>LWDU01035177.1_pt1 | contig 44634 bp, 44 predicted proteins | sample 727161 | NCBI WGS metagenome assembly LWDU01 (sample SAMN04566230, study PRJNA314399) | hydrothermal vent metagenome | isolation source: deep sea hydrothermal plume seawater | place: Mexico: Gulf of California, Guaymas Basin | collected 2004-07-11
GTGCGCTACAGGAACTCGATCGTAAATCGTGTGCGATTAAGACCATGACTGTGATGGATTTACTCCGGCACTTTCCTCCGACCCCATTATTGGTAATGGATTTACTCCGGCACTTTCCTCCGACCCCATTATTAAATCATACCTTGTATTTTATTTTTTCTAATAGTGTAGTTCGTATTATCTTTGCAAGTTTATCCGTAGCGTAGGGTTTTCTTATCATAGGAAACGGGTGTGCCTTATCGCTACTCACATCTGCTTTGCCCTTGCTGTATCCGGAAGTCAGCACAACCTTTATCTCTGGATAATTTTCGTCTGTCCACCTACCCAGCATGTACCCATCCACCTCTCCCGGCATAAGCACATCACTGAACAGCAGGTCGATGTGCTCACCCGATTCAATGATTGTTTTTGCCATAGTCGCATTCTCAGCCCCCAGGGTCTTATACCCTAACTTCCTCAGGTCCCGTAAAGTCACTCGTCTTACCCGGGGTTCATCCTCGACCACGAGTATCACTTCAGTACGATGTAGTGATGGCGCGCGTATCTGCACTTTCACGATTTCTTCATCTTTTGGTTTTTCGATGGCCCTATTCTCCATCACTTCAGGGAAATACATTGAGACTGTAGTACCCTCATCGGGGGTGCTGTCAATATGACAAGTACCATCGGATTGCTGGGTAAAGCCATAGACCATGCTCAGTCCAAGGCCACTGCCTGCACCGACTTCCTTGGTGGTCTTCTAAACTGATACCTGTACCTGTATCGGTAACCGATATTTTGATATAGCTGTCCTCAGTAAAGACTAAATTGTACTGATCACCATCACCATAACCATCACCTTCACCATGATGATATTGTGATGCGCTGATTATGATTTTGCCTCCTTCGGGCATGGCATCGCGGGCATTGAGGGACAGGTTCAACAGGGCATTTTCCAGTTGAGACGGATCGACATTGATAAATAAATCTTCGTCCGGCAGTTCAATATCCAGTTCAACACCTTCCCCTAATGTACGTGAGAGGAAACGGGTGAATTTCTCAATCGTTTCATTCACATTCTTGGTTTCAGGTATCAGGGTACGACCGCGGGAAAAGCCGAGTAGACGTTGGGTCAATTCAGCACCATCAGCGACAGCCGACATAGCATCCTCGAATAATTCCTGAATATCCGTATTGACTTCACCGATACTCTCCTGCAGGAATCGTAGATTACCAACGATGATACTCAGCAGATTATTGAAGTCATGGGCGATTCCGCCAGTCAACTGGCCGACCGCCTCCATCTTCTGCGCCTGGTACATGGCACTCTCTTTCCATCGCAGTTCGGTAATGTCCTGTTCTACACCGAACGACTTTATAATATTATCTTCATCATCCTGCTCAAACTCACTCCGCAGACGAATATGACGTTCTTTCCCCGTTCGAGTGATGATCCTGTATTCAATATCCACACTTTTCTTTAGTTGTTCAGACTCACGAATATATTGCTCATAGCGATCTCTATCTTCCGGATGTACGACTCCTGAGTCTTTTTTCTGATTTGAGAAAAACTCTATCGCCTCATCCACTGTCATCTCATAAAGCTGTGCAAACTGTTCCGAGCAGGTGGTCATCTTTTGATCTTTTTTGTCCCACTCCCAATGACCCACTTTACCTAATTTCTCTGCTTGATTATAGAGAGCTTGAGCTCTTCGAAGCTCTTCTTCTGCCAGTTTACGCTCGGTAATGTCCTGGCCGACACCAATTACACCAGTGATGTTTCCCTCAACATCACGACGGGTGGTGGCATTGAACAATATCTCAAGACGACCGCCGTCTTTGGTATGGAGCGGGAATTCATAGTTGGCAGTTTCCGTACCTTCAAGGGCGTTATCAAGGACATCTCCAACCGCTTTCTTGTAGTCTTCAATAATAAACTCTTCAACCAGGTCATGTCCCGTAACGTCTTCCTTGCTGTAACCGGAAATCTTCACCGCGGTCTGGTTCCATTGATTCACCATCCCTTTTGCATCGATGCCGAAGATAGGTGCATTGGCATTGTCGATCAACAGGATCTCCTCGTCCGAGATCAGTTTTCGTGCCTGAACCATATAGTTTTTTTCCTTTACACCAAGCTTGAGTTTACGGGACATCCTTACAGATATTACTACTCCAAGAATAGCAGCTAGAATAGTCCCAAAGATTGTGACATTAATAGCTAGGATTGCCGTACTTTTAGCTTCCTTTTCTCTCTTATACAGCAATTCTTTTTCTGTGCTGATGAACGTATCAAATCTACCCCGAAGATCATCCAAGATATTCTTTCCTGTTCCTGCTTCAACTAATAAGGAGACATCCCTGATGGTAACGTGATTTTTGTTCATTTTTATTCGCATCACAATTTCAGGATTTGCGGCCTTGTTAATCCACTCTTTGACCTGCTCTTGGATTTTTTCCAGTCGCGTTACCTGGGTAGGGTTGTCGCTAACCAACTGTTTTGTTTCAACCATGAGCGATTCAAAATTGGCCTTTCCTCTCGTATATGGCTCCAGGAACCCCTCTTTGCCAGTAATCAGAAACCCACGCTCTCCTGTTTCCATATCCACCAGATACTTCTCCAGGCTTTTACCATTTTCCATCACGTGATGAGTGTGGGAGACCCACTTTGACGTCTCGACAAGATTGTTTATGCTGAAGTACACAATAGGGGCAATGACCATCATGAGTATCACGATTATTCCAATTTCTAAACGTAATCTTGCTTCGAATTTCATCTTCCTTTCCTGGATACCTCGGTATAGGTGCTCAATGACAATGTTAGGTTTAGAATGATATGTGAAGTGAAACCAGATGGAGAAATAGTGGATATCCAACCAAGCAATTTTACCAATTCATGAATATCTTCTTAAACAAAAAACCCCATCACAACTGTCAACCTTAACCCATAAAATTATGGCCGTATTGCAGCATTGGAAATTCGATGATTCTGACCGTCCTCTTTACCCTTGAAAGCGGACGTTCAAATTATGTTGAATGTGCCCAATTTGATATTGGGTGAAACCATATTGAACCCCAACTGAAATGGGTTTTGAAAAAAAGGCAATGCCGTAAGTGAATGATAACATTACTTAGTTAAAATTATAATTGTGCCTTCATAAAGCTGTGGTCGGTAATTTAAGCCCAACATCAATTAATTGTCCCTCTTAACCAGACGAACGTGTGCTGTGTGCTGCAATTTCAACCGGTCGATGAATACTTTGTCTTTACATGAAAAAGAGAATGGGATGCTACAAACAACATCCCACTCAGATGTTCCTTCGAGATAATCGCGTTTTATAACTCAATATGAGCAATGTCTTCAACCAAGCCATTACTTTGAAGGTAATCTGCAATATACTTTGTGTGAAGTCTGTTGGGCGACTATCCATCTAAAATATTTGCGCTCGTACCAAGCGGAGAAACTATTGTAATCGGACCCTGTAACTTCAATATGGCTGGAAGGTGAGCGTAAGTAAAATTTGATGAATTTTTGTAAGAATGGAGTCTGAATGACTGCCACCGTCCTGGCGAGAGCCAGAATCCGGGATTTTAATCAATCGTGGTCCGCGAGATATTCAGCACAGCTTGGAATAGCTCATTATTCCTGACATTACTAAAACGAACATCTGGTTCATTGAGGTCGGTTAGATTCCTCCAATGCAGCTCTCAATTGCCTATCAAGCTTTTCAATTGAGAGGAGCGTCGTTTTTGTTCCCAACCACAAATGGTTTTACCTGATAAGGCGGAATCAGATCTACCTGCTTACCCAGAGCTTGAAACTCCCGGCCCCAGTAGTTCGATGAATAACAGGCTTCCATCACAATGCGGTCTGCATCGAGCTTCATGACCGTCATGAACAGGTTCGCTCTGGTCACTTTCTTGTTGATGATAGGCACTCGATGTTCGTTGAACAGGCAAACCTGAAAAACGTTCTTTGCGAGATCAATACTAATTACGTTACTGTTCATTCTTGGGCACTCCAGTTGCTTGTTGGTTGAAACTCAAGTTGGGGACGCCGAGTCTGGCACATTGCGATGCCGTTATCTGGAGTGTCCATCTCATCAGTCATTGACCATCCGAAGGATCACCACGTCACGGTGTCTTAAATTTGAATGATCATCAGCAATTACCATACCTAACCGTTCTTCGGAAAATGTGGTTTATAATGCCCCATATAGACGCCCCTTTATCAACCTTATTTCCCTCACCATTTCCGAATGAGGCCGGTAATGCAACCAAACGGTAAGGATAATGTATGACATCACCCAGAGAGATTCGGGTTTTAATAGCGCTGGTTGCCACCACAATTGTGATGGCGTGTACCGACCCGCAAGATAATACTGAGATTGCTGAGGATGTTCGGCCATCGATAGTTGCCGTTTGCAACCTCAAATCTTTGCGTAAACTTCCAGACGTCAAAATAATGTCCACGGTCACAGAAGTTGATCCAGTGAAACATTGTAAGATTGCAGGCGTAATCGGAACCGAGACGAACTTCGAACTGCTACTACCTGTCGCTGCTTAAAGCGATTAAGTAAGAAAGCGAATCGACTACTGGATGCAGGCAAACATCCAAACGAGGCCAAAGTCGCGTGTGCCTGAGCATCCTTCGTACTACGACAACGCCAACATAGTCAAAATTATCCCAAGAAAAGCGACACCAATACAAATTACGATCATTGTTCTCGCACGGTACATAAGATTCTCCTTTCCAGCCAGCTAAGTGTAGACAAATTAGTAAGCGGCTATTCCGACAGCCTACTGTGACTTTTGATGAGTTGTGTCTCTCGCGCTTCTCGCATGCCGATAGTGCGTCCTTCGACTATAGCTGCATCAAAGTCTTTTCCATTGCGAATTTCATATTCCGCCCACACCATCCCAACCCTGTTGGCTGATGCACAATGAATCAGTATAGGCAGGTTATCCGGATTTTCTACCAGTTCCTTAAAGCGGCGAAAAACGTTGTCCGTGGGCCACTCTTTACCAATCGGAATGTTGTGGTAGACCAGACCGGCTTGCTCCGCAATTTTTGCTTCTTCCCTGACGCCTTCGGCTTCGGTTCTCAAATCCAACACTGTCTTGAATCCATGCTTCTTCAACTCCCCGAATGCACCGGGAGCGATATAACCTGAAGTTGCGATCATAGGTCTGTGGCGATGATAATTTATTATCTGTGTTCCGAGACTATTGCCAAACGGAACCTGCTCAGCGGCGACGCTGGAATATGAAATCAAAATTAATACTACTGCGGTAGTCGAGCGCATAACCAGTCGTCTTTGTCGAATCAAAATCTATTATATCCATCTGTAAATTGAATCACTTTCAAAAGTCAGCACCAGCTGGCTTCTTGTTGGGGTTGATTGATCAGTTCTTCAACATTGGCCTGCAGCACTCGATAACCCACATTGCCGTATAGAATCTGTCGACCATTATCCATGACCCAGGAAGGACTCCCTTTTATACCCTGATCCAGTGCTGCCTGGTAATCTGTCATCAGTGCGGCTGGTGCTTGGCCAGAATCGGTGACCTGCTGTAACGAATGGACATCAAAGCCCTCATCTTCTGCCAGAGATTTCAAAACTCCCATTTCACCAATATTGACGGCATCAATAAAAAACTTCTGCCGCAAATTAAGAGCAAACTCTGTCTCCTTGTGTTCGCCATGGATGATGGAAACAGCTTTGAGCAACAGATGTGCATTTGCAGATGTTAAGGGTTGATTCTGTTGCCAGATCAACGGATTCACCGGTGCATTTTCAAACGGACTGGCTGATGTCAGCACATGTTCGGCAAAACCTGTATAGCCTCCCTTTTCCCCCCACTGTTTTTGCATCCTGGTGCGTGTATCACCAAACAGATTCAGATAGTGATGACGCACCTGAATTTTATCGCCCCATTGAGTTTGTAGCTCGTCGAGTCGTCGCTGGGCTATCCAGGCCCAGACGCAAAGAACGTCTGAATAGTAGTCAATCACCAACGGCTGGCTCATCATTTACCCTCTTCTGCTCAGCGAATATGTCACATGTCCACAGACAATCTTAATTCAATTGCTATTACTGGGATACAAATCCGATATCTCACGCTGCCTGCCTGTTCAGGTAGGTCATCATCGTGTCAACATCGCTCACCGTAAAAGGATCATCCGGGGAATTGTCCTGAATACCCGGTTCGCAAAAAAGCTGCTGTATCTCTCCATCCTTAACAAACATTGAATACCGCCAGGAACGGGGTCCAAAGCCCAGGTTCTCTTTTTTTACCAGCATACCCATCAGGCGAGTAAAGTACCGTTGCCATCAGGCAGGAGTTTTACCTGTTTGATACCCAGTTGTTTACCCCACTGGAACATTGAAAACGAGTCATTAACACTGAGACAGTAGACTTCATCGATACCACTTGCTTTTAGTTCTTCATACTTGCGTTCGAACCCTGGCAAGTGAGTGCTGGAGCAGGTTGGCGTAAACGCACCAGGTAGTGCGAAAATAACGATGTTTTTCCCGTCAAAAATTTCCTGGGAAGTCACGTCCTGCCAGCGGAACGGGTTTTCACCTTCAACGGTTTCATCGCGAACTCTGGTTCTAAAGGTAACATCTGGTACATTTGTGTTCATTGAATTTCCTTATCTTGCTGCTGATAACCCCTGGATTTTTAAAATCTCAGCCGGCCTTGAATCTAACGTTTGTTAAACATACCCGGGAAGCTATAATCGATCCAACAAGTAATTTCTATACATGCAATCGGAATAACCGATCTCTATGCAACCTTCAATCAAACAACTGAGGTATCTGGTCGCCGTGGCCAGGCACGGTCATTTTGGTCGTGCCGCGACTTCATGCTTTGTAACGCAATCAACTCTGAGCGCGGGCGTGAAGGACCTGGAAGAGTCCCTCGGTGTAACGGTATTTGAGCGAGTACACAAAAATGTACTGGTGACAGAAATAGGGACCGAGGTTCTCGCACGGGCGGAACTAATCCTGCGGCAAATTGATGAACTGGTAGAACTGAAGTCCCAGCGAACAGGCCCCCTGAGCGGAAAACTGGTACTGGGGGTAATCCCCACAATTGGCCCATTCCTGCTACCCCAGCTGCTGGCCGCACTCAGGAAGAAATACCCCAAATCACAGGTGTTTCTCAGGGAAGGCCAGACGGCAACCCTGCTCGATGATTTAGGTTCAGGAAAGATCGATGCTGCGCTGATGGCCCTGCCTTATCCAACTACCAATATGACTGTGGTACCGTTGTTCGACGACCTTTTTTTTCTGGCGTGCGCCCGTGGATCGGCTTTTTCTGAACTCTCCCATATCAAAATCAAACAGCTTGAAGGTAGTGAACTCCTGTTGCTGGAAGAGGGGCACTGTTTGCGCCAACACGCGTTGGCTGCCTGCAAATTAAAAAGCGCAGAATATGGCATTCCCTATGAGAGCACGAGCCTGTATACACTAGTACAAATGGTCGCCAATGGCCTTGGCGTCACCTTGTTGCCACAAATGGCGATCGACAGCGGAATACTGAAAAAGACCGGGGTTGAAGCCAGGCCTTTTGTTGAAAAAGACGTGATGCGATCTATTGGTCTGGTCTGGAGATCATCAAGTAGTAAAGCCGAAGACCTGAAATTACTCGCGGATTTCATCACGAACCATACACAATAAACTTTATTCTAAAGTCCGGGCTCACAAAATATACCGTAAAGCGCAGCGATGAGTTCCGAGGCTTCTCCTTCCTTCAGCGAGTAATACACCGTTTGAGCCTCACGGCGTGTTTCTACGACATTCTCATACCGCATACGAGCGAGGTGTTGTGACAGCGGAGACTGGCTAATGCCGACACTGGTGCAAAGTTCATTGACCGATTTCTCGCCCATTTTAAGCTCGCATAGAATCATCAGTCGATGAGGATGTCCCAGGAGTTTCATCATATCGCTAGCCCGGGTGGCTGATGCTTGCATCGTCGCTAAATCCATCAGTCTTTTCTCTATTTGGTTGCAAGGTGTATATTAATATGTAAGAATTTTATAATATACAAACAAATTCATCTATGGATATATTTATTTCTTATATCCAGGGCAATATACCAACTATGGATGATGGAGACACTAAGGCTGGTAAGCCACTGTCGGCACCGGATCGCCGCAAATTTTTGATGCGTTCCCTGGGTCTGGTCGGAGGCGCTGCTGCTATCAAACCCTCAGTTCTGTCTGCAGCCAGCGAGAACCTACCGCCAGGTGTCCCTGCATGGTCCCGCTCACTGGGCCCCGGTGTCGTGTCCCACCCCTATGGGAAACCCTCAAAGTATGAAGAACATGTTCAGAGGCGGACGGTCGACTGGCTAACCGCCGACAGAATTGCATCTATCAGCTTTACTCCCCTGGCAGACCTGAAGGGAATTATCACGCCTAATGGACTCGTATTCGAGCGTTACCATGCGGGGGTGCCGGGAATTGACCCCTCGCAACACCGGCTCATGATTCATGGACTCGTTGAACGACCGATTATTCTCACCATGGACGATCTGATGCGCTTTCCTTCCACATCGGTCATTCGATTCCTTGAGTGCCCAGCAAATGGTGGTATGGAGTGGCGCGGGGCACAAATGGATGGGGTCCAGTTCACCCACGGGATGCTGGCGTGCTGCGAATGGACAGGCGTCATGCTATCAACCTTGCTGGCGGAAGTTGGCGTTAAAAAAGACGCATCGTGGATTCTGGCTGAAGGCGCCGATGGTGCTCATATGAGCCGCAGCATTCCGATGCACAAGGCACTCGATGATGCCATGATCGTCTACGCTCAAAATGGCGAAGCGCTTCGTCCAGAGCAAGGATACCCGGTTCGGTTGATTAACCCTGGCTGGGAAGGAAATACCTGCATCAAGTGGTTACGAAGATTGGAGATCGGCGACAAACCCTGGTATCACCGGGAGGAAACTTCCAAGTACTCAGATCTTATGCCAGACGGAACATCACGGGAATTCACCTATGCCCAGGAATGTAATTCAGTCATCACAAGCCCATCACCAGAAAAACCGCTTCGGGGTAAAGGGAAATACTGGGTCGATGGCCTGGCCTGGTCTGGAAAGGGAAAAATAAAACATGTTGATGTTTCATTTGACGGCGGTGTCAAGTGGCGCGAGGCTAGACTGACCAGTATTGTCTTGCCAAAGGCACTGACACGGTTCGGTATTGAATTCGACTGGAGTGGGTCACCGGCCTTGATTCAAAGCCGGGCCGTGGACGAAACTGGCTATGTGCAGCCGACTTATGGACAACTGCGCGGTGTCCGAGGCACCAATTCGATCTATCACAAAAACGCGATTCACACCTGGAAGGTCTCAGCAGATGGCAAGGTGGCAAATGTTCAGATCTCCTGATCGGTTTTGGATATTACTGCTGGTACTTTTTGTGAATCAGGGTAACGCGGGACCAGCGAAACAAGCTGGATACTATGGCCACGGTAAGACCGCTTCGGCGGAAGAGATAGCAGGCTGGGATATTGATATCAGGCCAGACGGTATGGGTTTACCACCTGGCAATGGCTCGGTTGAAGAAGGTGAGTATTTATATGAGGACAAGTGTGCTGAATGCCATGGAAGCTTTGGTGAGGGAGTTGATCAGTATCCGTCACTGGCAGGCGGCAACGGGACACTCACGGATGTTCGACCACACCGCACGGTCGGCAGTTACTGGCCACATACCAGCACCCTCTGGGATTATATTCACCGGGCAATGCCCTATACCCAGCCGGAATCGCTGGCAGATGATGAGGTGTATGCTATCGTTGCTTACGTGCTGTACCTCAACGATCTGGTTGATGATGATTTTGTTCTAAGCCCTGAAAACTTCACCTCCATAGAACTTCCCAACAAGCCTAATTTTGTCTCCGATGGACGCCCCGATGTAAAAAACATCAGATGTATGGAAGACTGTCGGGACCCGGCCAGCATTGAGATTCTGTCTATGGTTGAACGAACGGCGCCAAAAGCTGGCCAGGATAGTTCGGCAAGCTCCGGCACCACCGACGCTGCAGATGCCATCGCGGTATACCAGCAGGCTTGCGCCATATGCCATGAAAAGGGAATCGGTGGCGCACCGATTCCCGGGGAAAAAAATTTGTGGACCAAACGCATTGCAAACGGAATGGAAACGATGGTCAAACATGCCATCGAGGGGTTTCAGGGCGCGCAAGGCATGATGCTGCCCAAGGGCGGATTTAGCCATCTGAGTGATGACGAGGTCACTTCCGTGGTTCATTACATGGTCGAAAAAAGCCAATGAAACTGTCGTCGCGTCTGTACCTGTGTTGTTCCTTGTTGATTGTCACCAATATAGTCTCTACTGACGCGCACGCAGCGGCGACAAATATAGAACAAGGCAAAGACATCGCCTTTAATCGTAACAAGGGCAATTGCCTGTCCTGCCACTTTGTGCAAGGTGCCGAGATGACCGGCTCCATTGCACCGCCACTGCTGCAGATGGAATTGCGTTATCCAGATCGGGACAAACTTCGTGCACAGATCTGGGATGCAACGGTTCGGAATACAGAATCGGTTATGCCACCTTATGGGCGGCACGGGATTCTGACGGAAAAAGAAATTGATCTAGTGTTGGACTACGTCTACTCATTGTGAGGTTTAGTAAAATGAAACCAGGGCTCTTTTTAAAGGAAGTTACACGAGAGGCTACATGTGAATCCAGAAGAGGATTCATCAAGGCGCTGTTGGGTGTGGTTGCGATGGCAGCCGTGCCGTTAAATGTATTCGCCAGGGCACTGGGTGCCTTCAACGCAGACAATACGGACAAGGTATTAAGCGAGCTGTTCGGAGGACTGCCGGTAATCGACAGTAACGACATCGTTTTCAAGATTCCAGACATTGCGGAAAATGGTGCTGTAGTGCCAGTGACGGTTTCAACAGACATCGCAAATGTTAACCAGATCTGTATCGTCATCGACAAAAATCCAACACCTTTGTCGGCGGTGTTTAACATCGGCGAACATAGTCTTGCGGATATATCCACCCGGGTAAAAATAGGTAACAGTTCGATTGCCCGTGCACTGGTGCGAGCCGGAGATATGGTATATATGGTAAAAAAGGAAGTCAAAGTCACCATTGGCGGGTGCGGAGGATAAATCATGGCAGCTAAACCAGTAAAAATCCGAGCACGGGCGAAAGATGGACTGGCGAAAATCAAGTGCCTGATGCCTCATCCAATGGAGACAGGCACGCGACGCGATGCAGCAGGGAACCTGATAGCAGCACACTACATTGAAACAGTAACCTGCAAACACAACGATACTGAAGTGCTTACCGCACAATGGGGTCCCTCGGTATCGAAAGATCCCTACCTGTCGTTCAAGGTGAAAGGCGCAAATTCCGGCGACCGAATATCCGTCAGTTGGGTAGACAATCTCGGCGAGACCTCTTCCGGCGAAATGATTCTAAAATGATGTTCAGCATCCGCCGCACGCTGTTTATCCTACAGAGTATTTTCATACTTCCGCTGGCAATGGCAAACCCGGAATCGGACCGCGAAAGCTTTTCAGCTTATTACAAAGACAGGTTTCCCGGGGTTGAACTAACCGCGCATGTAGATGGCGCCTACGCGCTGGATGCGCAAAAAAAGGAACAATGGCTAGCGATGGAAGACTTTCCGCCCTACGAGTTTGCTATCGACGACGGTGAAACACTGTTTAATGCGCCCTTCTCGAATGGCAAAACCTATGCTGCTTGTTTTGAAAACGATGGTGCGGTAAAACATCTGTACCCCTATTTCGATACACAGGAGCGACAGGTTGTAACACTGGCAGTGGCACTCAACAAATGCCGTGAATTGAACGACGAAGAAACGCTCGATTATGCCAGTGAGGATATCGCGTTGCTGTCTACTTACATAGCCTACATCTCCCGGGACGAAAAAATAAACATCAAGATCGGACCTGAAGGCAGAGCAGCCTATGAAAAGGGTAAACAATATTACTATTCACGGCGCGGCCAATTAAATTTCGCCTGTAGTCACTGCCATATGCAGATGTCCGGAATGAAACTTCGAGCCGAAACACTCAGCGCCTCACTAGGGCATGTCACCCACTGGCCAACCTATCGATTCAAGTGGCAGGAAGTAGGTGGTCTGCACAAGCGGTTTATTGAATGCAACGAACAGGTCGGTGCAGAAGGACTAGCCATGCAAAGCGAAACCTACCGGAACCTGGAGTATTTTTTATCATTCATGAGTCAGGGTATGCCTATCAATGGCCCGGCAAGCAGGAAATAGAAAACCAGAAGGTCACAGGATGCTAAAGTTGCAGATTGGTTATATTGTCATAGCACTACTATTGTCCACAGCTGGTGTTACAGTCGGCGCAAAAGCAGAAGTATCAAAACAGATCACCAGCGACGAGGTACAAAAACTCATCTCTCGAGCTGAAGACATTCATGCCCAGGCAAAGGAAAAGCAAAACGGCTGGGTAATGACAAATCAACTCATCGCCGATGCGGTCGAGGTTTTGCGCAATGGTGACCCTGAGAGAGCACATACATTAGCACTTCGGGCCGTGAAGGTTGCGACGGCATCCATGGACCAGGCAATTCGGGAAAGCAAGTCCTGGATGATGCGGCTACCAGACCACGAGGCTGGAAAATAGGTGAATCGGCGAGAGTTTATATCGCTACTGGCAAAGGCCAGTATTACCGCTTCCCTTGCAGGTTGTCGCAGCAACCTGTCGGATCCACCAAACCTTTACCAGGTGCCTCTAAGTGGCAGTGCGAGACTGCTGCATATCACCGATACTCACGCCCAGTTGCTCCCCATATATTTCCGTGAACCCAGTGTTAACCTGGGTATGGGACCCGCAAACGGTAAGCTGCCTCACAGGGTGGGGAAGAACCTGTTGCAAATGCTGCCTGAAACAGATGCATTACAAACCCACGCCTTTACCTATCTTGATTTCACCGAAGCCGCGGAGACCTATGGCAAGGTGGGCGGTTTTTCTCACCTGTCGACCCTGATCCAGCAACTCAGGGACGATGCAAACGGAGCGCTGGTGTTAGATGGTGGCGATACCTGGCAGGGTTCAGGCACGGCGCTTTGGACGCGCGGTAAAGATATGGTCGGGGCTTGTAACCTGCTCGGTGTTGATGTGATGACCGGTCACTGGGAATTTACTTATCAAACCGATGAAATCCATCAGAACATAAAGCAGTTTAACGGCGACTTTGTGGCACAAAATATTCGGGCCACTGAGGACGCGCTTTTTGAAGGCATCGACGTATTCGATGACGAAACTGGCCATGTATTTCCACCCTACACCATCAAGACCCTGCATGGACGACGTATTGCCATCATAGGCCAGGCCTTCCCTTACACGCCCATTGCGAACCCCAGGCGGTTTATTCCCGACTGGACATTTGGAATCCAGGAAACAGAGCTTGCGGAGCTTATTGATATCATTCGTTCAACGCAGTCCCCTGATGCCGTAGTGTTGCTATCACATAATGGAATGGATGTTGATCTGAAGCTCGCCAGCAGAGTCAGTGGAATTGACTTCATCCTGGGGGGCCATACTCACGATGGTGTACCAATCCCGGTTGAAGTAAAGAACCCGGGCGGCACCACAGTAGTGACAAATGCCGGGTCCAACGGAAAGTTTGTTGGAGTACTTGATCTGCAGTTTAACGAGCAATTTAAACAAAAACAGGGGGTTTCAGGCTATCAGTACCGGTTACTGCCCGTGTTTGCCAACCTGATCACTGCCGACCCAATCATGTCCAGCTACATAGATGAGATAAGAAAGCCATTCGCTAAAAAACTCAATGAGGAACTTGCCACCGCAGAAACGCTGCTCTACCGAAGAGGTAATTTCAATGGCACTTTTGATCAGGTGATCTGCGATGCGCTGTTGGAACAGTTGAATGCAGAAATCTCGCTCTCACCTGGATTTCGATGGGGCACCAGTGTGCTGCCGGGAGACCAGATAACAATGGAGCGCGTCCTCGACCAGACTTGTATCACCTATCCTGAGACCTATGCCCGGAATATGAAGGGAGCTGAACTCAAACAAATTCTGGAAAGTGTGGCTGATAATTTGTTCACGCCTGATCCGTACTACCAGCAGGGCGGTGACATGGTTCGAACCGGTGGGATCAATTATGTTTGCACACCTGGTGAGAAAATGGGTAATCGAATCTCCAACATGACCCTGAGAAATGGAAGTAACGTCGAGCCAAACAAGGACTATAAGGTGGCAGGCTGGGCTACCGTGGGTAGCCAGGCGCCCGGCGAGCCCATATGGGATGTTGTGGCAGACCACCTCCGCTCTATCGGTACCGTAAAACTTGCATCGGTAGAAACACCCCTGCTAAGGGGCTCAAAGAGCAATCCTGGAATTGCAGATTACGCAGGAATAATCCAATGAAAAAACGATGGATGGCAGCGTTCATTGCTTCTGTTGCTCTGCTTGGATCACAGGCATCACAATGGGCAAATGCAGCAGAAATAAACCCGGAGAAGCCATTTGCGGAACGGCATCTCGTGTTACAGGTAAGCGACAATGATGCGCAAAAATTCAGCCTGGCTCTGGATATTACCAACAACCTGATCCGACACTACGGTGGCCCGGACTATATCGACATTGAGGTGATTACCTTCGCCGGGGGAATTCACATGCTAACAGATAGCAACAACGCGAATGCCGAGCGCATTCAAAGTTTGATGGCCTCGAATGTTAAATTCTTTGTTTGCTTGAACACCCTTGACACTGTTACGCGCAACACGGGGAAACGGCCGGTGCTGTTAAAAGGAGTCGAAGGCGTCCAGACGGGCGTTGCCTATTTGCTCGACCAGGTGCACCGGGGGTATACCCCTGTTCATCCATGAACAGCGTAAAAAATTATTCGTATTTGTCCTTCAGGACGAAAAATGCCGTGAACAGCAGCCCGCCGCTCAACATGATGGCAAGATAAATACCGCTAATGCCGATAACTTCTTCCAGGGTGATCTTCCCAAAGTTGGCATTTTGAATAAGCCAGGTATCGAGTGACGGAAAGGCCAGGGAGAAAATGAATGCACCGAATAAAGCACCGATGAACGTAAACAAAGCATCGAGTTTGCCTTCCGAGGTGCCCACCACACAGGTACCAGGACAGTATCCGGAGACTGCCCAGCCAACACCAAAAATAGCGCCGCCCGCTACAATTCCCCAGAGATAAGCAGGCTTGATACTCATATTAGCGAGGCCGCCAAGATCAAGCAGGTAAACACCCAGTGTACCGACTCCAATTGCTGTCATCATCAGCTTGATGATGGTCATATCTTTAAGCAGCAGAGTCCCAAGTATCTTTCTATAGCTTGAAGCACCGCCCAGAAACAAGATCGCACCAAACGCACACCCAATTAAAAACCCGGTAAGTAATAACACGCTGTCCTCCTGTTAGTTTCTGTAGAGAAGTTTCGCCATTAATATAGCGACTGCGAAAGTGGTGACGCCAAAGATAAAAGAGCTGATGGCGAGTTGGGAAATACCGCTAATCATGTGACCGCTGGTGCACCCCCCGGCCAGACGTGCGCCAAACAACAACAAGGTTCCACCACCGAAGGCGGCGACGTATCTTTTTAGCCGTGATGGCCCAAACTTCGCTTCCCACATAGGGGGCATGGACCCCTTGTCCTGCTCCGGTTGCTTTTTCCGCAGCAGCATCGCGGTGAGACCACCGCCAACGAGCATACCCAGTACGAGCATCCAGCCGTAACCGATACCCCAGTTCGACTTTGTTCCATACTTTGACAGGTAGGCGTTATTTTCTGCGAATTGTGGAGCGACCTGGTGTGTCACTATGGCATCAGTGACGACGAACTGGGTCGAGACGCCGAGTGGCTTTACGAGAAAAGTGGCGAGAGTCAGCAGTAAACCTAGTGCAACCCCTGCCACCTTCCAGGAAATAATGGGTTCATCGTACATTGGCTCCTCCTGGGCTAGGTAATATTCGCATTATTGCTTTTTAGAACATTAGCATATTATTATATACCTTAAAACTCATAAAGGAAAACTCTTGTGTTTGATTCCTTTACTTCTAACCTCATGTTTGTTGATTCGTGTTTTAATCCCATCGTTCAACAGGACTCGATTGAGTCAATCAAACGGTACCGGGTAATGAAGCTCTCACTATTGTTAATACTTGTTGTAGGTGCCAGCCTGTCAGCAAAGGCAGGGGGTATACCCTCGACACGCGACCTCGCTTCTGCTGCCAGGACCGCGGCCTCGGCATCACAATTGGTTGTGCTCTACGTTACCAGGGTGGACTGCCCTTACTGTACGAGCCTTGAGAAGGACATACTTGACCCGGCATACAATTCAGGCGAGCTGGCAGATGTCCACTTTGTTGAATTAACCTGGAATGACGAGACGGTTCGTGACTTTGATGGTAAGCAAAAACCGGCATCCGAGATGGTCGACGATTACGGAATCCATGTAACGCCCACCATGTTGTTTCTCGGTTACAAGGGCGAAGAATTGACAGACCGCCTGGTTGGCTATCAATCAAAAGACTTCCAATGGAGCTACATTCAATCAGCTATTAATTCAGCGAAGCAAGCCCTGCTGGAAAACTCGCACTCTCCCAAAAAGCGGGACAGCTAACGTATTTGAACTATTTTACTTGACATTAACCCAACCCCATCGTTTAAGGTTCCCCAACGTTGGTATGTAAAGACGCGCTATCAAAATAATGCAGATTCGAAATAATCACCGTTGGCTGGTTTTGTTGTTAACTTTTGTGGTTGGCATGAGCCCGCTTGTGCTCAACGCTGACGCGCATCAATCATACATCGATGAAACGGAACACCATTCATACTCTGAATATTCTCACGAATCAGATAATAATCAAAAGGACCACTCCCCTTCTGCAGACATTGACATTTATCACTGCTGTCATTGTCATGGAGGAACTGTTGTTTCTGTTGTTCCGGAAAATGCATCGCTTGTTCAAGTAAATGATCCAAGTCTTCAAAACACGTTCTTGCAAGATTCGCTTGCCCCAGGCGTCAATACCGAACCATTCCGCCCTCCAATCTCCTCGTAATTTTCTTTATTTAAGCCCTACTTAACGATTCGCGTCGTTGGTTATCGGCGTGCGTTCCAAAAAGATAATTTCGCTAGAGTGTGTTCCTACACACGCAATATTTAAGGAGAAGTATTTGTGCAAATACAATTTCACAGGCCGCCTTGGCCACGACTTTTTATCGTTACAGCCGGTTTATGGATAGTTTTTTTACCTCCAGCTTGGGCAGATAAATCATCATCTGAAACACAACAAATCGGGGCATCGAAAATCCTGGATGCTGTCTACAAACTACCCAGTGTAAGGGCGGCCGAATCGGAATTAGATTCAGTCAAGTACGGCTCACTCGCTGCCAGCAGACCTTTATACAACCCTGATTTAGTCGCTGACTACGAAGATAAGACGGATCGAGAATTTACAGTCTCTTTCAACCAAACAATTGATTGGTCTGGGAAGCGAGCTGCTCGAACCAGGGTTGCAGAAACTCAGTTGAAGAGCTCAGGATATTTTTTGGCAGCACTAAAAAATAGCATCTTTACTGACGTGCTTAGAGTACTCAATCAATACGCTGCAGCAACCCAAAATGATATTTTGGCAACTCAGCAAGTGAGCTTGTTGGAGCAACTGTTAAATACCATCGAAGACCGACTTGAGGCAGGTGACCTTGGACTACTGGATGCAGAACTGACACGCCTTACACTGTCGGAAGCACTCCATGAAGCTGCTCGATCTGATCGAGAAAAACGTTTGGCGCTCGGTCTTGTCGAGGCGACCCTCGGTAGACGAATGGGTGGTACTCGGTGAAGAGGTCACAGAGGGAGTGATCTTACCTAAGGAAGGAAAAGGAGTAGGCCAGGTACTAGATCGAGCCTTTGAAGAGTATGCGGCCTAACATATACAAAAGGTGTTTTTCGGCAGTGGTGTTTACGCGCCGAATTAGCGTCGAAATCTTAATATTTTCTTAACTACATTTTTCACAATGCTAATATTTAATTATAAATCAATAACTTAACTGGCGGAGAGGGAGGGATTCGAACCCTCGATACCGTGAGGTATACACACTTTCCAGGCGTGCTCCTTCGACCGCTCGGACACCTCTCCGTTAACGCAACGTCATCCTGAATCACCGAAGTGATTCCCCCTTCGGTGACAGGAGAATTAACCAACATTATAGATCCCTTGCTATGGTCTGGCACAGCAGCTTTGAGCAACAAAGCGGGAAAAATTAGAAGACACCTCAGCCACATCCCGGCACACGAACTTATCGTTACCGTTGCTCCCTTCCGGGCCTGGCGGGGTTCACAACTTGTTGTTGCGAGAGGACCGAGGTGCGAGAGGAATTATATTACAAACTTTGACCTGGGTCTAAAGTGAATTTACCCAATGTTCTTCAGAGACGATATTGATAGCTGCGCCCTCTTCGCGCAACTCCACGGCATACTCGATGGTTCGGCCAAATGTGGTGTGGACCCAGTCCGGGCTACAAAGTTCACCAATGACCAGATAGTCGGTTTCCTCAGTGATGGATTCTGTAAGAATGCCTCCGAGTTCGGTAATCGTCTCCTCGCAGTCCATCGTCGAGCCAAAAACAAATCGACCGGTCAGGCAAAAACGCTTGTCGGCAAACTCAATTTTCGGCACCGGATTATTGAGAGGGAGCGTTGTTGAGCGATTAGGTTCCTGCAACTCGGAGCTCTCACCCGTGATATCCCTTAAGGTGGCTAACAATTCAGATTTCTCTGATTTTGTCAGAATTCCGTCTTTCAGCATTTCTGTCAGGCGCGCGTACAGTATATTTACTGGCCAACGGTCAGCGATTTCACGGTGATTTTCGATCCATTGTCCCAAAAAGATGGCTTCTGGTTCTGCCACAATACCATCCGCAATGACCCCACGACAAATTCCAATCATCTCATCAATAAGCCTGTCCTGGATCAGGTTTGCAGTCTTGAAACGAGCGCTCTTGCTCATCAACTACTCCTTAAATAACTCTAATTGTCCACCTGGCAACTGCCAGGCTAACCAATATCTCACAACAATCTGTGCTCTTTTTGCCACTTAATGGTATCTGCCAGACGCCTTTCCCAGTCAGGGGAAGGTGAAAAACCCAACTCTGATTCAAATCCCGTCAACTCCAGATCCTCAGTAAACCCCTTCTCGTCTTCATCACAATCATCCCACTCAACCAGTTCTGTTTGCAACTCCTCCCAGTTACTTGCCAGGAGTGTTCCAGCATCGACGCTTTTTACGGCCATAGCTTAAAGTACTCTTGCGTATCCGGTTCGGGTACGGTTCGAGTCTTACCGTTTATTTCGCCAACATACAAAAATCCAATCAGCTTTTCATCCGGTGCTAATCCCAAACCGGATAGTACCGTTTGATGATACGCCATACTACCGGTTCTCCACATCGCACCAATCCCCTGTGCATGAGCTGCCAATAGCATGTTTTGGACCGATGCACCGGCTGACAACAATTGTTCAATTTCCGGGACCTTGGGATGAAACTGTGGTTTTGCAACAACGATAATAATTAAAGGTGCCCGGTTCGTCTTGCCTCTCGCCTTGTTAACCGCTGCCTCGTTGAGTGCCGGTTCATCTTCAAGTTGGGCCTGGACAAACAAATCACCCAGTTTTTCCCTGCTAGCACCAGAAACGAGCAGAAATCTCCACGGCTTCAACTGGGCATGGTCCGGGACCCGGAGTGCTGCCTTGAACATATTCTCAAGCACCTCTTTCGCCGGTACATCACCACCCAATCGCGCAACAGAAACTCTGTGCTGCAATGCGTCTAGTGCCTCCATTTAGCCAATTCCAATTTACCTGCTGTGAGATTCTTACTAATGAGCCAGATAACACGCCAAGGTTTCATGCATTCATACACCATACTTGAATAACCCAGAGCGGAAAAGATAAGTATCGCATGATCTCTGATAAACTGACGCCCCAGGATACATTTTCTCCAAGAGCTTCGCCCTACCCATGATCCATGACCGTCAACCCTACTTTGTCAAACGGCTTTATGGTCGAATTGAGCGCTGGTATACCAACCATTTTGTTGCACCCCACCTTGAATCGTTAGGTTCCGACAGCAACATGATGAAGCCGTGGTTTATCGATGTTCACGGTGCTCACATTACTATTGGCAACAACATTCACGTTGTAACGGCGCCAGATCGCAGAGTTTCCCTGTCAACCTGGCATTTTGAGGATTACCAGGGGCACATCGCGATTGGTGACCATTGCCTCATCTGTCCGGGGGTGCGGATGGATTCAGGTTCGAGTATTACAATTGGCGACAATTGTATGTTTGCTGCGGGTAGTTACATCACAGATGCCGACTGGCATGACCTTTATGACAGAACAAAGAGTGTTGGGGTCACAAAGCCAGTGATCCTGTCTGACAACGTCTGGATAGGAGATGGCGCAATCGTTTGCAAGGGCATCACCATTGGCGAAAATAGTATTGTTGGTGCCGGTGCGGTGGTGACCTCAGATGTACCTGCCAATAGCGTCGCAGCAGGCAACCCGGCCCGCATCGTCAAGCAATTGGATCAGGACAAAACCATTGTCACCCGTGCCCACCTGTTCAGGGATGTGGCGGCACTTAACGCAAAAATAGACGACATCAATCGATACACGTTGAGTGGTAATTCATTCTGGAACTGGCTGCGAAGTTTGCTTTTCCCCAGGCGGGGTGATTAGTCACTGGCGCCACACCCTCACATCGTTGGCAAGATCAACATCATGAGAGCGGTAAGGGTTAATGTCTATTCCTCCCCGACGGGTAAACCTTGCCTGTACATGCAAGCGTTCAGGAGCACATCGATTCATCAGGTCAACGAAAACCCGCTCTACTATTTGTTCTGAAAATTCCGCGTGGTGACGATAGGAAATCAGATATTTGAGCAAGCCTTCCTGGGAAATGTTTCGGCCATTGTATTGCACAAAGATGCTGGCGAAGTCCGGCTGACCGGTTAGTGGGCAAACGGACTTAAACAGGTGACTGTGCAGCGTCTCCCTCACAATCGTTTCACTGTCGACACTCAGAAAATCCGGATTCCAATAGTATTCGTCTACCTCGATGTCGAGATGGTCAAGACTATGACCCATCAGCACACCTAGCCCATTGTGATGGGTTTGTTCCGGTGAAAAGAGCGTGGCACTTACTGGCGCCTGGGCAGTCACGGTGAGATCTGACTCCAGAGTCGAGATGACTTCTGCCCGACTGTTAAATTTGGTATTGCTATAGGAAACCAGGTAAAGCTTAAGAGATTTTGACTCGATAATATTGGCTGACTTGGCAGGCACCTGAAATTGGGCCATGGCGACCTCAGGCTTACCTTTGCTGTTTAGCCAGGTGAACTCAAACGCATTCCAGATATCCATTCCACGAAAAGGCAAGGCATCTTCTGTAATGCCTAACGCATTTCGCTGATCGTTCCTGGGAATTGAAGCCAGTAATGACGGTTTGTAAGTGGTGATGTACTCTACGTTACGCTCCTCTTTCAGCACTCGGCTGTGTGCGGTGTGATCCACCATTGTTACAACTACGGGAATATTTAAGCATGTTCCCTGTATACCGTACTGTTTGTCAATATATCGCGACCCAAGGCCGTATTTCTAAGATAGCTGGCAAATTCAATTACCATCCGCACCTGACATCCTGGTCCCGAGTCGGTATTCTTCGTGATTTACTTGAATCGTTAGGAATGGAAGATAGCCACTCATATGCACAAATTAACAATTATTGCCCTACTGACATTACCTGTCGCCGAGAACCTGCGAGCCAACCCACCATTGGAACAGGTTGTTGTCAGTGCCAGCCGAACCGAACAAACCATCGCAGATGTCGGTTCTAACATCGCTTTCGTAGACAACATCGAAGAAATCGGTGCGGCTCATATCAATGAAGCCATGCAACGAGTCTCCGGTACGTGGGTAAGTCGTGGCAACGGTCAGGAGAGCCTGCTGGCAATTCGATCACCCGTGCTGACTGGTGCAGGCGGTTGTGGCGCCTTTTTAACGGCTCAAGATGGTATTCCGCTGCGGGCCAGTGGATTCTGCAATGTGAATGAATTATTCGACACAAATTCAGAACAAGCTGGACGAATCGAAGTGATTAAGGGCCCCAGCACCGTCATGTATGGTTCAAATGCCATGCACGGCATGGTTAACATAATTACCCCGGCGTTTGATGGGTCGCGGGCATTGAGTGCCGAAGCCGGGCCCCATGATTATTATCGGCTAAAACTCACCGCAGGTTCGGAACAATGGCGAGTAGACGTAAACGGCACCAGCGATGGAGGTTACAAGGATGATTCAGGATTTGATCAACAAAAAGCAACGCTAAAACACCAGGGCCAGGTAGCCGGTTTCGATGCCACCACAGTATTCAGCTGGACTAACCTTAACCAGGAAACCGCCGGGTTTATTCAAGGCACAGACGCCTACAAAGACAGTCATGCCGTCAAACAAAACCCGAATCCCGAAGCTTATCGAGATAGCGAAACCCTTCGACTCTATTCGGTGTTACGGAAACAATTAGCGAGCAGTGAGATGGTTCTTACCCCGTACCTGCGAAGAACACGAATGGAGTTCATGCAGCATTTCTTACCGGGCCAGGCCATCGAAACCAATGGCCATGGGAGTTTGGGGCTACAGTCTGCCTGGTATTTTGATAATTGGACGATTGGCGCCGACATTGAATTCACCGATGGATTCCTTGAAGAAACCCAGCCAAACCCTACAGACTCCCCCTCTGCATTCCTGGTGGCGACAATTCCGCAGGGTGATCACTATGACTACGATGTCGACGCAAGAAGCCTGGCGGCATTCATCCAGTACACCAATGACATTACCGATGTCACCCGTCTCACCATTGGCGCCCGATTTGAACAGGTGAAATATGACTATAACAACAACATGCTAACAGGCCGCACAGATGACCAGGGCATGCCTTGCGGTTTTGGTGGCTGCCGTTTTAGCCGACCGGCGGACCGATCAGATACCTTTAACAATTTGTCACCCAGACTGAGTGTCACCCACTACTTCTCGTCTGCGACACAAATGTATTTTCAGTTATCGCAGGGCTTCCGGGCACCACAGGCAACAGAACTTTACCGACTACAGGGCGGGCAAACAGTCAGTGCAATCGATTCAGAAGAGCTAAGCAGCATCGAATGGGGCATCCGGGGTGGGCTGGCATCCATCGGCTATGACCTGTCAGTTTTTGCCATGGAAAAGGACAATTTTATTTTTCGCGATTCAAACCGGGCAACAGTGGACAACGGTGAGACGTCCCATCGCGGGATTGAGCTTTCAATTGTTTATCCGTTTGCAGAAAACTGGACGGGCGAACTGGTTGCAACATACGCGCGGCATCAGTACGAGAACAACCCTGCCTTGTCGGCAACCCCTGTCAAAGGCAACGATATCGACACCGCACCCAGGCAACTGGGGTCGGCCCGCCTCAGCTGGCAACCCCGACCAAATATCAGCACCGAGCTGGAGTGGGTCTATTTGGGTGAGTACTACACTGATCCAGCCAACCTGCACAAGTACGACGGACACTCATTGGTCAATTTGAGATTGAACTTTGACATTACCAGCAATATCAATACCTTCTTCAGAATCATAAACCTGACCGATACTGAGTACGCGGAGCGCGCAGATTTTGGCTTTGGCAACGACCGGTATTTCGTCGGCGAACCACGTTCGGTGTACGCTGGCATTCGTGCCAGTTTTTAGGGCACAGTTTTCAAGCACAAACTGTTAATGGATAGGGAGAATACCTAGTGAAGAGTAGAGCTGCGGTCGCATGGGAAGCCGGTAAACCCCTCGAAATAGAAGAAATTGAAGTTGCAGGCCCCAGTGCGGGGGAAGTATTGGTCAGGATGGTGGCAACCGGTGTTTGTCATACCGATGCCTTTACCTTGTCAGGCGACGACCCTGAGGGCATATTCCCTGCGGTACTCGGCCACGAAGGTGGCGGCATTGTTGAAGAGACAGGGCCCGGTGTCACCTCCGTTGCTGTCGGCGATCATGTCATCCCTTTATACACGGCAGAATGCAGGGAGTGTAAATTCTGCAAATCCGGCAAGACTAATCTTTGTTCATCGGTACGTGCCACCCAGGGACAGGGATTGATGCCGGATGGCAGCACTCGTTTCAGTAGCCAAAACGGCACCGAAATCTTCCACTATATGGGCACATCGACATTTTCTGAATATTCCACCGTTGCCGAAGTTTCCCTCGCGAAAATCAACAAATCAGCGCCTCTCGATAAAGTCTGCCTGTTGGGTTGCGGAGTCACGACGGGAATTGGTGCCGTGCTCAACACGGCAAAAGTTGAACCAGGTGCATCCGTTGCCATATTTGGCCTCGGTGGCATTGGCTTGAGTGTGGTTCAAGGCGCGGTACTCGCAAAGGCCGGTCGAATTATTGCGATCGATACAAACCCGGACAAGTTCGAGATGGCCAGGCAAATGGGCGCCACGGACTGCATAAACCCGAAGGACTACCCAGATCCCATACAGGATGTGATTGTCGATATGACTGACGGCGGCGTGGATTACTCGTTCGAATGTGTCGGTAATGTCAATCTGATGCGTTCAGCCCTTGAGTGTTGTCACAAGGGATGGGGAGAGTCAATTATCATCGGGGTTGCCGGTTCCGGGCAGGAAATATCAACCCGGCCCTTTCAACTTGTCACCGGTCGTGTCTGGAGAGGCACTGCTTTTGGAGGTGTGAAAGGACGAACCCAGTTACCGGGTATGGTGGATCAGTATATGAGTGGTGACATAAAACTCGATGAGTTCATTACGTTTACGCTGGGTCTGGAAGATATCAACAAAGCGTTTGACTACATGCATGCAGGTAAAAGCATTCGCAGTGTGATTCTCTACTAGCCAATTTTCTTGCATCGCAAGTCATACTTGCTATTTCTCACGTCGATCTGCTTTCGCTTTCCGCCTCTGTGTCGTGACGGTGACGACCCGTTTTGGACCTCGTCGATCATCAGCAACACGTCGCTCTTTCACTCCAGTTCGACGCTCTTCTTTGTCTTTTGAATTATCCTGGGTCACAGTGACTCCCCCTTGGTTACAAGGCCAAATTATTTAACGAAGCAACAAGAGTCAACCAGAAGGAGAGATCAAGGGTCCCAAATTTGGCTTAGATGCTGATATAAGCTAGTTTTCCGCTTGAAAACAGATGACCGGTCGACAATTCCATCAGATTCTATGATGTTTGGTCACATTTCGCAGCTACCAGGCATAGGCTCCCGAAGATTGGCATTAGCGGCTTGACGGAGCCGGTGAACATCCATAGAATGCGCGGCTTCTTGATTGTATGTGTCCCCATCGTCTAGAGGCCTAGGACACCGGGTTTTCATCCCGGCAACAGGGGTTCGACTCCCCTTGGGGATGCCATATTGCCAAACCAGAGAGACTCATTGATAATATGGCAACGCCAGTAATAAAGAAGGCACAAATCAAGCGGGTGTAGCTCAGCTGGTAGAGCGGTACCTTGCCAAGGTACAGGTCAGGAGTTCGAACCTCCTTACCCGCTCCAATTAAATCAAGGGGTTATGTGGTATAGCTCCTTGGTTTAATCTTCTGTTTAGACTCGAGGGTACTTTTCCTTCTCGAAGAAATGCGGTTTAAAACTCCTTATCCTCAAGAACTTATAATTCATCGCAGACAATCTGCTTCTAGCTGAAGACGTGGTTTAGTGACAACAAAATGGCGCCATTGCCGTCCACCACAGGTCTGTCAAAGATCTATACTCGTGAAAAAGAACGACTCGAAGTACTGAAAAATGTAAATCTGGAGGTCGAAGAGGGTGAGTTCCTTGCCTTGATGGGACCCTCCGGTTCAGGCAGTACCGATGGTGGCCAGGACCAATGGTCGCCAATTCAATGTCGGCTATCGAGGGTGGAGGAGACATCAACGGACCATGATTCCGAATCTGGAATTTAGTCGTGTTCAGCCAAAACCGGTCCTAATGATCGCCAACATGCCTTGGTGTACCTGTCACTTGGTTTATGTACTTTAGCGTATCGAGAATAACTTCTTCGTGTTGCCACAGACCAATACCTCTCATTCCGAATGTGAGGTTACTCAGACAGCGGAAAACACAAAAATAATCGAAATGTGTTCGATCGAGTGGGCGCTTGGATTGATACCCCCTCAAATATTGTTCGAGTACCAAATCCATATCTGCAGGTTCAAATTCACCACGTTCAATGAGACGCCTCGACAATATGTTGAACGTTACCCATGTTCCCGCTACATCATAGACCGGCTCGCAGATAGCAAAGGCTGACCAGTCCAACACTCCGGTCACAGTGTCGTTTTCGACTAAGACGTTCAGTTTATGGAAGTCTCCATGACAAACAGAGAGAAGACTGGGGTCTTCCGGACGATTGCGTAAGACCCATCCAAATGACTCTCTCAGCACTCGCAAATCGACTGTACGTTGATCAAGCCAGTTAAATCTGTCATCTAGCCGAAAGCGATCCATTTCCAGAGATCGAAGTTTATCGATCAATCCAGCAGGATCAATAGCATGTAGGTTCGCGTGGGTTTCGCCTAGCAGCGTCGATTGTAGGTTGGCGGGTGCCTCCAGCAAAGGCTTTCCCGGTAGCCGATCCATGACGATGAACGCGCCCCCTAGAACGGACTTGTCTGCACAGACAACATGAACCACAGCAGCAGGGTACCCCTCCTTTACAAGCGAATTCTGCACGGCTGCTTCGTACACCGCTTTATCTGCAGATTGATTGCTTGGGAAGAGACGTAAGACTAAGTCACCGGACAATTCAAAACGGTATATCTCAGCATCGTAGCCACCAAGGAGCGGTGTCAAAGGTGAACTGTATGCCAAATTGGCGTTATCCTCGTGACGCCTCAAGTGCTGGATGAGTTTTGCAGGAAGTTCGTTAGTGGTGTCGAGGCTCATAGGATGATCTTACCTCATGTTTCGCTACTTCCGCTTAGGGTACGCTGCGGCGAAATTCGGGATCCTCATACCTCGTGTCTGCAATGGAAAGGTGAGCAGCGTTAATCCTTCCAGAAATCCTTGAACCTTTGCGGAGACAGCTCAGTATTTCAACTTCCTTCATACGACACCCTTTACGAACTCTCAAAACTAGACGATGACACCTGGGCTCAGGCCCAAGCTGAAGGAAAATGTTGGTTGTCATACAGAGAATTTTCGGCTTGCGCATGGTCTTGAATCATCCGGTAAGCTCAGAAACCGTCAATTTAATGTAGACGGCGAACTAGGATTTCTTTGACGTTTTGACCTGAATATCGCTGTCGAAGCGGCGCTCAATTTTCGAGCTGTGACACTTCGGGCACTTTTCCTTATGGCGCTCATGGTCAGCGAGACTCTCACTGACCTCGAAGCGTTTGTCGCAGTCATTACATTGAAACACATAAATCATCGCTAGTTCCTCCCGCTTTGGGTGAATTTGAGCACATCGTGAGTGAGACTTCTGTCTCCTAGTGCCTTAATCCACTTTCCCTGATACTTACGTTGCGACCTACACTGAAGGTCATATGGGGCTGGTTTTCCATGAGCGTACAAAATTCAGCTTTGTCCAGTTGAATCAGCGCTTCATGGTCACCACCTTCCAGAAAGACTTCTGATTCCTCATAGAGGATATCCTCACAAATAACCGGAAGGTCGTAAGCTTGACCCACTGCAGGTACGGCGCCTTGCGAACAATCTGTAAAGAAGTCTGCTAACTGAATTTCTTCAACAAATCGATAGGTCTGGTTTAACTGCTGGTTGAGTTTGTTAATGTTTAACAAGTGGGAAGCCGGTAGCACAGCGAGCAAATGATTGTTGTGCTGATCTACCAGTAACACTGCTTTTGCAAGTTTTCTCATCGATACATGGGCTGCAACGGAGGTGTTATATGTACCTTCACTATATCGATGGGTAAGCACCTGATAGTCGATACCATGGTCCTTCAGATAGTTGTCCACCTTGGAAGCAATCGTCATGAGCGTACCTCCTGAAATAATCAGCGATAGTTTATCGCTCTATCACATCAGGCGCTTAGCTTAAATTTCCATGAGCCCAACCCTGTTAATGAATTTTCGAACTATAGAACCTCCGTCACTCGCGACCCCCCAGCGAACGAAACGGGTAGTTTGAGAATAAAACTGGTGTTGCCAGAGCAAGTCCCGACGTTTACCAATCAAATAGGTCGATGCGGCCCTCGCCGCACCAGGCGCCCTCGACCAGGTGCGCCGATAACCTGGGTATGATCCAGAACCACTTCACCACGGCTAATGGTGTATTTCGGCCAACCAGTGACCTTAAAACCATCATAGGGAGAGTAGTCGGAGCGACTGTACATTGACGCACCATCGATTATTCGGGTATCTGTATCATCCCAGACAACCATATCGGCATCGCCGCCGACGGTGATCGTACCCTTTTGCGGGTACAGACCAAATAGCTTCGCAGGATTGGTTGACGTCACCGCAACAAACTGTTCCAGACTGATGCGCCCACCCAAGACACCGGTTGAGTAGAGCATCGGCAGGCTGGTTTCAAGGTCGGGTACACCTTGCCGTAAATTGGTGGCATCGAACGCCGGGTCGAGTTTCTCTTCCAGCTTCCAGGGGGCGTGATCGGTTGCCAGGGTGTCTATGTTACCAAATGCTATGGCTGACCAGATCGCATCAACGTCAGCCTGTTCCCGCAAGGGCGGTGCACCGGCATACTTCGCGCCGTCCTCTTCTTCAAACCTCTGGCGCGTCAGATGTAAATACAAGGGCCGTGTTTCCACATAGACCGGCACGCCACGACTTCGGCCATCATGACAAGCTGCCAGTGCCCTGGCACTTGATAAATGTACAATGTAAGACGGGCAACCGGTGGTTTCACAAAAACCAACCGCACGGTAGGTGGATACGGATTCAGCCTGAACCGGTCTTGCTTCAGGGAAATAGCGAGGGCTTGTCGTATCTGCCTGTCGCAACAAACTACAACAACAATCCATAATCGCGGCATCCTCGCAATGAATCATCGCAATACCACCGGCCTTTTTGACGATTTGCATCGCCTCAAGAAATTCAGGCACATGTCGGTCAAAGGTGTTGAATGATAGAAAGAACTTAATTGAAGTGTGGCCTTGCGCATGAAGGGGAGCAATGGCAGCAAGATTCACATCGCTTGGATACATCAGCACCGGATGCAGGAAATAATCCGCTATCGAGCTTGTGTTTGCATCGGCGTCATCTCTCTCGATCGCATCCAGTAATGTTTCGTGGCGACTGGCGAAGCACATGTTGCCTACTGTGGTGATCCCACCAGCGACTGCTGCACGGGTTCCGGATTCGAAGTCATCAGACCATTTTGGGCTATCGTCGCTGAGCATAGGTGATGTTAAATGCACATGGGGATCTACGCCTCCGGGTGTGATAAAACAATCGGTAGCGTCGATCTCGGTCTCCGCAGACATGACACCGCCCAGCTGGACTACCTGGCCTCGTGCAACACCGATATCCACCTTTGCCCTGCCGCCAACTGTGACTGCGGTTCCATCCCTGATAATCAGATCCATTGGTTAGTTTCCTGTCTCTGGTTTTTCTCCGATGATATATCACACCAGAGCGCTTCATCCATTCTGTTGATGCTGCCAATCTTGGCGCTGCGCTGAACGAGGCCCTGGAACAATCGAATGCGCTGGTAGTCATCTGCTCACGCCATTCTGCCAAATCAGAATGGGTTGACAAGGAGATCGCTCGCTTCCGGGAGTTACACGGTGACGATCGTATCTTCTCGATCATCGTCTCCGACCCGCCACCGGCGTGCTTTCCACCTGATCTTCTGCAGGATGCAAACGGCAACCCGCTCGAACCGATTGCTGCAGATGCCCGACCTGGCTTCGATGGACGTGGTGATGCGCTGCTTAAAATTATTGCCGGTCAGGCACGCAGACAGTTTGAGAACTATCTACGACTTGCTGAGTCGCTGTTAAGTCGTGATCCGGATAATGCTGCTTATCAAACGGAGATTGCCTACGCACACATGAATCTCGGCACACTCGAATTGAGGGTGAACAGATTTACGGCTGCCGAGGGTCATTATCGGAAAACAGAGTCGATTCATAGAGACATCATCAAAGCCTCACCAAACGATCTGGGGCCAAAAGAGGATCTCGCCGACACATCATCCTGGCTGGGAGAAATTGCCTCGCTATCCTGTGATATTAATGCTGCACTTTCCTGGTTCAGTCAGGAGTACGAACTGCGTACCTTGCTTGTCAGTTTGTCTAATGATATGAATCAGTTGGGACACTTGGCCAATACTGCGATACTGCTAGGCCAACGGGAGTTACTCGCTGGCCAGATAAACCTGGCTGACCAACACTTTAACGAAGCCTTCAGAATCGCAAGACGGCTAGTGGAGCACGATGAGGAAAACGCCCGCTGGAAAAGGCTGAATGCTATCAGCGGCATCAGTATGAGTCAGATTGCGGCTGTAAACGGAGAGCTGCCAGCAGCAATCGAGCATATCGATGCTGCCAGTGTTAAGACTCATGAAATATCCAACATCGAAGCATTCCAGGTCTCCGAGCGCTATGTTTTGATGTTGCGAGGGCTGGCACAGAAGGCAAGAGTATTAAGACTATCCGGTGATGCAAGAACCCACGATGTTGTTAAAGAGGCACTGGCCAGCGGTTGATGACGAAGATGTAGACGCCAGCAATGTGGAAGCTATCGTCATCATTGCGAGTCTTCAGTTGCTTAATGGTGATTTATGCCTGGAAAATGGTGACGAAGCTGACGCTAGATCCGCCTGGCTAACGGGTTTACAATCCCTCAGCGAACTACCAGACAATTTACGCGAACCCATTGTGTTGATGACACGCGCACTACTGTTAGATCGGACGAACAACGCGGAACAAGCAAACGCGTTGCGAATAGAAATGGCTCAACTGGGGTTTCGTGATACCGCGGATCGAGCACTGACCCTCGCGCTGATTGGCGTGAATTAATGGATAGAAAGTTGGATCAACTTAAAAAGGAAAAATAAGAATGCGTAAAACTACACATTAGAAAAACTAACTCCAACAACTATAGACCGGTTGTGGTCGGCAGTGTAACTTACTATTACAAGTTCACCGGAGGAAATTCCGGTAACGGCGACGGCGGCAATGAATTTAAGAATCAAGACACAATAGAAACATTTAAGATCACATTCAGTGCCACGCCAGGTGGTACATATACGTTTCCACCTTCGGCGTTCATCAACAAAAACGGTTCAACTGATTTGACCAGTGCCAACTCCTCCAGCACGGTGGTCGTATTGGATATTTGTTCGAAGACAGGGACCTGGAACTACGGGGTGACAGTGCGAGTTGGTACGGGCGGAGCAACTTTTGTTTGTGACCCTGTGATCAGAAACACCTGGTAGGCAGATTAATATCAGCAACGCGCTGGATGTAGATTAAGCTACGTCCCGGCGCCACGCTGTCTGATCCACATTGACTTATTGTTGCAACGATCCTTCAAGCTTGTTCAGCTCGGCAGTCACATCGCCAGGCGAGCCAGTCCTTTTCGCCAATAGCTCATAGAACACAGGAACAACAAAGAGCGTCATTAGCGTCGCGACAAACACCCCAGAAAATATCACTACACCCAGTGTAATTCGACTTTCAGATCCGGCACCCGAGGCCAGTGCCAAAGGAATCGAACCCATCATGGTAGACAGTGCCGTCATCAATACGGGCCGCAATCGTATTTCACAGGCATTAAGCAGCGCCTGAGTAAATTCCAGACCTTCATCTCTTAACTGATTGGCAAACTCCACGATCAAAATACCATTCTTTGTTGAAATGCCCACCAGAATAATGATGCCAATATTGCTGTAAATATTGAGCGTGTCATTGGTCAGGAACAGACCCAGCAAACCACCGAAAGTCGCCAGGGGAACCGTCACCATAATAACCAGCGGGTGGACGAAACTTTCGAATTGCGCTGCCAGCACCAGAAAAACGATCAATAAAGCCAGGACAAAACTGAACAGCAAGCCTCCTTCTGATTCCTTGAGTTCCAGTGATTCACCCTTGTAATCAACCTGGGCAGTGGCCGGTAACTCCTCCCGGACGATACTTTCGAGAAAATCCAAAGCTTCCCCCAGGCTGTAGTCAGGTGCCAGATTGGCGGTAATGGTTACGGCGCGAAGTCGATTGTATCTGTTGAGATTACCCGCATCAGCAGTGCTGGTGACCTTCGCCAGGCTCGACAGTGGAATCAACTTACCGCTGGTTTCAGACCGAACATAGATGTTTGTCAGATCGCTGGCGGTGGCCCTTTGCTCCTCCTTTGCTTGCAGAATAACATCATACTCTTCGCCGTCATCAACATAGGTGGTAATCCTGCGTTCACTCATCATGGTCTGCAGGGTTCGGCCGACATCCAGAATCGACACCCCCAGGTCAGCAGCCCTGGTTTTGTCTACCTCCACTAACAATTGCGGCTTGGTTTCCTTGTAATCAGACTGGACCCGGCTCAAGCCAGGGTTATCTGCTGCTCGTGCAAGGATCGTATCGCGCCAGCTGGCTAACTCCTCGTAGGAACTGCCGCCCAAAACAAACTGAACCGGTTGTCCACCACCGTGCCGCTGCAGCCCACTGCGCATAAAAGGAAAGGCCCGAATCCCGGGAATTTCCTGCCACTGACTGACAAGTTCATTCATCACCTGCTGGGTTGATTTTTGCCTTTCTTCCCAGGGGGACATGGTGATCAGTGCAACGGCACTATTGACGGAACCACCGCTACCCCAACCAGGCAGAAAAACCAGGTACTTGACCACGTCTCCCGAATCAACATACGGGTCCATCGTTGCTTCCAGCTGCCTCAGTTGACCTTGCATAAACTGAAAACTGGCCCCTTCCGGGCCAATGACACGGGTAAAGAACACACCCTGGTCTTCCTGCGGCGAAAATTCACTGGGAATAATCCTGAACAGCCCCAGCGTCGCCAATGCAACCGCAAGCACAGCCCCGACAATAAGAAATGGTCGCGGCAGGATAGCCAACAGTGCCTCCCGATAAGCGTGTTGTATCCAGTGAAAGAAATCATCTACTTTTTTCGTCAGCCAACTCTCGTGCGCATGGGTGGTGAGTAACTTCGAGCACATCATTGCCGTCAGGGAGAGTGCCAGTACGCTCGAGAAGATGACCGCGGTACCAATGGTGACAGCCAGTTCGGCAAATATCACACCAAGATTACCTTCAAGAAAAGCGATCGGTACAAATACAGCAATAAGTACCGCAGTCGTCGCAATGACCGCAAACGCGACCTGACGAGCGCCGTTGAATGCGGCGAGCAAAGGAGGTTCCCCCTCCTCTACCCGCCGTTGAATATTCTCCAGCACCACGATCGAGTCGTCCACCACCAGCCCGATGGCCAGAACCAAACCCAACAGCGTAATCAGGTTGACCGAAAACCCAAACGCCGAGAGCCCAATAAAAGAGGCGATCAGGCAGACCGGTATGGTTACCGCGGGAATGATCATCGCCCGAATCGTACCCAGAAACATATAAATCACCAGGCTGACCAGGGTCATGGTGATAGCCAGTGTCTTGTATACCGAATTGATTGCTGTCTCTATAAACACGGAATCATCGGAACTGGCAACCAGACTCATACCGTCTGGCAGGTTAGCGTTGATAGCCTCGGCGCGATGGTTGGTCCCCCGTAACACTTCCAGCGTATTGGCCGTTGATTGCTTAACGATGCCAAGTCCAACAGTTGGAACAGAATTGCCGCGGAATTCGTTTCTGTAGGTGGTGGGACCAAGTTCAACCTTTGCTACCTCGCCAAGTTTTATCAGGTGGCCGTCTGCACCTCTGGCCACAGTTAACTGGGCGAAATCCTGGGCAGATTCGTACGCTCTCTTCACCCGCACCGTAAATTCACGCTGCTGGGAGTCGATTCTCCCTGCCGGTAGCTCAATATTTTGTTTTCTAAGTGCCGACTCAACATCAAGAATCGTCAGCTCCCTGGCGGCAAGTGCAATTCTATCGAGCCAGATCCGCATCGAGTATCGCCCGGCACCACTTATGGAGATACTTGCCACACCATCAATCACGGTAAACTGATCCACCAGGAATCTTTCTGCATAATCTGTCAACGCCATACTGTCCAGATTGGAGCTGGTCAGTGAAAAATACTGGATAGGCCTTGCGTCGCTGTCCGCTTTGGCAATCTGCGGCGGGTCGGCGTCTTCCGGCAATCTATTCAACACCCTTGCGACCCGATCACGGATGTCGTTGGCCGCCTGATCAATATCCCGGTCAATGTTAAATTCGACCCGTATTCTTGAGGTGCCGTCCCGGCTGGATGAACTGATAGATTCCACACCTTCAATACCGCTTATCTGGTCTTCGATTACCTGGGTTACCTTTGTTTCCATGACCTGGGCAGAAGCACCTGCATAACTGGTTGAGACGGAAACAAGCGGTGGTGTGGTTTGTGGGTATTCCCGCAGGGGCAAATCACGGAACGACAGCACCCCAAACGCCAGGATCAGCAAACTAAGCACGGTCGCAAATACCGGCCTTCTTACCGAAACATCTGAGATTACCATTGCTGAATCCTCCTGGATTTAACCAGAAAACCCACTGCCAGATTGTTTTTTAATCGTCACCTTACTACCCGGGCGAACTTTGATGGCTCCCTGGGTGATGACCTGTTGCCCTTCATCAAGCCCGGAGATCACTTCAACCAGGCCAGGTCTTCTTCTGCCTGCCTGAATTTCTATCCTTTGTGCAGTCCCGTCCTGCACCACATAGACAAACTGCTGGTTTTGAACCGGTATAACAGCCTCTTCCGGAATGACCAGCGCTGAGGTGCGACTGCGAACCAGGCTAACGGTGAGCAACATACCGGGTCGCAATAGTTTTTCTTCATTGTCCAACTCTGCCCGAATCGACACCGACCGGGTGATCGGATCAACGCGAGAATTGATGGTCTGCACCACGCCAGCAAATGTCATATCACGATACGCGGCACTTTTGGCGACGACTTCCTGGCCTTTTTTTAACACAGCGAGATAATTTTCCGGAATAGAAAAGTCCAGTTTGATAACACTGATATCATCCAAAGTGGTGACCACTGTGTTGGGGCCAAGCAGCGTGCCTGGGCTCACATTACGAAACCCCAGTACGCCACTAAACGGAGCTCGAATCAATCGGTCGTCCAGTCGCGCAACAATGGCATCGAGTCTTGCACGGGAAGTTTGCATGCGGGCTTTTTCGACATCCAGCTGGGTTTCCGAGGCGAGTTTCTGGTTGATCAAATTCTCCACTCTTCTGAACTGTCGTGACGACTCATCCACAGAAGCCTGGGCTTCTGCAAGTTGTGCAGTTTCCTCTGAATTAGTGAGTTCGATGAGGATCTGACCCGTGTTCACGTACATACCATCTTCAAAATTTACCTTGCGTACGGTGTCGGTAACTTTGGAGGTAATTGAAATCGACTCATTTGCCCTTGTCGTGCCAATTGACTCTACTTCATCGACTATCACACTCATGACCGCTGCAGACGTAATCACAACAATTGCGCCATCTCCCCACCCTCTTCTGGATTGCTGACCTTGTTGCTGATCGTAATTTCTTGCGGCAAAACCGGCGATTGCCAGTGAAAGTGCACAAAAAGAAATAAAGATTGGGTGAAGCCTGATAAATCGCACGAATTATCTCTTAGTCATTATATTGCTATCAACGGCACGATGGCACGCGACTACCTGCCACAATAACATACACAACTGGTATAGTTGGATCCAAACAGTGAAATGCGGTATTTCTTATGTCGAAATCAACACTGCTCGAACGTCGACAGCAACTGATTGGCCATGCGGCGTTATTCTACCGGTCCCCGGTGCACATAGTGCGCGGCGATGGTGTCTACCTTTACGACCATAGCGGCAAAAGATACATCGATATGTACAACAATGTGCCCTGCGTTGGCCATGCAAACCCGCACGTGGTTGCTGCAATGGAACAGCAGATGGGCACTCTCAATGTACACAGCCGTTATCTGCATGAGGGTATTCTGGATTTCGCCGAGCGTTTACTGAGCTATCACCACGACAAACTGGAACAGGCTGTATTTGCCTGTTCAGGAACCGAAGCTAGTGAGATTGCGCTGATGATGGCACGCTATGCAACCGGGGGGCGCGGCATTATATGCAGCGACGCCACCTACCACGGCAACAGTACAGAAGTGAGTAAAATGTCAGCACGACCCGTGGATGATCCTGATTTTCGCAGCATACCGTTTCCCCAGACATACCGGCCTCTGGTGGAGAGTATAAACGGTGATGCACTGACCCAGGCGTACCTCGCCAAACTCCAGCTGGCGATAGACGACTTTGCTGAAAACAACATCCCCTTTGCTGGTCTGTTTGTCTGCTCAATTTTTGCCAACGAAGGATTGCCAGACCTGCCCGACGGATTTATGAGCCGGGCCGTGGATCTTGTTCACAAGGCGGGTGGTGTCGTCATCGCGGATGAGGTTCAGGCTGGTTATTGCCGTTCCGGCAACTGGTGGGGATATGAAACCAGTGACTTTATCCCGGACATTGTGACCATGGGTAAACCCATGGGGAACGGCCTGCCCGTGTCGGCAGTTGTTTCGAGCGCGGACATGGTTCGTGTCTTTCGAACCAATACCCATTATTTTAATACCTTCGCCTCCAGCCCTGTCCAGGCAGCCACAGCCATGGCGGTACTCGATGTGATTGAACAGGATGATCTGTTAAACCGCTCAGCAATGCTGGGCGAACAATTGCGTCGTGAACTCACCAAAATGCAGGATACTTGCGAGGCTATGGGTGATGTTCGGGGTTGCGGACTGTTCGTTGGTGTCGAATGGGTGTCCGACCGGGCAGCCAAAACGGCAGATCGCGCTGGCGCAGCGGATGTTGCCAATCGCATGAAAGACAAGGGCTTTTTGCTTAGCAACGCGGGCGCATTTGGCAACGTGGTAAAGATCCGGCCACCTTTGGTGTTTCAGCAGGATCACGCCGATACTTTTCTTGAGGCATTTGCTGAGATGCTGGCGGAAATAGCCTAGTCCCCAATGGATGATCCGAACACCATCCTGCAGGAGGTAACACCTTGCCTGGCCGAGTGGAATATCAAACCACACAGTATTTGCCTGGCATCCCATTCTGAAAATATTGTCTACAAAGTCACAGCAGAAGATGAATCAACCTATGCCCTGCGCGTGCATCGCCCTGGCTATCACTCTTTGGCTGAATTAAACGCAGAGCAGGTCTGGACACAAGCACTGTCAGAATTTGGACTGCAGGTACCCGTCGCCTACCCCACTAGCCGAGGTGAATTTTACGTTGCTGCGAAATGCGGTGGCGTGGTGCGACAGGTAGCGTTGATTGGATGGCTGGAAGGCCAACCCCTGGCTGACTTTCTTTACCACGAAGGTAAGCCTATAAAGGAAATTCCCCTCGAAATGATCAGCCAGGTAGGCGTGACCTGTGCTCAGCTTCACAATCACACTAGCGGTTGGCAACCACCTGCTGGCTTCACCCGCCACAGTCTCAATGTAGAGGGGCTTCTGGGGGCAGACCCGTTCTGGGGAAGGTTCTGGGAAGTGTCATCGTTAACAGCAACGCAACGACGCACCATCAAAGGGTTAAGGAACAGGGCGATCGAACGACTCACAGACTATGGTGAACTGCCAAAAACCTACAGCATGATTCATGCGGATCTGCACGAGGGTAATCTGTTTGTGACAAATGATGGTCTGGTTGTGATCGACTTTGATGATGCAGGTTTCGGCTGGCATCAATATGATCTCGCTGTGGCGCTATTCTCGCACAGTGACCGCCCTGATTTTGATGCGATTGAGTACGCCTTGATCGAGGGTTATCGAACGCAGCGTAGCTTGAGCGACGAAGACGCATCGTTGCTCACGCTCTTTACGTTGATCCGCAACCTTGCCCTCATCGGCTGGGCAAATGCACGCCCTGAACTCGAGCGGGATGAGTATCTACGCTTTTTGATTGATAAAGCCTGTCGCACGAAGATCTGAAACTGGCGTATCGAGAGCTAAGCGCCTTTTAGACTCGCTTGTCGACGTACGACTTCAAGCAGATCGTCAGCGTGAATTCGAACTCGCCAGTTATCTGTCAGGTCCTGCCACAGAATCACCCCGTTTTCGATTAAAAAAGTAGCCGGTCTTGGCACATCATGGCCTCCCATGCCGCCTTTTTCGTGGACCAGTCCAAGTGCCCTGGTTACCGCCAGGTCGCCATCCGAAAGAATCGGATAATCAAGCTTCAAACGCCGGGCAACTCGCGAGTTCTCCTGCGGTGTATCCGGACTGATGGCAATGACCTCGAAACCAGAAGCCCGGAAATCGTTAATCCTTGACTGCAAACCTTGCAGTTCTGACATGCAGAAGGGTCACCAGAAACCACGATAAAAAACCAGGATTAACCGATCACTCGCTGCTGCTCCAAGATTGATGTCGCTTTCGTCATTTGACACCAGGGTGGTGGCCGGTATCTGCCCTCCCTGCTTCACCGCCAGGTCCGCAGAAGGAAGACCATAGGACAACACGAAGCAGTACACCAGCAACATCAGGGTGAACGAGACAGAGACGAACATTCCGAGTATGCCGACCCCGCGACGCCAACCCCCAACGGGCCAGGCTCGACGAATCCCAACCACTGAAATACCGATCGCAACAGCCAGTATCAGCAGGTTGGCCCAGGGTACATCCCGGAACATTGGCCATTGCGCAAAGAAGGTGTAATACGAGATGAAGCCGATTGGAGCGGTGAGCGGACCAAGCCACAATGCATGGTTCCACTGCAGGATACGCACTGATTTCCCTCAAGGGTGGGGTTGCTGCTGGACATGAATACAACATGTTTTTCGCGCTTTTACAAGAGGGGCCTTATGTATCCAACTCCCCGCGCAGCGACTCGACAACGCCAGAGAAACGCTCCCGATTTTCCTCACTAAGCTCTGACAGGGTCTTGTGTGCCTGAAGCAGCAGGCGATGACTGTCTCCTGTCGGCTGTTCCCTGGGAACAAGCTTTTGCTCCCCTGGAGGATCAAACTTTTCGCGGCTGATCGAATTAATGACGTCGGCCAGGCCAAGTTCCTCGAACAATCCACGGACCATTTCATTTGGCCCATGTATATGCGCCCATCCATTGGCGTCCATTGTTACGATCTCGTGCAACGTCCCCAGAAAGGTGCTGTCGAGACCCGTGCAGTCAGCAAGGTCAATGTTCAGTTCGCGACCGTCACCCAGGGCGTCCTTCGCGAGCTGACGAAAAGCATCTGCGCTGGTCCAGGTCCCCTTTCCACGAAACGCGAGGCATGTCGCCTGTTCCCCGGTCGATATCCACAATTCACCTGCCTGGGAGCCCGATGTAAGGTTCTCAGCCTGATTCGGTACGGTATCCGGGTTTGAAATCTCATCGTCCTGCGGATCATTGTCAAGATGCGACGGACCCTTGCATACCTCCAGCACGAGCAGGGTCACGTCGTCTGCGCCTTCATTATCAGCACTCAATCTCGCTCTTTCGGCAGCGCCATCGTAGAGTTTGCGCAGCCGTCCGGGCCCATCCAGGGATTCGTCTGCCATGGTAGCGGTGATCATATTGCAAAGACCTTCAGTTCCCTGCGATTCGATCCCGTCGGTCAAGCCATCGGTATGCAGGATGAGCCTGTCTCCTGATCGCAAATCAAACTCATGTTCCGTGAAATTCGGCTCCCTCGATATCCCAAGGGCGGGCCCAGTGTGCTCCAGCAGCACACACTCTCCGCTTTCCCGAAGAAGTAACATCGGCGTGTGTCCAGCGGATGCAGCACGGAGCTTAAGGGTCTTCTTGTCGATAAGCACATACGCTGCTGTCAGAAACATACCGGGGCTCAACTTGTCGGTGCAGAGCTGTTCGTTAACTCGCGTCAGCACTTCCGAAGGATCAAGTGCGCAGCCCTGCAGGTCAGACATTTGAAGTCGCTGTTTGAACAGCACCGAGAGCATGGCGGCAGCAACACCGTGGCCGGTCGCATCAGCTACATACAGCGCAACACTTCCGTCGTCGAGGCTGCAGACATCGTACAGGTCACCACCGACATTCATTCCAGGGCGATAGAGTGCATCCACGCGTACACTCTCAAGCTGCGGGGGCTCTGTCGGTAGCAGGGCGCGCTGAATGACCTGGGCCCGCTCCAGGTCATTGCGGATGACCTCAGACTTGTGGTCCAGCTCCCGCAGCTTATCCGCCAGATCTGTGCTGTTGGCCCGAAGCTGACCCACCAAAGTTTCCTTTTGCACCACCGCTGTTTTCAACTGACCCGTCCGCTCCTGAACGCGCGCTTCGAGGTTGGCGTTGAGTTCATGGATCTCCAATTCGGCGCGAACTCGAGATGTTATATCCCGAATGAAGGCGCTGAAAACCTGTGATTCCCCCAGACGCAAGGGCGATACACTGAGCTCCACCGGGAATTGCCGCCCTGTCTTGTCAACTGCCTGGACCTCGATGCGTTTGTTGAAGATTGGAGCTTCACCTGTTGCGAGGAAGTGCTGCAGGCCTTTTCTGTGACCATCGTGGTTGCCTGATGGAATAACTGTATCGAACAGGGTTTTGCCAATCGCCTCTTCGCTCGACCAGCCGAAGACGATTTCTGCCTGTGGATTCCAGTCGACGATATTACTCTGCTCGTCAATGGTCACAATCGCATCCAGTGCATTGTCAAGAATCGCCTGGGTCCTGCCCTCACTATGCTGCAACGCCTGCTCCGCCTGCCTGCGCTCCGAGGACTCAAGCGCAAGGGTCGCAAGGTCTGCGAGGGAACCGGCGAACAGTTGTTCTTCGTCCGTCCAGACTCGTGCTGGCCCTATATGCTCGTGACAAACAATGCCGATCGCCGTACCCCGTGCGCGCAATGGTGCATCCAGCATGGAAGTGATGCCATTAACATCGAGATAACCCTGGGAGAATTCTGCCGTACGAGGATCCGTGTGGGCATCGTCCGCAACTATCGCTCGCTCTTCATTCAGCGCTTCAAAATACAGCGGGTAATCTACCTCGGCAAGCTCTACACCTTCGGAGTGCTCGCCTGTCGACATATCGTAACTATCAATACAGTAGATTTTAGTACGACCCTCGTCGTAGAGCCATATGTTGACCCTTGCGATGCCGAGAGTGTGGGATGCGGCTTCCGTAATTTCGCGCAGCGAGGACGCAAGATCTCCGATCCTCATCGACTCGCTCTTGGCGAGCTTCGTCAACACTTCATAGTGTTGCGCGAGATTGGATTCGCTTTCAGACACGTCTCACTCCGATGCCGGATAATTCGTGTGGATGCCGATTACAATGATAGCCAGTCTCGCTTCGGGCAGCAACCGATTACCGGCACACTAAATGGCCCCACGGAGTCGTCCCAAAGGAGTTCGCACGTAACGCACGTTCAGCAGATTACTTGCCTTGCCTCACCCAATCCAGCGTGGATGACGACTTTGGGATCGTTTTTGTTTTTCTTTCGTCTCCATTGAGCAAAAGCTTGTAATGGTAGGCCTGGTCTTTATCAACGCTTGACCCGCTGTTATCCGTGTAGTCCCAGTAAACCCGGTATTTACCTGCCGGTAACGCTTGATCAATGAGCGTCTTCACATTTCGCAAACTCGTATCATAAATTTCCAGTTTCACGGCACTCGATGTCCTTAACCAAAATACGATCCTGGATAATGGCGACTGTGGCATCTCGAGCAACTCACTTTGGGACATACTGATCAACGCGTCAATGATCTCCCGGTCGGAGTAGCCTGGGAACCTGCCCTGTAAATAATCATAAACGAGATAACTTTCTGCTTCTGTTAAATCAACCATGTTCGTAAGCAATCGATTCAGACTTTCCTCCAGCGCTGGAAACTTGCCCCGATCCAGCTGCTTCTGTAAGTTCTTCGCATCTATCTGTAGCAGGAGTAATTTTCTCCTTATCACTGTTTCCCAGATAATTTCTTCGGTAAACGTGTTGTCCAGCGCATCGTCCATCTCAATATAAAAGTTCGGGTTCTCGCCAATTTTCAGGGCAATTTCTCTTTGTAGCTCATCCAGCTCTTTTTCATCAACAAACAGGGAAGTTACCAGTCCGACAACCGTGGATTTTGCTTTATGCGCGGGCAGGAAGTAAAACGGCAATTGGAATCCAGTCTTGACGTAAAGGGATGCAAGAATTATTGCCAGTACGATGCCTGATATTGTCCCTGTCAGGAACTTGAAGGAATCACTTTTGTATTGCTTATCCGGCGCCTTCATGAGTAATTCTCAAATGAGATACCCTATTGCTTAATACGGCCTGTCACCAATGACCGTCACTCTCTCCATCCTGCGAACCGCAGGCCAATAGTCCGCGGCGGCATAATGTTGTACGGCACGGTTGTCCCAAAAAGTGAACGAGTTTTCTCGCCATTTAAACCGGCACTGATAGTCGGGCACCCAGGCGGTAAGAAAGAGCTTGTCGAGGAGTTGTTGCGACGAAGTTTCATCCATACCTTCTATTTTACGAGTGAATATTTTGTTGACGTAAATTGACTTTTTTTTGCTCCCAGGATGAGTTAGAACGACGGGATGTGTTGCAGGTGGAAATTGCTCACGTTTTTGCTGTATTTCGTCTTCCGACGCGCCTTTCATGCGCATCCCATTCAGAAAATTTTCATTGTCATGGACAGCAAATAAGCCATCAATTTGCTGCTTCGTTTCATCATCCAAACCATTGTAAGCAGCTTCCATGTTTGCAAATAATGTATCACCACCAACCTCTGGGACTTCCCGTGCACGCAGAATGGACCCTAATGATGGCTCTTGCCGCCAGGTCACATCAGAGTGCCAGACATTGATGTAAGGCGGATTTTCCCGGTCGTTATTCAGACATACAACCTCAGGGTGATCTTCCATATTCGATACAAAAGGGTGAACTTCAACCTTCCCAAAATGCCTGCCAAATTCTACATGCTGTTCAACGGTAATGTTCTGGTCTCTAAAGAAAACCACTTTACGATCGACCAGTAAATCAGCCAGGTATTCAATCGTGACATCATCCAGGTGGCCACCAATATCGATCCCAAGCACTTCCGTACCGATACTGGGAGATAAATGAACCAATTTGAAACCCAGTTCTCCGTCTTGAGTTGCTTGTACACTCATGATGTTCTCCACATAGTCATCGAGTTGTTAAACTGCCACTCCTAGCCTGCTTTTCTTTCAGCTTTAAAGGGGAACTTACCATTGTAAGCTTGACATGTATTGTGCCGCTGAGGCTACGCTCCAATACACGTTACTACTTTCGGACAAGCATTAGTAAAGAATACTCTGCCCAATCGTTTACAGGTCAGTTGACCAATCTGAGCCCCATGATCTAAAACCGGACCAGTTTGCCAAAGCAGCGCAAAACATGCTTTATTCACAAAGTCAATTTTTCAGATGTTGAAATACCTAAGGCGCATCCGCAGAGTCACGGGTTTTGCAGAAAAGGGTTCCTCCATCAAACGAGAAGAACAAGCGGGAGAAAAAGATGCACAGTAGCTCCAACAAGCAATTCCAGGTAGAGGGTACCGTGGCACCGGGCTTTGAGTCAGTCAAGCAATTATATGAACACAACATGCAAACACTGGCAGAAAAAAATACCCAGCTCTGTGTCTACCATGAAGAAACAAAAGTGGTCGATCTTTGGGCATCAGTCACAGACGACAGCAACTTTTCTGCCGACTCTCTCATCAATATTTTCAGCAGTGGAAAAAGCTTCGAAGCAATTGCAATGGCATCTCTGGTCGGAAAAGGATTACTTAAATACAGCACGAGAATCATCGAACATTGGCCTGAGTTCGGGTCGAACGGCAAGGAGGCACTCACCGTTGCCGAGCTTATGCGTCACGAGGCTGGACTCGCGGCGTTTAACACCAGCTTAAAGACGCAGGACCTGCTCACAGAGAACATCAAGTTAAACAACATAGGCCGCATCATCGAGGATCATCCACAAAAATTCCGTAAGGACGGCGAGAGTCGAAGGGAGTACCACGCCATTACCAGGGGCTGGATTGTTAACGAGGTTTTTCGTCGAGTAGACCCAGCGGGTCGAACAATTGGTGAATTTCTACGAGAAGATATCAGCTCACCCCTTAAACAAGAGGAACTAAATCGAGTCTCAAGCGTATCAACACTGGGATTCGGCTTTCAGTTTGTGGAAAGTTTGAAACCCAAATTTCTTAAACGAAAGATGGAACACAACATCTTTCAAATCATTCGAAAACTTGCCCCGCTAGTTCTTGCTTGGCGAACAACCACGGGCACCCCGCTCCCATTCGAAGGCATGGATGGGATTGGTTTTTTCAATGAACCTGCTGTCGCAATGGGCGAAACACCCTCTGCCGCAGCAAACTGTTCTGCAAGAGGATTAGCGAAAATCGCCGCAATGATGGCAACAGGTGGCAAGTGGGATGGAACAGAATATATCACTGAAGCGGCCTGGGATGCATTACACGCAGACCCTGTCGAAGCA
>LWDU01033705.1_pt1 | contig 44629 bp, 50 predicted proteins | sample 727161 | NCBI WGS metagenome assembly LWDU01 (sample SAMN04566230, study PRJNA314399) | hydrothermal vent metagenome | isolation source: deep sea hydrothermal plume seawater | place: Mexico: Gulf of California, Guaymas Basin | collected 2004-07-11
GGTTTATTTGGGATTGCTGTTGCATTAGGTGCTCAAGATTTATTTAAAAATTTAATTTCTGGAATTTTAGTATTGGTTGAAAAAAGATTTAGAATTGGAGATTGGATTTTAGTAGAAGGAATTATTGAAGGTATAGTTGAAAAAATTGGTTTTAGATCAACGACTGTTAGAAAGTTTGATAAATCATTAGCAATAATTCCAAATTTTCAATTTGCAGAAAATGCAGTTGTGAATGTTAGTGAAACATCTAACTGGTTGATTAGTTGGATCATTACTCTTCAATACGACACAACTATAGATCAATTAAAAACTATAAGAAATGAAATTGAAAATTATATTAATAAAAGTGAAGATTATAATACTAGCATTGGTGTAGCAGTTAGAGTTGATAAATTTTCTGATAGTTCGATAGATATGTACGTTCGTTGTTTTACAAAAACTGATAGTTGGAATGAATGGCTTTCCGTAAAAGAAAGACTTGCAATTGAAATAAAACAAATTGTAGAAAAAAATAAAGCTTCATTTGCTTTTCCAAGTCAATCAATTTATATCGAGAAAAAATGATAGCTATTTTTTATTTGGTTCTTCAAATATTAAAACTTTATTCTTATGTGGTAATTGCTAATGTTTTAGTGAGTTGGCTTGTTGCTTTTAATGTTTTAAATACTCAAAATAGATTTGTTTATTCTATTTTAGAGATGACTTATCGATTAACTGATCCAATACTCAATAAAATAAGAAGTTTTTTACCGAATTTAGGATCACTAGATATCTCACCTATAATATTACTTTTATTGATTTGGTTTATAGAAATGTGTATGAAGCTGTACATAGCGCCAATGATTTTTTAAAGAGACTTTATGATTTTAATAGACGGAAAAAAAATTGCAGCTGAACTTAGAGAAGAATTAAAACAAGAAGTTTCAGAATTAAAAGCTAAACATAATAAAGTTCCAGGACTTACTGTAATTTTAATTGGAGATATGGCACCTAGTCAAATTTATGTGCGTAATAAAGAAAAATCAGCAAATGAAGTAGGTTTAAAGTCTGAGATAATTAAATACCCAGAAGCAGTAGAAGAAAAAACGATATTAGATAAAATTGAAGAATTAAATAAAGACGATACGGTCTCAGGAATTCTAGTTCAATTACCATTACCAAAACATATTGATAAGCAAAAAGTAATTGAAACAATTGCACCTTCAAAAGATGTTGATGGATTTCACCCAATGAATGTTGGAAATCTTTCGGCAGGTTATGAAAGTTCAGTGCCTTGCACTCCTTTAGGATGTTACTTGTTGATTAAAAAAATTGAATCAAACTTAAGCGGGAAAAAAGCAGTCATGGTTGGTAGATCAAATTTGAATGGTAAACCAATGGCGCAGTTACTTTTAAAAGAAAATTGTACAGTAACAATTACTCATTCAAGAACTAAAGATTTAAAAGCAGAATGTTTAGAAGCAGATATTATTGTTGCAGCAGTTGGTATTCCAGAACTTGTAAAAGGTGACTGGGTAAAAAAAGATGCAATCGTAATTGATGTTGGTATCAATAAGACAGACAAAGGAATAGTGGGAGATGTTGCATTTGATGAGGTATCTAAGGTAGCAAAAGCATTAACACCTGTTCCGGGTGGTGTAGGCCCAATGACTATAGCCTGCTTATTAAAAAATACTATTGAGTGTTTTAAAAGATCTCGATAAGATATATTCATACTTAGGTATGAAAAAATTGATAATTTTATTGTTGTTAGTTCCGACTTTAGCTATGTCTGCAACGTTTAAAATTAACGGGGGTATTAGTTTGAAAATCAGCTCTAAAGATGGGTTTAAGCTATATACGAACTATATGGATCATAATGATCACAACTTTAAATATATTAAAGATAAAAACAAAGCACGTGCTGGAAAATATTTTCAAAGGTTCGAAGTCAGGGATGGTGATTGAAAAAGTGGATATAAATATTAATCCAAAACTGAAACCTGTTGATTAAGATAGTTTAGATCTACCACCATCAACTACAATTATTTCCATTAAAATACGTGGACCGCTTCAAAAAGGATCACCTATTTTATATGGCAGAGGATATATAATTATTTTTAATTTACTTAGTTACTTTTAACGTTTGTGTTAAGTATTAGAATGCTTGAAATATTTATTCAAACTTTCTTCTTATATTTTATTGTTATTGATCCACTAGGAACAACGCCTTTATTCTTAATTGTAACCCAACACATGGAAACTAAGGAAAAGATTAAAACAGCTTTAAGCGCAACAATAATTGCAACTATTATATTATTATTTTTTGCACTTCTGGGAAGCTCTTTGCTAAGTTATTTAAATATATCTTTTCCTGCCTTTACAATTGCAGGAGGAGTTATTTTATTTATAATTTCTATGGAAATGTTGTTTGATAAGCGACAACAAAGAAAAGAAAATGATCTTGATTATAACTCAGAAAGAGTAAGTGTATTTCCTCTAGCAACACCACTATTAGCAGGACCTGCTGGCATTACTTCGGTAATTGTTAGTGTATCTGATATTGGTAATAATTTTACTAATCAAATTGTAGGAATGTTTTCTCTAATTATAGTTTTATTTATAACTTTTATTATTTTCTTTATAGCTTCAAAATCGTCTAGAATTATAAATAAAAAAATAATTAGTGTTATCTCAAGAGTTATCGCAATTATTCTGGCTGGATTAAGTGTTCAATATATTTTAGATGGAATAAAGTTTTTTTTAGCGTAGTTTTTTTTTGTGAAAATTAATAAATCTTTCAATATTAGATTTATTAAATGATTTATTTTCTTCAAAAGAAACTTTTTGTATTGAATAGGCGTTACTTTTAGTCTGTCTAGAGATGATCACAATATTGCCTTTATACAATTTAAGCTTAACAGATCCATTTACTTTATTTCTTTTTAAATCAACTATTTTTTGAAGCTTTAATCTTGCTTTTGAATACCAATATCCATTGTATATGAGTTCTGCATATTTTGGCATTATCTCGTCTTTTTTGTGCATTGTTTCTTTATCTAGCGTAACAGACTCAATTGCTCTATGAGCAGACATTAATAAAGTTCCACCTGGTGTTTCATAAACACCTCTCGATTTAATTCCAATAAATCTATTTTCAACCAGATCAACTCTGCCAATTCCATTTTTACCAGCTAGAATATTTAGTTTTTGTAAAAGATTTCCTGGGGATAATTTTTTACCATTAATAGTTATTGGATCTCCATTCTTAAAACCTATAGTTACAAAAGTATTTTTGTTTGGAGCTTTTTCAGGTGAAACCGTTCTTTGAAAAATAAATTCAGGAACCGCATTTTTAGGATTTTCCAAAACCTTACCCTCAGTAGACGTGTGAAATAAATTATCGTCTACAGAAAAAGGAGGTGCTCCTTTTTTATCTTGAGGAATAGGAATATCATTTTTTTTTGCATATTTAATTAAATCTGATCTCGAATTTAATTTCCATATTCTCCAGGGCGCAATTATTTTTATTTTTGGCCCAAAGTAATGATAACCCAATTCAAATCTTACTTGGTCATTTCCTTTTCCAGTTGACCCGTGGGAAACTGCATGAGCACCATATTTTTTTGCAGCAGCAATTTGTCTTTTGGCAATTAACGGTCTTGCAATCGAAGTTCCCAATAAATAAACACCCTCATAAATAGCATGACCCCTAAGCATTGGAAAGACATAATCTTTTACAAAAGTATCTTTTAAATTTTCAACAATAATATTTTTAACACCTAATCTTTTTGCATTTTTTATAATTTTTTTTCTATCAATTTCTTGACCAACATCTGCTGTGTAGCAAATAACTTCTGCATCATAATTTTCTTGAAGCCATTTTAAAATAATAGAAGTGTCTAACCCGCCAGAATATGCAGTTTGCCTTAGTAGCATTATATGCTTTAGTAAATCCTAATAATGAATAATGATCAATCGTTTGTGATCCTTTTTGATTATAGCCTGTAACCATAATTCTAGATCCTTTTTTCATGGTTTTAATCATTTTTTTTTCAAGTTTATTGTCTGCTATCCAAGCAAATCCTTCTTGGGTAATATCAAATTTATATTTATACTTTCCAGATTTAGCTGTAATAGAATTTTTATTATTAAACTCATAGCCAGCAGTAATGCTTATTTCATTAGTAATTTTTTCACCTGGTCTAAAGCTAATAAATAATCTTGCATCTCTAGGATTAGCTTTTGGAGCCTGAAGAACAGGTTTAGATTGAGCGAAACAAACCTTTCCAGTTTCGCTATTTATTATATATGTTTCCCAGTCTTTATGGTTGCCCATTTTTTTTATTTCTTCACCGTTAACTTGGCTAATAAAAGTAGTTATAAAAATTATAAATATAAAGTTTTTAATTATGGACATGGATTTGGGTATATATTTTGTACTTCATTTATTTCTTTAATAATTTCTTGTGTTAAATTTATGTTTATACTTTCTATATTAGTTTTCAACTGCTCCATAGTCGTAGCACCAATAATAACAGATGTCACAAAAGGTTGAATTTCTAAAAATTTTAAAGACATTTGAGCTAAATCAAGGTTATATTTTTTAGCAATTTCATAGTATTTGTCTACTGCTTTATTTGTGTTTGGTTTGTCGTATCTAGTCCAAAAGTCACTATCACGTTCTATTCTTGAATTTTTTGGCATTTGATTATTTCTATATTTTCCAGACAAGTACCCACTTGCTAATGGCGAGTAAGCCAAAAGGCCAATTTGATCTCTAATAGATATTTCTGCAAGACCAACCTCATATGTTCTATTTAATAAATTATATGGGTTTTGTACTGACATCATTCGAGGAAGTTTTTTTTCTTTTGATATCTCTAAAAACTTAGAAACTCCCCAAGGTGTCTCATTTGACAGTCCAATTTTTCTTATTTTTCCAGAATCTATAAATTTTTGTAAGTACCCAAGAACATCTCCAAATTTATTCCAATCACCATTATCTTTATGTTCATATCCCAATCTCCCAAACATGTTAGTATTTCTTTCGGGCCAGTGTAATTGATATAAATCTATGTAATCTGTTTGTAATCTTTTTAAGCTATCATTTATAGCTTGTGTCATTTTTTTTATTCCATAATTATTTCCACCACCTCTTAAATAAGCTCTCATGGGTCCAGCAACTTTTGAAGCTAATATAACTTTGTCTCTCTTTTTTGATTTTTTAAACCAATTTCCAATTATAATTTCGGTGTGACCGTATGTTTCTTCTTTTGGAGGTACAGAATAAAGTTCTGCTGTATCCCAAAAATTTATACCTTGATCTAAAGCATAGTCCATCTGCTCAAAGCCTTCGTCTTGGGTATTCTGTTCGCCCCAAGTCATTGTTCCAAGACAAATTGTGCTAACATCAAGGTCAGTATTTCCTAACTTTTTATAATTCATTGAATATTAAATATTTTTTAAGGTTTGTAAGATATCTTGTATAAATAGTAAAAGGCTATTATATATAAGTTATGGAATTCAATAAACAAAACATACTAAATAAAGTAAGAGAAGCTCAACAGTCGACAGTAGTAATGGATGAAGGCTTAAGGGCCTATATGCTTAAGGTTTATAACTACATGTCTTCTGGAATTTTATTAACTGGGTTAATATCTTTAATATTTTTTAAACTATCTGTCGTGACAGATGTTAATGGTTCAATAGTAGCTTTAACTAGCATTGGGAATACTATTTTTCTTTCGGGTTTTAAATGGATTATAATGCTTGCTCCTTTAGGGGTGGTTTTTTATATGAGTGCAAGAATTAATAAAATGAGTGGATCAGCAGCTCAAACTACTTTCTGGATATTTGCCTCATTAATGGGATTATCTTTATCATCTATCTTCTTAGTTTATACTGGAGCCAGTATCACAAGAGTTTTTTTTATTACTTCAATTACATTTGGTGCAATGAGTTTATATGGATATACTACCAAAAGAGATCTTACTAAGCTTGGCTCATTCTTAATGATGGGCTTAATAGGAATTATTATAGCATCGGTAGTTAATATGTTTATGAAATCTTCAATGATGGATTTTGTAATTTCCATTTTGGGAGTTTTAATTTTTGTTGGTTTAACTGCTTATGATACACAAAAAATTAAAAACATGTATGTATCAAGTGATACGGGTGAATTAATGGGTAAAAAAGCTGTTATGGGTGCTTTAACTCTTTACCTAGACTTTATAAATTTATTTATAATGCTGTTAAGACTATTTGGTCAAAGACGATAGTTTTTTTATTTCCTAAGTTTTTTCCAATTTGTATTTTTAAGTAAAATTTCTAGATCAAAGGAGTTTTTTAAAATTTTACTATTAGAATCTGTAATTAAATATTTCAAATTTTTACTACTAGGTTTAAAATTTTTACAAATTTTATATAAAGCATTTTCTGTGGCATTTTTAAAAACACTAAAGCCAACTTGTCTGCTAGAAATGTTTAAGCCATAATCTTTCCACGCTCCTTCTGAAACCATTTTAGCATATAAATCTAGAATAATTTTAAGTTCATTTTTTTCAAAAAATTGTTTTTCTTCTATTTGGTTGTAGCGATTATCAATAACTAGCTTTAAATTTTTATTCATTAATTTTGTGTTTGTTGATTAAAGAAATTTGAAAACCAGTAAAAATAAATGTTATTGGTAACATACCCCAAACTTTAAAGTTCACCCAAAACTCTTCTGTTTGTGTTCTCCAAACACATTCATTTAAAATTGCCAAACCAAAGAAAAAATACATCCATCTTTTATTTAATAGATCCCACCCTATATTAGATAAAGAAATTGATTTTCCCATTATTTTTTTAAGTACAGGTTCTTTTGTAAAATATTTTCCAAAAAATAAAGCAAGGCCAAATAAAATATTTATTATTGTTGGTTTTATGTATAAAAAAACTGGATTATTAAAATAAATTGTTAGGCCTCCAAAAAAAGTAATTAATATTCCTCCAATTAAAGGAACCAGTGGAATTTTTTTTTCTAGGAACCAAATTACTGCTAATGCAACTAAAGTAGCAATTATAAATGGTGGAATAGCAATCTTTAAATCTTTATTATTGTTGTAGTAATAAAAAAAAAATATTGCTAAAGGCCCAAAATCTGTGACAAATTTAATAAATGATTTATTCACGTTAAAGATATTAACATATACACAAATCATTTATATTTTTTTTATTGATTTTTTTTTTTAAATCTCCATATTCTAGGTATGGCAATTCAAAAAGCTAAATTTTCAATTGGCAATATAGTTAAGCATAAACACTTTGATTTTAGAGGAGTGATCTATGATGTTGATTTTGAATTTAATAATTCTGAAGAATGGTATCAATCAATACCAAAAAATGTTCGTCCTAGAAAAGATCAACCTTTTTATCATTTGTTAGCTGAAAATGAGGAAATTACATATGAAGCTTATGTTTCTGAGCAGAACTTGCTTATGGATGATTCAGAAGAGCCTATTAAGCACCCATTGATTGAAGAAATATTTTCAGGAAGAAAAGGCACTAGCTATTTTAAGTTATCTAATTAATAGGATCATTTTTTCAACACAATTACTTCAAATCTTGAACATATATACTTGTTAATTTTAATTATATTTTGGTCAAGAGTGTTGATTAGTGTTTCCCATAAATCATTATCTCCCTCCCCACTCTTGATCAGAATTGCTTTCCATAATAAAAATTAAATTATCTATTTTTTGATATATATAATTTATAAATGTTTAAATCTTTTGAACCTAATAAAATTTTTGCAATTACGTCTAAAGCTCCAAAATACGTTTTATTTTTATTTATAGTTGTTTTGACCATTGGTTTGACAGAAGCATTAATTTTATCTCCTGAAGATTATAAACAAAGTCATGCTGTGAGAATTATGTATGTTCATGTTCCATCAGCATGGATATCACTTGGTATATTTTCTTTTTTAGCTTTATTTTCGGTTGGTAGTTTTATTTTTAAGAATAAAAATTTTTCTTTAATTTCAAAAAGTTTAGCACCATCAGGTTTTGTTTTTAATATTATTGCATTAGTAACGGGAGCCATCTGGGGTAAACCAACCTGGGGAACTTGGTGGGCATGGGATGCTAGAATAACTTCTATGCTAATTTTAGCATTATTTTATGCTCTGTACTTATTAGCATGGAGAATTTACGGAGATAAAGAACAGGTAATTAAAATTACTTCTATAATTGCAATTTTAGGAGCAGTTAATGTTCCAATAACTAAATTTTCCGTTGATTGGTGGAATACCTTACATCAGAGCGCTTCAGTGAATGTCTTATCTAATACTTCAATTCATATATCAATGTTGATCCCTTTAGGTATAATGACTGCGGCATTTACTCTTTTTTCACTGCTTATTTTTTTAATGAAATATAATACGGAACTGATAAAGGTTAAAAACAAAGGATTAGATAGATTATGATAAATGAATTAATTTCAATGAACGGATATGGATCTTATGTTTGGTCTGCGTTTTCTTTTACACTGATAAGTTTTGCATCTTTGTATTTTGTAACTATGTTGCAACTTTCAAAAGAACAAACCAGATTTGTATCTAAATTTGGCTCTCTTAATGAAGAGAAAGCAAGAGCTGCAAGATTACAAAATATTAATAGAGAAATATTATCAAATACATCGAAAATTTAACTTATAAACCATGTATGGTAAAAAAGTTAAATTACGGTTTTTGTTTTTAACTTTAATATTAGTTTCAGTAATTTTATCAGTCTTTTTAATTTTACAGTCATTAAAAGAAAATGTTATTTATTTTCAATCACCCTCAGAAATTAAAATTTTAGTTGAAATCGATAAAAAAAAAATAAGAGTTGGTGGCATGGTAAAAGACCAATCAATAACTATCAATACAAATGAAGTTAATTTTATTATTACAGATTTTAAAAATGAAATTAATGTTACTTATTCAGGGGCAGTACCAAATTTATTCGCAGAAGGCAAAGGGGTAGTTGCAGAAGGTTTTTTAAAAGACAGAAATTATTTTTTAGCAACTAAAATTTTAGCAAAACATGATGAAAATTATATGCCACCAGAAGTTAAGGAAGCTATAGGAGATAAATAAATTGTTGGCTAATCAAATAGGTTATTATTCATTAATTTTAGGATTAGCGCTTTCATTTATACTTAGCGCTGTTTCGATCAAGGATTTTTATAACAATAATCAAGGAATTAATCAGAAAGTATTATCTTTATCTTTTTTACAATTTTTTTTTGTAATTATTAGTTTCTTAAGTTTAATTTTATCTTTTGTAAATTCAGATTTTAGCAATGAAACGGTATTTAATAATTCCCACACAACAAAACCATTATTCTATAAAATTTCTGGAACATGGGGTAATCATGAGGGAAGTTTATTATTATGGCTGTTAGTATTAACTTTATTTATTTTTTTATTTCTAATTAAATCTAATGAACAACCAAAAAAATATAGAATTTTAACTTTATTATTTCAGCAAGTAATTATCATTGGGTTTTTTTTATTTTTACTAAAAACTTCAAATCCATTTAATTATTTGTTTCCAATTCCAAAAGAAGGTCTTGGACTCAATCCTATTCTGCAAGACCCAGCATTAGCAATACATCCACCAATTTTGTATTTGGGTTATGTTGGATCTTCAATAATATTTTCAGCCTCTCTGTCCGCTGTAACACAAAACTATGTTTCAAAAGAATGGGCGCAACATATAAAAAAATGGATTCTGATTTCTTGGATTTTCTTAACTCTTGGAATCATGCTTGGATCAATTTGGGCCTATTATGAACTGGGTTGGGGTGGGTTTTGGTTTTGGGATCCTGTTGAAAATGTCTCTTTAATGCCGTGGTTAACATTAACCGCATTATTACATTGTGTTTTAGTGTTAGAAAGAAGAGTAGCACTAACTTCCTGGATAATAATACTTTCTATTGCAACCTTTATACTAAGTATGTGTGGAACATTTCTTGTTAGATCTGGAATTCTTAATTCTGTACATACTTTTGCAAATGATCCAGAGAGAGGTATATTTATATTAATTTTTTTATTTGTTTTAATTTTTTTATCTCTAGGAATATTTTTTTTATTTCATAAAGAAAATAATAAAAATTTAGATAAAATATTCTGGCTAAGTAAAGAAGCCTCTATTTTAATTAATAATTGGTTTCTGATGTATTTTTTATCTGTCGTTTTAATTGGTACAACTTATCCAATTTTTTTAGATGTAATATCTGCACAAAAAATTTCTGTAGGACCTCCTTTTTATCATAAGTTAATTGTTCCTTTTTTGATTCCATTTTTAGTATTTATGTCTCTTGGACCAAAATTAAATTGGATAAAATCGAAAGTAGAAAATAAATTTTCTCTTATTATTTTTTTTATAATTTCAATTTTTTTATCATTTTTTATTTTGAGAAAATTAACTCCTGGTGTATTATTTAATACTGTTTTAATTTCTCCTGCTTTTTATTTATTTTTTATAACAGCAAAAGATCTGTTTATTAAAAAATTTAAAAATCTTCCTCAATCAATTGCACATTTTAGTTTTAGTATGTTGTTATTAAGTATTTTATTTAACAGTATTCTTTCTTTAGAAATTATAACCAATATAAAAGTTGGTGAAAAATATAATTTTGATAAAGGACAAATTTTTTTTCAAAAACTCGAAAAAAATAAAAACTCTAATTACAACTCAGTTATTGGTCATTTTAAAATCAATAACAATAAAGGAAAAATTATTTATTTAAAACCTGAGTTGAGAATTTATAATCAACCTGTAACTATTACTAGTGAAGCAGATATAAAAACAACATTACTAGCTGACACTTTTTTGGTTATGAATCTAGTAAAAGGTAAGGAATATTTTAATATCAGGTATCAAGTAAAACCATTTATGATTTGGATTTGGATTTCAGTTTTATTATTAAGCTTAGGTGGATTAATGAGTTTACTTAAAAAAAAATATGAAAAATAAAATTTTTTTATTCATCATTATTTTATTTTTTATTTTTTGCTTTATTATTTTTTATAAAGGATTAAATAATTCAAATATTTATATACCTAAGCTTAATAATAAAAAAGATTTACCAATTTTTATTGCTAGGGATTTTTATTTAGAAACTGAAGTTAATTCAGAAAAAATATTTCTTGATAATAATTTTTATATTCTGAATATTTGGGCATCTTGGTGTGTACCTTGTAGGAAAGAGCACCCAATATTAATGGAACTAAGTAGAAATAAATCAATTAAATTAATTGGCTTAAATTATAGAGATAATTTAAATAATGCTAAAAAATTTATTGATGAATTAGGAAATCCTTATTCTCAAATTTTAATTGATGAAGAAGGAACTTTAGCTGTTGAATTTGGAGCTTATGGTGTTCCTGAAACATTTATCATTGATAAAAATAAAAAAATTATAAAAAAATTTATAGGCCCCCTTAACCAAAAACTATTAAAAGAAATTAAATTATTTTTAAAATGAAAATTATAAAATTATTTTTAATCATATTCATATTAATTAATTTTTCTCAATCCAAGTCCGATGTAAAATCTGAAGAATTAAAAAATAAAATTTTAAAAAATATTCGTTGCTTAATTTGCCAAGGGCAATCTGTTTATGACTCCGAGTCCGATTTTGCCCTTAGTATAAAATTAATAGTAGAAAAAAAAATTAATGATGGTTTGTCTGAGAAACAAATATATGAATTTTTAAGAGAAAAATATGGAGAGTGGATATTATATGATCCTGAATTGAGCAAAAATACTTATATTTTATGGTTATTACCATTGTTGTTATTTTTGTTTGGGGGTGCCATAGTATATATGAATTTGATAATTAAAAAAAAATAAACATAATATTAAGTTTATTTACAAAATATATGAACAACTTTAATTTATTAAACAAAATTTTCTTAGTTATTTTTTTAGTTTTATTGGCATTACCTAATAATGCAGAAGAAAATAAAACTAATAAAAATACAGAGTATAATTTTTATATAGGAAATTTTGATTTTAGTGATCATAAGCAAAGTGCAATATTGCTTGGGTTTCAGCATCAAAATGAACAATTAGAAAGAAAAACTTTTCTTGGAGATATGTCGCCAATAACTGGCGGGTTTGTGACTGAAAATTCAGCAGCATATGTTTACACTGGAGTAGAGTGGAATTACGATATGGGCAGTAAAATGACATTTACTCCTAGTTTTGCGCCTGGACTTTACAGTCAAGGAGATGGAAAAGATTTAGGTCATGTTTTAGAATTTAAAACCGAAATACAAGCGGCTTATAATTTTTCAGAAAATAATAGTTTTGGAATGTCTTATAATCACGTATCCAATGCAAGTTTAGGAAGTAAAAACCCAGGTGCAAATAGTTACGAATTTAACTTTCTAAAAAAATTTTAATATAAATCATGAATCTAAAAAATTGTTACAATTTTAGTGACTTTAGAAAATTAGCTAAAAAAAAACTACCATCACCAATTTTTCATTACATAGATGGCGGCGCTGATGATGAAGTAACATTAAGAAGAAATACAGAATCTTTTAATGATTGTGATTTAATTCCTAATGTGCTTGCTAGCGTGGGTAAACCAGATTTATCAACAACTATTTTTGGAAAAAAAATTGATATGCCAATTTTTCTTTCACCAACTGCAATGCAAAGACTTTATCATCATGATGGAGATAAAGCTTCATCTAGGGCAGCAGAAAAATTTGGAACTTTTTATAGTATGTCCACAATGGCAAATAATACTATTGAAGAAATAGCAAATATCTCTAGTGGACCTAAATTATTCCAACTTTATGTACACAAAGATCAATCTATTACAGATGATTTAATTGATAGATGTAGAATATCTAAGTTTGATGGAATGTGTTTAACTGTAGATACTCTTGTTGCTGGGAATAGAGAGAAAGATCGTAGAACAGGATTTACAACTCCTCCTAAACTTACACCTCAAAGCCTAATGAGTTTTGTAATGCATCCTTTTTGGGTATTTAATTATTTAACACACGGTAAATTTAAATTAGCTAATGTCGCAAATAAAACAAATAAGGGAACCGATATTTCAAAGTCTGTTATTGAATATATCAATGAACAGTATGATCCTGCAATGAATTGGAAAGATGCAGAATATTGTGTAAAAAAATGGAATGGACCTTTTGCATTAAAGGGAGTGATGTCAGTTGAGGATGCAAAAAGAGCTATAGATATTGGTTGTACAGCAATAATGATTTCAAATCATGGTGGTAGACAACTAGATGGCTCAAGATCTCCATTTGATCAAGTAAAAGAAATCTCAGATGCAGTGGGTGATAAATTAGAAATTATTTTAGATGGTGGAGTTAGAAGAGGAACACACGTATTGATGGTAAGATGTTTTTGTTTGCTTTGGGAGCTGGAGGGCAGCCAGGAGTTGAACGTTTATTGCAAAACATGCATGATGAAATTAATAGAAATATGGTATTGATGGGCTGTAAGAATTTAAAAGAATTAAATAGTTCAAAATTAAATTATAGAAAATAGAAGAAAATAAATTTAAATGAAATTGGCTAAAAACTTAGAAAGACTAGGGACAGAAAATGCTTTTTCAGTATTAGCTGAAGCTAAAAAATTAGAAGCTCAAGGAAAGCCAATGATTCATTTAGCTTTGGGCCAGCCTGATTTTAAAACACCTCAACATATAGTCGATGCAGCAAAGAAAGCATTAGATGATGGTCATCATGGATATGTTTTATCAAATGGAATTTTAGAATGCAGACAAGCTGTGACTAGAAAAATTAAAAAACTTTATAATAAAGATATTGATCCAGAAAGGGTATTAATAATGCCAGGTGGAAAACCAACAATGTATTACGCTATACAATGTTTTGGTGAGCTAGGCGCTGAGATTATTCATCCAACACCAGCATTTCCAATTTATGAGTCTATGATTAATTATACAGGATCAACGGCAGTTCCTTATGATTTGACAGAAGACAAAGATTTAAAATTTAATCCAGAAAAAATTTTATCTCTAATCACAAACAAAACTAGACTACTAATACTTATTAACCCAAACAATCCAACAGGAAGTTTTGTTGAAAAATCTGCAATAGATGTATTAGCAGAAGAACTTAAAAAACATCCTCATGTAGCAATTCTTAGTGATGAAATTTATAGTAGGCAAATCTATGATGGAAAAGAAATGCCAACATTCTTTAACTACCCTGATCTTCAAAATAGATTAATAGTTTTAGATGGTTGGAGTAAAGCTTACGCTATGACTGGTTGGAGAATGGGCTGGAGCGTATGGCCAGAAGAATTAATACCTCATGTAAATAAATTAATTATTAATAGTGTTTCATGTGTAAATGCTCCATCACAGTTTGCAGGAATTGCAGCGCTAGATGGGTCAGACAATCCAATCCACGCAATGATGCTGAAGTTTGATCAAAGAAGAAAATTGATTCATAAAGGGCTAAATACTTTACCAGGTATAGAATGTAGTTTGCCAGGAGGCGCTTTTTATGCATTTCCTAAAGTTATTGGAACAGGGATGAATGGTACAGAATTTGCTAAAAAATGTATGCATGAAGCAGGAGTAGCAATAGTACCTGGAACAGCTTTTGGTAAAACGTGTCAAGATTACGTGAGATTTAGCTATGCAGCATCACAAGATAATATATCTAACGCATTGGAAAATATTAAAAAAATGCTAGGTTAAGACTAATGTCAAAATTAGTTTTACCAAAAATAGATAAGAAAACTTTAGATAAAAAAGAATACATTTTTAAAGCACTTGCTAAACTAATAAATCCTGAAAATATTTTAAGTCATGAGCAGCTTATAAACAAACTCCATTAGCAGTAGTAATGCCAGAAAATACTCAAGAGGTGAGTAATATTTTAAAATTTTGTCATGAAGAAAATGTAAAAGTTGTTCCTAGAGGAGCAGGAACTGGTCTTTCAGGAGGAGCACTACCTTTACAAGATGCAATTTTAGTAAGCCTTGGAAAATTTAATAAAATTTTAGAAATTGATTTTGAAAACAAATGTGTAGTTACTCAGCCAGGAGTAACTAATTTAGCAATTACACATGCAGTTCAACATAAGAGTTTTTATTATGCTCCAGATCCCTCAAGTCAACTTGCATGTTCTATAGGAGGTAATGTCGCTGAAAATTCTGGTGGTGTTCACTCTTTAAAATATGGAACAACAACCAATAATATTCTGGGTGTTGAGATGGTAATGATGGATGGAACTATTTGCAGAATTGGTGGAAAAACTCTTGATCAAGAAGGATACGATTTAATGGGACTGATTTGTGGTTCCGAAGGATTACTAGGTGTGATCACCGAAGTTACAGCTAAAATTCTAAAAAAACCACAAGTTGTTAAAGCAGCACTAATAGGCTTTCCAACTATTGAAGAAGGTGGAAATGCAGCATCAGAAATAATCTCGAATGGAATCATCCCGGCAGGAATGGAAATAATGGATAAAGCTTTAATTGAAGCAACAGATAATTTTAGTAAAGCAGGCTATCCTAGAGATGCAGAGCTTTTATTGATTGTTGAATTAGATGGAACAGAATCCGAAGTTAATGAATTATTAAAACAAGTTAGTGATATTTGTAAAAAGAATAACTGCTCAAGTTTAAAACTTAGTAAAAATGAAAAAGAAAGATTATCATTTTGGACTGGAAGAAAAGCTGCATTTCCAGCATGTGGAGCTATGGCCCCAGATTATTATTGTATGGACGGCTCTATACCAAGAGGTAAACTAGCTGAAGCTTTATTGGAGATAAAAAGATTATCTAAGAAATATGATTTACTCGTAGCTAATTGTTTTCATGCAGGTGACGGAAATTTACATCCTTTAATTATGTTTGATGGAAATGATAAAGAACAATTAAGAAAAACAGAAGAGTTTGGAGCGGAAATTCTTAAAGCATGTGTGAAATTAGGTGGTGTTATAACTGGTGAGCATGGTGTGGGAATTGAAAAAAGAGAGTTAATGTGTGAAATGTTTAATGATAATGATATTCAACAACAGTTAGATATTAAATTATCATTAGACGAAAAAAATTTATTAAATCCAGGAAAAGTTTATCCAATACTGAGAAAATGTGCAGAGGAAGGAAGGGTTCATGTCCATAGAGGTGAAGAAAAATTCCCAGATCTTCCCAGATTCTAATAACACTTATTACCCTGAAGACGAACTACAAGTTTCAAGTTTAGTTAAGGAATTGTATAAAAAAAATATACCAACAGAATTAATAGGAACAGGTTCCAAGAGCTTTATTGGCAACAAGGTTCAATCAGCAAACAAGTTATCACTTTCTAAATTGTCAGGAGTAATAGAATACTTACCAGAAGAACTTTACATTAGAGTTAAGGCAAACACGCCGTTGGAACTTATTGAGAAAGAACTAGAAAAAAATAATCAAGAATTAGCTTTTGAGCCTATGGATTTTGGATTTATTGAAAATGGAAAGTCAAATAAGGGAACTATAGCAGGCTATTTATCATGTAATTTTGCAGGTTCTAGAAGGTTTAAAGTTGGTAGTGTAAGAGATCATATTTTAGGTTTTAGAGGAGTGAATGGCAAAGGGGATGTAATTAAATCAGGTGGTACAGTTGTTAAAAATGTAACTGGCTACGACCTATCAAAACTTGTCGCAGGATCTTTCGGAACACTTGTAGCATTGACCGAGGTTACTTTAAAAGTTTTACCAAAAAAAAGGTTATCCAATGCAATTATAATTTACACAGAAGACAAGAGATTAGTCAATGAACTATTTGACAAAATATCTAGTTCTAGTAGTGAAATTTCAGGAGCAGTTTATGTTCCAGAGGAACCACAAGACGAAAGTTATAAACAAAATAAAGAGATAGTTTTTAAATTTAATGATCTTGACTCTAAAGTTTCATTTTTAGCACTAAGAGTAGAAGGCGATAAAGTATCAATTGATGAAAGAGTCAAAGCTTTAACAAAAGAGTTAGATCTTAACAAATTAAATACTTCTAAATTAGATGTTCATCAATCAGTGCCTTTTTGGAGAAAAATAAATAATCTTGAAATTTTTGAACAAACAAAAAATAATTTATTGAGAGCAGTTATACCACCATCTAAAGGAAATGAATTAATGCAAAAACTGGGAAATAAATATAAATATTACATCGATTGGTGTGGATCTTTATATTGGATAGAAGTTAGCTCAAAAAAAAATATGAGAATTGTAGAAATTAAAGAACTAGTCAAAGAGATAGGTGGTTATTTAACAATTATTAAAACATCACCAGAGTACGATTATGGAGAAGCTGTATTTACAGTAGATGATACAAGATTATTAATATCAGAAAAAATTAAGAAAAGCTTTGACCCCAAAAGAGTTTTTAATCCAGGCAAAATGTATAGAGGAATTTAATGCAAACAAACTTTACTGAAAAACAGCTTGAAAATAAAGATAACCAATCAACAGAAAAAATATTTAAAAAATGTGTTCATTGTGGAATGTGCAACGCAACATGTCCAACATATCAATTACTCGGGGATGAATTGGATGGTCCTAGAGGTAGAATTTATTTAATTCAAGATATGTTAGAAAATGAAAAAAAACCAACACCCAAAGTAGTAAAACACATAGATAGATGTTTATCCTGTTATAGTTGCATGACAACATGTCCAGCTGGTGTTAATTATATGCATGTAATTGATCACGGCAAAAAGTATATTGAAAAAAATTTTGAAAGACCTTTTGTTGATAGAATAATTAGAAACTTTTTATCAGCTGTTCTTCCAAATACCAGGTACTTTAGACTTGCAAGTTTAATGGTTAAATTAGCTAAACCTTTTCAATTTTTAATGCCATCAAAGATAAAAGATATGATGAAATTAATGCCAACTACTTTTCCAAAAAAAAATTTAAAACAAAGAGAATTTTATTCAGTTAGCAATCAAAAAAAGATAGCTAGAGTTGCACTTTTAACTGGATGTGTTCAAAAAGAAATTTCACCACAAATAAATGAATCAACAATTAGACTTTTAAATAGACATGGTGTTGAAGTAATTGTACCTAAAAAAATAAGATGCTGTGGATCTTTAAATCATCATTTAGGTAAAGAGGATAATGCTCACCAAGATTTTCGAAACAATATTAACACTTGGTATGAGGAACATCAAAAAGGTAATTTAGATGCAATTTTATCCAATACATCCGGCTGTGGAACTACAATAAAAGATTATGGCTTTATATTCAAAAACGATAAAGAAATGAAAAAGAAAGCTAAAGTTATATCTGATTTAACAAAAGATATTTCAGAATATTTAAGTGAAAGTTTAAAATTGAATTTTAAAACAAAAGATAAGAAATATAAAATTGCTTATCATTCAGCTTGTTCAATGCAGCATGGACAAAAAGTACACGATCAGCCTATGGCACTATTAAATAAAACAAATAATCAAATTATGGAAATTCCTGAAGGACATATTTGTTGTGGATCAGCTGGGACATACAATATTTTACAAACAAAAATAGCAAAGCAATTATTGAAAAAAAAAGTCGATAATATTGAAAGTATAAAACCAGATTTTATTTTAACAGGAAATATAGGATGTATTACACAGATATCTAACGGAACAAAAACACCAATTTTACATATTATTGAAGTATTAGATTGGTATACTGGTGGACCAAAACCAAAAATATTATAAAAGAATTAACTATGAAAAAAATTATAATTACGAGAAGACTTATAAAGGAATCTGAAGAAAAGGCTTTAAAAATTTTTGAGGCAAAATTTAATAACAATGATGAATTATATTCTCAATCAAAACTTATTGAATTAAGTGAAGGACATGATGCAATTTTAACGTCTTTAACAGACAAGATGAATGAAGAAACAATTAATAAATTGCCAACTAGTGTTAAAGTTATTTCGAATTTTGCAGTTGGTTTTGGAAATATCGATTTGGAAGCAGCAAAGAAAAGAGGAATTGTAGTAACTAATACACCAGAAGTTTTGTCAGATGCCACTGCTGAAATTGGAATTTTATTAATATTAGGTGCTTGCAGAAGAGTTCCAGAAGGAATTCAAAGTGCAAAAGAAAGTAATTGGAAATGGTCTGCCGATTATCTTATAGGAAAACAGTTAACAGGCACAAGACTTGGAATTTTAGGAATGGGAAGAATAGGACAAAAAATTGCAAAAATAGCTAAAGCCTTAGGAATGGTTATTCATTATCACAATCGATCAAAACTAAATGAAGAAAAAGAACAGGGCGCTATTTATCATGATAATCTTAAAAGTCTTTTTTCAGCTTCTGATGTATTATCAATTTGTTGCCCCGCAACAAAAGAAACAGAAAATCTAATTAATAAAGAAACGTTGGAGTATTTTCCAACAGGAGCTGTTATTACTAATGTAGCTAGAGGAGATATTGTTAATGACGAAGCTTTAATTGATGCATTAAATAGAAGAAAAATTTATGCTGCAGGATTAGATGTATACAAAGGTGAACCTAATTTAAATCCTGGTTACCTAAAAATAAAAAGTGTTTTTATTTTACCTCACCTTGGAAGTGCCACTAAGCATACAAGAATAGCAATGGCCAATTTAGCAATAGATAATATAGTAAATTAATTTTACGGTAAAATTTTCCATTTTTTTATAGATCACAAATTTTAAATAAACAGAAACTATGAGCAGCAATAAATGTTGTAAACAATACAACAAAAACAGGTTTCTAAATTTTAATACTACTAGAGATTGTAATTAATAATTGTTAGAGTTACTTTCTTTATAGACTTTAGCTTCTTAATAACATTAAATCTTAACAGTTTAATAAGTAATATATAGAGGAGAAATTAATGATTAAAAACAAAAAATCATTGAGGGTAACAAAAACACCTTCAAGACGTAAGTTCTTCAAAGCAGCAGCAGCAACAGGCGCAGCAACAGCTGTAGCTGTAGCAATGCCTAATGTAGCTTTTGGTGCTCCATTAACATTAAAAATGCAAGCAGCTTGGCCTTCAGGCGCAAATATTTTTTTTGAAATGGCACAAGATTACTGCAACATGGTAGATGCAATGTCTGGAGGAACTTTAAAAATCGATCTTCAACCAGTTGGAGCGATTGTTAAAACTTCAGAAGTTGGACAAGCAGTAAGTTCAGGCGTAGTAGACATGGGACACTGGGTGACTGCATACTGGTACGGTAAAAATGCTGCAGCTTCACTTTTTGGAACTGGCCCTTCATACGGTATGTCATCCCAAGAAGTTATGGGATGGATGGAGTATGGTGGAGGAAGAGCTTTATATGAAGAGGCAGTAGCATCAGTTGGATTCGATTATGTTGGATTCTTTCATATGCCTATGCCAGCTCAACCTTTTGGTTGGTTTAAAAAGAACGTAACTAAAGTATCAGATGTTAAAGGAATGAAGTATAGAACAGTTGGTCTAGCGACTAATGTTTTAACTGCTATGGGAATGGTCGTAAGACAATTACCAGGTGGTGAAATTCAACCAGCAATGAAAACAGGTTTGATTGATGCTGCTGAATTTAACAACCCAACATCTGACTCACAGTTTGGTATGCAAGATGTATCTAAACACTATCACTTAGGTAGTTTTCACCAATCTCAAGAAATGTTTGAGATTCCAGTGAATAAGAAAAGATACAACAGCTTGTCACCTGCTCATCAAGCTATCTTAAAAAATGCTGCTTATGCTGCAAATACAGATAACTACTTTAAAGCACTAGTTAGATATTCTGACAGTTTAGCTATGCTGATGAATGAGCATAAGGTTAATGTTTACCAAACATCTGATGAGATCTTAGCCGCACAATTAAAAGGCTGGGATAAAATTGTTGGTGATTTTTCTGCGAAAGATCCGTTCTTTAAGAAAATCATTGATTCTCAAAAAGCATACGCTAAAAAAGTAATGAAGTACTTGCTGATGAATCAGCCTAATTACAAACTAGCTTATGAAAATGAGTTTGGTCCAATCGGAAAAGTTAAAATCTAATTAACTTTCAATAAATTTAAAAGAAGGGGGTGTAAAAGCCCCCTTTTTTTTTATTAACAATTAAGGTATTCAATAAGATTATGATGAGAGCTTACATTAAATTTGCAGATATACTTAGCACCTCCATGGGAAAAGCATTTTCGTGGTGTATCGTAATTTTAATGGGAGGAACTGTTTATGAAGTAATAATGGCTTATGCATTTAACAAGCCAACATTATGGAACTTTGATTTTAGTATGCAGATGTATGGTGCCATACTGATGATGTCAGGAGCATACTGTTTGGCAACAGAATCCCACGTTAGAGGAGATGTTATTTACAGATTATTTAAACCAAGAATACAAGGATGGATAGACCTAATTCTTTACTTTATTTTCTTCTTCCCAGGAGTAATAGCTTTAGCATTTTATGGATATGAATATGCAGCATTAGCTTGGAAAATAAAAGAAACAAGTTGGAGTAGTCCGGCTCAAATACAAATTTATATGGCAAAAAGCATGATACCTGCTGCAGGTATTTTATTAATCATACAAGGAATTAGCGAAGTATTTAGATCAATCATTTGTATACAAACTGGCCACTGGCCAGCAAGAATGGTTGTTGCAGAAGAAACAGAAAAAATTTTAATGAGAGCAGCGCAAGACGAGAATCAACAAGATGTTATTTAGTCTAACAAATCCAGAAGTAGCCATCTTCATGATGGGCATATTTTTATTTGCAGTGTTATTAGGGTTTCCAATTGCATTTACATTAATGGCAATGGGAATAGGTTTTGGTTATTACGCTTATTATGATCCAGCGTTAATGGAGCATATATTTGACAATAGAATATTTTCATTATTTGTTCAAAACACTTACACTGTTATGGATAACAACGTTCTCACCGCCGTACCCCTCTTTTTATTTATGGGATATTTAGTTGAAAGAGCTGGTATTGTAGCAAAATTATTTTTTGCAATAAGATTAGCAGCGCATAGAGTGCCTGCGTCAATGGCAGTGGCTGCATTAATAACGTGTACTTTATTTTCTACAGCAACCGGAATTATTGGTGCTGTTGTAACTTTAATGGGATTACTTGCGTGGCCAGCCATGGTTAAAGCAGGATATGATAAAAAATTTGCATCAGGTATAATTTGTGCAGGGGGATGTTTGGGAATTTTAATACCACCAAGCATCATGTTAATTGTTTATTCAGTGATTGCACAACTATCACCTTTAAGATTATTTGCTGCAGCAATTTTTCCAGGATTATTACTTGCTGGTTTGTATATAGCTTACGCAATAATTAGAGCTTGGATAGATCCATCAATTGCACCAAAACCAAAAGCAGAAGATATTCCACCAAGGGCAGAAATTTTAAAAGAAGTACTAGTTTCTTTCGTACCACTTTTTGGATTAATTATGTTAGTGCTTGGAACAATTTTAGCAGGGATAGCAACACCGGCGGAAGCCGCAGCAGCAGGAGCCTTTGGAGCAATAATTTTATCTTGGTTTTATAAAACTCTTAAATGGCAAAGTTTTAAAGAATCTGTTTTTCTAACAGCCAAAACTACAGCTATGATTATGTGGTTATTTATTGGTTCTTGGACTTTTTCATCAGTATTTTCATATTTAGGTGGTCACGAAGTATTTGAACATTTTTTTAAATCTATAGAGATAACCACTTGGCAATTTTTAATAATTACACAAATAATAATTTTTCTTTTAGGGTGGCCATTAGAGTGGACTGAAATTTTAATTATATTTGTTCCAATATTTTTACCATTGCTTGAAACTTTTGGTGTTAATCCTTACTTCTTTGCAATGCTAATTGCGTTAAATTTACAAACCTCTTTTTTAACACCTCCCATGGCCATGTCCGCCTATTATTTAAAAGGTGTTCAGTCTAAAAATGTTGAATTGATGGAGATATTTGCTGGAATTATGCCATTTTTGGCCATCGTAATTTTTGCAATGTTTCTTATGTATATGTTTCCTGGTATTGCTCTATGGCTACCAGAAACATTATTTGCAAACTAGGTAATATAAAATGACAGATATATTTTTACTTACAACTAACGAATTAGTCTCTCAAATGAGAGAAGGTCAAATTTCGTCAGTTGAAGTTTGCACTCAGTATATTGAAAGAATTAAAAAATTTGAAAAAGACGTTAAAGCTTGGGCACATTTTAATAAAAAAGAGCTTCTAGAAAAAGCAGCTGAAGCAGATGAATATAGAAAATCTGGAAAACCATTAGGATCATTACATGGTTTGCCGGTTGCAGTTAAAGATATTATCGGAACCTTGGATATGCCGACTGAATGTGGAACTGTTATAAGAAAAAAAATGACTGGTGCGCAGGATGCCGAGGTAGTTAATTTGCTTAAAATTGCAGGTGCTATTGTTATGGGCAAAACAGAAACTACAGAACTTGCTTATTTTCATCCTGGAAAAACTACAAATCCACATGATTATTCTAGAACACCAGGCGGGTCTTCAAGTGGATCTGCAGCAGCAGTAGCGGCGCATATGGCACCTTTATCAATTGGATCACAAACTAATGGTTCAGTTATAAGGCCAGCATCATACTGCGGTGTAGTAGGGTATAAACCATCTTATGGATTAATTTCTCGAAGTGGAGTTTTAAAACAATCAGATAAGCTTGACCACATAGGTGTTTTTGGAAAAACGGTTGAAGATATTGCTTTATTAGCCAAAACTTTAATTAAAAAAGATTTATATGATGCTTCTACAATTCATTATTCAGCGGATGAAATGCTAGATATTTGTAAGAAAGGCCCAATTTTTGAGCCAAAATTTATTTTTTATAAAACTAAAAACTGGAAAAAAATAGACAAAGAGTCGCAAAAATCTTTTGAATTTTTAATTAAGACATTTAAAAAGAATATAGAGGTATTTGATACACCTTCATACTTTGATGATATTCCAAAATATCATAAAATAATTCATGAAACAGATATGGCTAATAATTTTCAAACTTATTATAAAAAATCTAAGAAAAAACTTTCAAAAGAAATGATAAGCGCAATTGAAAGAGGACTAAAGTATTCAGCTAAAGAATATGCGGAAGCAATTGATTTTATGAAACGAAGCTATGAATCTTATAAAGAAGTTTTTGAAGATTATCATGGCGTATTAACACCCGCTTCAACGGGTGTGGCACCTAAGGGATTAAAGAGCACAGGTAGCCCAGAATTTTGCACTGTTTGGACTTATATGGGTCTTCCATCAATTTCATTACCTTTACTTACTGGAGCAAATAATTTACCCTTAGGAGTTCAATTAATTGGTGACAAACTAGATGATTTAAGATTTTTAAGTGTAGCTAATTGGTTAGAGAAAAATTGTAAAAATTATGATGAGTAAAATAACAACTGTATTAGGGTGTTCACTAGCAATAGCTTTTTTAATAGGTTTAGCAACAACTCTAACAAGATCAATGATGATAGGTTTTTATGATGTTTTGCCAGTGTATATTTTAATGGCTGTAGCAATTTATATGATGATCTACGAAGCTTTCTTCGATAAAAAATAAATTTTGGTTCAAAAATTTGACGGATTATTTGTGAAGATACTTTTAATTATCTTTATTATCTATCTTTCAATTTTAGTAATATTATATTTTTTTCAAAGAAGCTTATTATATCAACCTTCTGAAAATAATTATTTTGAAGATAATTTAACAGTCTCAATAGATAAAATAAAAATCATAACTAAAGATAATATTGAACTTTTAGGCTGGTATCACAAAAAAGATTCTCAAAATTATAAAACTATTCTTTTTTTGCATGGTAATGCAGGACCATTGGAGAATAGAATTCATAAAATAAATCATTTTGAAAATATGGATATAAATTTTCTTATTATTGCCTGGAGAGGCTTTAGTGGAAATAAAGGAAAGCCGACTGAAAAAGGTCTTTATGATGATGCGAGAAGTGCCGTCCGGTGGTTAGAAAAAGAAGGTGTTATGAAGAAGGACATCATTATTTATGGTGAGTCTTTAGGAACTGCTGTGGCAACAGAAATTGCACAAAATAATAATTTTGCTGGATTAATTTTAGAATCTCCTTTTACATCTATGATTGATGCAGCAAAAAATAAATATCCTTTTTTCCCAATAAGGTTTTTGCTTAAGGATAAATATGAGAGTATTAAAAAAATTAAAAATATAAAAAGTCCGATATTAATCATGCACGGTGAAGTTGATAAAATTGTTCCATTTTGGATGGGAGAAAAAATGTATGATATTGCTAATAAACCAAAATATTCTTATTTTACAAAATATGACAATCATATGATGGAATATGATGAAAACCTTTTAATTGTACTTAAAGAATTTATAAACAGCTTAAATTAAGTCACAATTCAAACAAATAAAATTCAATTTTTTTTTATAAAATTTTTTAATGTTAAAAAATTTTTTATTAATTATTTTTAGTATAATTCTATTTTCTAGCCCAGGCAATGCAGACAGATTAAATGAAATGTTTTATATTGGAAAAATGGATTCTCATAATAAAGATTTTACACTTTTTTTTAAAACGAGAGAAAAAGCAATTTTAGCAAGAGGTGAAAATTATAATTATGTGACTGACTATCCTCAAGATCTGTATATTTATGACAACAAATCAAAAAAATCCTTTCCTTTAATATCATATGAATGGTTTCCATCACGTGCAAAAGACTTTCTTAATGAATATAATTTTCCTGTTTTCCCAGAAGATTTTGCATATTACCTTTTAAAAGATAACAATACATTGGTCATGATTAGTGCTGTTAAAAGTTTTAATAAGAATTTTAAATTTGATATTGCTAATAAAAAATTAAATTTATACCCATCGGATGGAAAGTTTGATTTTATAATCTCCTCTATAGCTAAAAATTGTGGTTATTCAGATTTGGAAGAAAATTATAAATGTACTTACTATAAGCCTTTAATATCTAATAATTTAATTAATTAGTTTTTATAAAAGCATCAGCAAATTTTTCTGCACTAAAAATCTGTAAATCATTTTCTTTTTCTCCCAGACCCAAAGCAATTATTGGGAGCTTGTATCTTTTAGCTAAAGCTAATAAAATACCTCCTTTAGCTGTTCCATCTAGTTTTGTCATTATTAGACCAGTGATAGGAATAATTTTATTAAACTCCTCTACTTGGTTGATAACATTTTGACCCGATGTGGCATCAAGAATTAAAATCACGTCATGAGGAGCTTCGGAATCAATTTTTTTAGTTACATTTGCAATTTTTTTATATTCTTCCATTAAATTTTTTTTATTTTGAAGTCTACCTGCTGTATCAATTAATACATGATCAAAGTTATTTTTTAGTGCCTCTTCTATAGCTCTGTAGGCAACAGATGCAGGATCCGACCCCTGAGTAGATTTTGTAATCTCAACGTCTATTTTTTTAGCCCAACTTTCTAACTGCTCTATGGCTGCAGCCCTGAAAGTATCACAGGCTGAAAACATAACTTTGCTTCCATTAGATTTTAAAATTTTTCCTATTTTTCCAATAGTTGTTGTTTTTCCAACTCCATTAACACCTGAAATAAGAACTACATTTAGCTTATCCTTTTTGTTAAAAAAAATTTCTTTTTCTAAAGGCTTCATTAAAGACAATATATAATTCTTTAGAATTATATTTATTTCATTCATAATGTCTTTTTTTGGGTCAATCTTTTCTTGGGCAATAATACTTTTTATTTCAGAGGACGCTGTTATTCCAACATCAGATTGTATTAGGTATTCTTCAATTTGACCTAATGTTTTATCATCTATTTCTTTTTTTATAATTATGTCTCTTAGGCCTGAGGTAAACGTAGATGCGCTTTTTTTAAATCCAAATTTAAATTTATCAAAAATTCCCATTATAATTTAATCTCAATATCCTGAATATTTGAAACAGGTCCTTTCATATAGATGCTATTTTTTTTATCTATAAAAATTGAAAGTTTTCCCAATGCAAATTCTATATCAGTTTTTGATTCTACCAATCCATTAATTTTAGCAGCAAAAGCAGTAGCACAAGCCGCTGTTCCACAAGCTTTAGTTAGTCCAGCTCCTCGTTCCCAGACTTTTACTTTTATTAAGTTTTTATTAACAACTTTAGCTAAAGTTACATTGCATTTTTCAGGGAAAAATTCATGATTTTCTATTTCAGGACCAATTTTTTTCAAATCGAAACTTTCAATATCATTTGCAAAAAAAACTATATGTGGGTTGCCTACATTGATTGCAGTTCCACCAATATGTTCGTTGTTATTTTTGTCTACAAATCGAATATTAAGATTTTTTGTATCTAATTTTTTACTTAAAGGAATTTCATCCCAATTAATTTTTGGTACTCCAATTTTTGTTTCTACTAAATTATTACCTAAAATATTTGATTTTAATAAACCTGAAGAGGTCCAAACAGTTATTTCTTTTTTATTGCTCTCTTTTGACAATAAGGCAGCAACACATCTTGTGCCATTTCCACAAGCTCCTGAAACGCTTCCATCTGAATTATAAAATTCTAAACCAGCATCTATTTTTCTATTTTTTTTAATTAAAATTAGTTGATCACAACCTATATAGTTTCGATCACATATTTTAATTATTTGATCTTTGCTTAGGTTTATATTTACTTCTCTTTGATCAATGATCACAAAATCATTACCCAGACCATCCATTTTAAATGCTTTAATATCCATATATAGATATTTAACTTATTTATTGACTTTTTGAACCTCTATTATAGGTTGTTCGCGTTTCCGCAAAAACGTTAAATTTGTGGTGTCTTTGGAAACAAAGAGATCGACACTAGTCAGCGAGGCTTCGCCCACTAGTGCGATTACTGCTGTGTGTAATACTTATGTTTGAAAATTTGACAAATAAATTCGAAGAAATCTTTTCTTCCTTAAAAAAATCTCCCTCACTTGATGAAAAGCAAGTTGACGAAGGTTTGAGAGGTATCCGTCAGGCTCTTTTAGAAGCCGATGTATCTTTAGATGTTGCCAAAGAATTTATTGCTAAAGTTAAACCAAAAGCTCTAGGACAAGAAATCGTTAGATCGACTTCTCCAGGAGATATGGTGGTAAAAATTGTTTATGATGAGCTGGTTAACCTACTAGGAGAAAGTAATTCTGAAATAAATCTAAATGCAGTTCCTCCAGTACCAATGATGTTAGTTGGACTACAAGGAGCAGGTAAAACAACTACCACAGCCAAATTAGCAAAATACTTGGAAAAAAATAAAAAAAAGAAAATTATGATGGTTAGTCTTGACGTTTATAGACCAGCCGCACAAGAACAATTAAGATCACTAGGTGAACAAAACAATATTCTAACTCTTCCAGTAATTGAAGGGCAATTGCCAACAGATATTTGCAGAAGAGCCGTAAGTGCAGCAAACCTTAATGGTGCTGAAATTATATTATTTGATACAGCTGGAAGAACTCAGATTGATCTTCAAATGATGAGTGAAATAAAACAAATCGAAAATATAATAAATCCAACTGAAACATTTTTAGTTGCAGATTCTTTAACAGGACAAGTTGCTGCAGAAGTTGCTAAAGAGTTTAAAAATACAGTCAATTTAACAGGTATTATTTTAACAAGAGCTGATGGTGATGCGAGAGGTGGAGCAGCGGTTAGCATGAAATATGTTTCGCAAGTCCCGATTAAATTTTTAGGAATAGGTGAAAAAATAGACAATATTGAAGTTTTTCATCCTGATAGAATAGCAAATAGAATTCTTGGTATGGGAGACATAGTATCTCTTGTAGAAAAAGCAGCAGAAGATCTTGGTGAAGAAAATATAAAAAAGGCAGAAGAGAATTTAAAAAAAGGACAATTTTCTATGCAGGATTATTTAACTCAGTTAAGGCAAATGAAAAAAATGGGAGGCATTGAGGGAATCATGTCTTTTATGCCAGGAGTATCAAAAGCAAAATCTCAAATGGATGCTGCTGGAGTAGATGAAAAAATTATAACTCAAAATGAAGCAATAATTTTATCTATGACAACAAAAGAAAGAGAGAATCCAAGGATAATAGATGGTTCTAGAAAAAAAAGAATTGCTAATGGCTCTGGAACAGATGCGGCCACTATCAATAAATTGTTAAAACAATTTAAAATGATGTCTGAAATGATGAAGAAGATGTCAAAAGGAAACTTGAAGGGTATGTCTGATAAAGGAATACCTTCAGAGCTTTTAAATCAACTTAAATAAAAAAGGAGAATAAATGTTAAAATTAAGATTATCAAGAGGTGGAACGAAAAAGAGACCGGTATACAAAGTGGTGGTAGCCGATAGTCGTTTTGCAAGAGATGGAAGATTTATTGAAAAACTAGGATACTTTAATCCTCTTTTACCAAAAGACAAAAAAGAAAGAATTGGATTGGAAGCTGAAAGAATTAAGTATTGGTTAGGACAAGGTGCTCAACCAACAACTAGAGTTGCAAGAATTTTAGGTGAAAATGAATTAATACCAATGCCTAAAAATGGTAATAATCCAAATAAAGCCATTCCTAAAAAAGAAAGAAAAAAAGAAGCAGAAGCTCCTAAAGCAGAAGCTCCTAAAGCAGCAGCTCCTAAAGCAGAAGCTCCTAAAGCAGCAGCTCCTAAAGCAGAAGCTCCTAAAGAGAAAACTAAGTAATTTAGCTTATGTGGCAAGCTCAGGTGTTTACACTTTATCCAGAAATTTTTCCTGGCCCTTTATCTAAAGGATTATACGGAAAGGCGTTATCAAATAAAATATGGGACTTAAAAGTAGTGAACATTAGAGACGCCGCAGAAGATAAACATAAAACAGTTGACGATACGCCATTTGGTGGTGGAACTGGAATGTTGATAAAAGCAGATGTCTTAGCAAAATCTATTGATCAGAATAAAAAGGAAGGTGAAAGAATTTTCTATCTATCACCCAAAGGAAAAAAACTTGATCAAAAATTTGCTAAAGAACTTTCACAAGAAAAATCAATAAGTTTGATATGTGGTCATTTTGAGGGAGTTGATGAAAGAGTATTATCAACAAGAAATATTGAAGAGATTAGTATAGGAGACTTTATTTTGTCTGGAGGCGAAACAGCAGCTTTTGTAGTTTTTGATTGCATTTTAAGATTATTGCCAGGAGTTCTGGGGAATGACCAATCAAAAAATGATGAAAGCTTTGAGAATGGATTATTAGAGTATCCCCAATATACAAAACCTAAGATTTGGGAGAAAAAAAGTGTTCCAGAAGTGCTATTATCAGGCGATCATAACAAAATTAAAGATTGGCGTTTATCTCAATCTGAGGCTATAACACGGGTCCGAAGAAAAGATTTATGGGAAAAATATAAAAAAAATTAATTTGATAAATACTAACATGAAAACAATAGAAGAAATAAACCAACATAGCGTAAAAAAAATATTAGCTGAGAAAAAGATACCCGAATTTTTTCCAGGAGATGTTTTAAAAGTTGGTGTAAGGATTACTGAAGGTAAAAAAGAAAGAATTCAATATTTCGAAGGCGTATGTATAGCTAAAAAAAATAGAGATATTAATTCATCTTTCACAGTTAGAAAAATTTCATTTGGCGAAGGTGTAGAAAGAACATTTCCATTATATGGTTCAGTAATTGATAGTATTACTGTTGTTAGATCAGGAAAAGTTAGAAGAGCAAAATTATATTATCTAAGAGATAGAACTGGTAAATCAGCCAGAATTGTAGAAAAAATTAAAAAAAAAATTGGTATAGAAGTTAATGTTAAACTAGAGACAGTTACTGAAGAAAATTTAGCGCCAGTGACAACTGAATCTGAAAAAAAACCAGAAGTTGAAACAGAACAAAAAAAAGAAAGTTCTGAAGAAAAAAAATAATTTTTTTTCAATGCCCTTAACTCTTTATGATAAAATTTGGACTTTATTATTTGTTGACCGACATTTAGTTCATGAAGTAACAAGTCCACAAGCTTTTGAGGGACTAAGAAACTTCAATAGAAAAGTAAGACAACCAGGCCTAACACTCGCAGTTGCTGATCATAATGTCCCAACTACCGATAGATCCAAGGGAATATCAGATAAAGAATCAAAAATTCAAGTAGATACACTAGGATCAAATTGTAAAGAATTTGGAATTTTATTTTTTGGAATGGATGATAAGAGACAAGGAATAGTTCATATCATAGGCCCTGAACAAGGGTTTAGTCAACCCGGCACTGTAATTGTATGTGGAGACAGTCATACAGCAACACATGGAGCATTTGGTGCTTTACCTTTTGGAATTGGAACCTCGGAAGTAGAGCATGTTTTAGCAACACAAACACTAGTTCAAAAAAAGGCAAAAAATTTTCGGATTAATGTTAATGGTAAACTTCCCATTGGTGTTACTTCTAAAGATGTAATTTTACAAATTATAGGAACAATTGGAACGGCTGGAGGAACCGGCTCTGTTATTGAATATGCGGGGAGCTTAATATCTTCTTTAAGCGTTGAACAAAGAATGACTATTTGTAATATGACAATTGAGGGGGGTGCTAAATCAGGACTTATAGCCCCAGACCATAAAATTTTTGACTATTTAAAAAATAAACCAATGTCACCAAAAAATGAAAATTGGGAAAAAGCAATGAAATACTGGAAAACTTTAAAAACTGATGAAGGAGCTAAATTTGATAAAGAAATTAATTTAGTTGCAGAAGATATTTTGCCCATGATTACTTGGGGCACATCTCCACAGGACGTAATTACTATTGAAGGAAAAGTACCAAATCCTGAAAAAGAACAAGATATAGATAAAAAGAACTCTATAGAAAGATCATTGAGGTATATGGGTTTAAAAGCTGATACTTTAGCTAAAGACATTAAAATAGATAAAGTTTTTATTGGAAGTTGCACCAATGGTAGAATTGAAGATTTAAGAGAAGTTGCAAAAATATTAAAAGATAAAAAAAAAGCGGCTCATGTCGAGGCAATGGTTGTTCCAGGATCTGGTTTAGTTAAAGAGCAAGCAGAACAAGAAGGATTAGATAAAATTTTTATAAAGGCAGGGTTTGAGTGGAGAGAACCAGGATGTTCGATGTGTCTTGCTATGAATGCAGATAAATTAAAACCAGAAGAAAGGTGCGCTTCAACTTCAAACAGAAATTTTGAGGGAAGACAAGGAAGAGGTGGAAGAACTCATTTAGTAAGCCCAGGAATGGCCGCAGCCGCAGCAGTTGCAGGGAATCTTGATGATGTTAGAAAGTATCAAAATTAAAATGCAAAAATTTCATTCTCTTCAGGGTGTTCCAGCATATTTGCCAATTGTAAATATTGATACAGATATGATTATTCCAGCACAGTTTTTAAAAACAATTAAAAGAACAGGACTAGGTAAAAACTTATTCTTTGTAATGCGGTATGATGATGATGGCAACGAAATAAAAGATTTTATTCTTAACCAAGAGCCTTATAATAAATCAAAAATATTAATTACAGGTAAAAACTTTGGTTGCGGCTCTTCAAGAGAACATGCTCCATGGGCATTATTAGATTTTGGCATTACATGTGTAATAAGTTCTAGTTATGCTGATATTTTTTATAATAATTGTTTTAAAAATGGAATTTTGCCGATTATTTTAGAAGAAGAAAAAATTAAAGAACTTTCTGAATATTCAAATAGAAAAGAAGAAATTTCCATAGAATTAAGTGAAGAAAAAATTATTTTTGGGAATAATGAAATTAAATTTGATATTGATCCTTTTAAGAAAAAGTGTTTATTAGAAGGCCTTGATGATATTGCGCTTTCATTAGAAAAATCAAAAAAAATTACTTCTTTTGAAAAAAATCTAAAAGATAATAAACCTTGGATATTTAATGATTAAAGTTAAAAAAAGAAAAATATTACTTTTACCAGGGGATGGAATTGGACCTGAGGTTATTGAGGAAGTAAAAAAAATTATTCAATGGTTTAATACAAATAAATCTTTAGATTTTGTAATTGACCAAGATCTTGCAGGTGGTTGTTCTTATGATAAGCATGGAACACCTATTACCGATGAAGTGTTTTATAAAGCTTTAGAAAGTGAAGTTGTTATGCTTGGTGCAGTAGGTGGACCTAAATGGGATGACCTTGATTTTTCAAAAAAACCAGAAAGAGCATTATTAAAATTAAGAAAAGAATTAAAACTGTTTGCAAATCTAAGACCTGCTATATGTTTTAAACAATTGGTGGATGCCTCAACTTTGAAACCAGAAATAGTTTCAGGATTAGATATAATGATTGTTCGTGAGCTTACTGGAGGAATTTACTTTGGTGAACCAAGAGGAATTAAACCAATAGAAAATGGAGAGAGAAAAGGCATTAATACTCACACCTACACAACAAGTGAAATTGTTAGAATTGCAAAAGTTGCTTTTGATTTAGCTAAAAAAAGATCAAATAAAGTTACTTCATGTGAAAAATCAAACGTGATGGAAGCTGGACAGCTCTGGAAAGAAGAAGTCCAAACATTACATGATAAAGAGTATAAAGATGTAGAGTTAAGTCATATGCTTGCCGATAATTGTGCAATGCAACTTTTAAGAAATCCTAAACAATTTGATGTTATTGTTACTGATAATTTATTTGGTGATATGCTTTCAGATCAAGCCTCTATGCTTACCGGATCTTTAGGGCTATTACCTTCCGCATCACTTGGTGCTAAAAATAAAGATGGAGAAATGAGAGCTATGTATGAGCCCATACACGGATCGGCACCAGATATTGCCGGAAAAGGAATGGCAAATCCTATTGCTTCAATTTTAAGTTTTGCTATGGCATTAAGATATTCGTTAGATTTAGATAATGAAGCAGATGCTTTAGAAAAAGCAGTTCAAGAAGTATTAAATGATGGTCTTAGAACTAAAGATATAGCATCTAAAGGTATGAAGGAAGTGTCCACATCCGAAATGGGTGCAGCAATAATTTCAAAATTGCAATAATTAATCATTTATTCTAAGCTCCCGAAATGCCAAATTACACTGCACCAGTGAACGATATGATGTTTCTTTTTGACAAGTTAAGAAACAATAAAAATTATAACGAGATAGAAAAATATAAAGAAATTAATTCTGATCTAGTAAAAGATATTTTAGATGAAGCATCTAAGATCAATCAAAACATAATATTACCTTTGGCAAAATCAGGAGATGAAAACCCAACTGTCTTAGAAAATGGAGTAGTTAGAACACCTCCTGGCTACAAAGAAGCTTATACAAAATATATTGAAGATGGATGGACTTCTCTTTCATGTGACCCTAAATATGGTGGACAAGGAATGCCAAAAACTGTGAGTGCTTTTTTTGATGAAATGTTATCATCTGCAAGCCTTTCATTTAAACTTTATAGTGAATTAAGTATTGGTGCTTATAATTGTATTTTTCATCATGCTACAGATGAAATAAAAAATAAATTTCTTCCAAAAATTGTAGAAGGAAAATGGAGTGGAACTATGTGTCTAACAGAACCAGTCTGTGGAACTGATTTAGGCCTATTAAGAACAAAAGCTGTAGAGCAAACAAATGGAATTTTTAAATTAAGTGGACAAAAAATATTTATTACTTCAGGCGACCATGATTTGACAGAAAATATTATTCATCTAGTTATAGCAAGAGCAGCAGATTCGCCAACTGGAACAAAAGGTGTAAGTTTATTCCTAGTTCCAAAGTTTATAGTTAATGATGATGGATCTATTGGACCTAGAAACGGAATTTCTACAGGATCTGTAGAAAATAAAATGGGAATTAAAGGTTCTGCCACTTGTGTATTAAATTTTGATGATGCAGTTGGCTATATGATTGGATCAAAGAACAAAGGGTTGAATGCCATGTTTACCATGATGAATCTAGAGAGAATTGTTGTTGGAATACAGGGCTTGGGAATCTCTGAAATTGCATATCAAAATTCATTAAGTTATGCGCAAGAAAGAAAACAAGGAAAAGCGAATAATGCTAAACCAACTAATGGTGCAGACTTTATAATTGAACATGCAGATATAAGAAAATCTTTACTTAACATGAAATCAATCATTGAAGGAGAGCGAGCATTATGTTTTTGGTTATCACAACAAACGGAAGTTAGTCTCAATCACCCGGATAAAAAAGTAAAACAGGAGGCCTCAGACTTTGTTTCTTTAATGACACCTGTAGTTAAAACAATGTTCACTGACATGGGAATGGAGATAACAAGTGAAGCAATGCAGGTTCATGGTGGTTATGGATATACCAATGACCAAGGAATTGAGCAATTATATAGAGATAATAGAATTACACCTATTTATGAAGGAACTAATTCGGTTCAAGCAGCTGATTTAGTTTTTAGAAAATTGGTTAATAAGAATGGTGACATAATTAATAGATATTTAGAAATGATTAAGAGAGATTGTAATACTGGAAATGAGCAAACTAAATCTTTTGTAAAAGAATTAAATGATCACATAGAAATTTTATCTAAATTTACTACTTGGATTAAAGAAAAAGTAAAAAACTCAAAAGATGACGCAAGTGCAGCATGTAATGATTATTTAAAAGCATTGGGCTTTGTATCTATAGCTCATGCATGGATAAAAGTTTTAGAAGTAAGTTTTAAAGATTATGATAATAATAAAAATTTTTATGAAGATAAAATACAAACTGCAAATTTTTATTTTAAAAGAGTTTTACCAAGAATGGAAAGCCATTTTAAAACAGCCACAACAGGTAGTGATTACATAATGAATTTTAAATTTAATTAATATGAGTCATTACGATACTAATTTAGATAAAAATGATGCTAATTATGTTCCGCTATCTCCACTTTCATTTTTAGAAAGAACTAAAGACATTTATCCAAATTATGAAGCTGTAGTTTATGAAAGTAGATCTTATACTTGGGAAGAGGTTTACAAAAGATGCGTTAAGTTTGCTAGCGCACTAGATAAACTAGGAGTAAAAACTGGAGACACAGTTTCTATAATGGCCTTCAATACACCGGAAATTTTTGAAGCTCATTATTCGATACCTATGGTTGGTGCAGTAATTAATGCGATAAACACAAGACTAGATCCTAATACAATTAGTTATATTTTAGAGCATAGTGATGCAAAAGTTTTGATTGTAGATAGACAATTTCATGAAGTAATCGTTAAAGCTTTAAAAAATATTAAAAATAAAATTATTATTATTGATATAGATGACAAAGACATAGACACAAGCAGTTTTAAAAAAATTGGTGACCTAGAATACGAAAGTTTTTTAAGCACGGGAGATGAAAATTATGAATGGAAAAAACCAAAAGATGAATGGCAAGCGATTTCGTTAGGATATACATCAGGGACAACAGGAAACCCTAAGGGTGTTGTTTATCATCATAGAGGATCATATTTGATGGCCACAGGTAGTGTCGTTGCTTGGAACATGCCTAATAAATTAAATTTTTTATGTGTTGTGCCTATGTTTCACTGTAATGGATGGTGCTATCCTTGGACGCTCACAATGTTACACGCGAGAGTTATTTGCTTAAGGAATATTGATGTAAAAAAAATGTTCGAATTAATTGATAAATATGAAGTAACCCATTTTGGTGGAGCACCTATTGTTTTGAACATGATAGTCAATGCTCCCAAAGAAAATCAAAAAAAATTAAAAGGAAAAGTAAATGTTTTAACCGCAGGTGCACCACCTCCAAGTATTATTTTTGAAAAAATGGAAAATTTAGGATTTAAAGTTATGCACGTATATGGATTAACAGAAACTTATGGACATATGTTGCAGTGTGCATGGAATGAAGATTGGAATGAATTAGATAAAGATAAAAAAAATGAAATCAAAGCAAGACAGGGAGTAAGATATCCAAATACCGAAGGAGCAGTTGTAATGGATCCTGAAACAATGAAACCAGTGCCTAAAGATGGAAAAACTATGGGTGAAATTATGATTAGAGGAAACATTGTAATGAAAGGGTATTATAAAGACAAAGAAGCAACCGATAAATCAATGGCTGGTGGTTGGTTTCACTCAGGAGATTTAGCAGTAACTTACCCTGATGGATATATAAAAATTCAAGATAGATCTAAAGATATTATTATTTCAGGAGGAGAGAACATTTCCTCAATTGAAATAGAAAATGCTATTGCTAAACACCCAGCAGTATCGCTAGCAGCTGTTGTTGCTAAATCAGATGAAAAATGGGGGGAAATACCTTGTGCTTTTGTTGAGTTAATTAAAGATAAGCCTGCAACAGAAAAAGATATAATAGATTTTTGTAGAAAAACTTTAGCAGGATTTAAAATTCCAAAAAAAGTTGTTTTTTGTGAATTGCCAAAAACATCAACAGGAAAAATTCGAAAATTTGAACTTAGGAAAAAAGTCAAGGACTTAAGTTGATTTTTGAGATAAATGATAAAAAAGTTTTTGTTTCAGATGCAGGTCAAGGCATTGATAGAAATAAAGATACTATAGTCTTACTTCATGGAAGTGGTCTTTCACATATTGTTTGGTCTTTAACAGAACAGTATTTATCAAATCAAAATTATAATGTTTTAGCAATTGATTTGCCAGGGCATGGTAATTCAGAGGGTATATGTTTAAAATCAATAGAAGAAATTTCTGATTGGTTAGAAAAGGTTTTTAATAAACTAAATATTTCTAAAATAACAATAATTGGACACTCACAAGGATGTTTAGAAGCACTTGAATACTATTCTAAATATCCAAAAAAAGTTAAGAGTTTAATATTTGTTGGTGGAATTTATAGAATGCCAGTTAATCAAGATTTATTAGATCTTGCTGAAGCTGGAGATGATCAAGCAGTTAAACTAATGATGAAATGGGGTTACGAAGATCCTAAAAAATTTATTGGAGGAAATCCTGTTGGAAAAATTATTAATTCTCCAAGAGATATTAGAGAGGTTTTGGCTGTAGACCTTGTTGCTTGTAACAATTATAAAAACGGATCTGAAGCTTTAAAATTAATCAAATGTCCAGCATTACTTATTTTTGGTGAACTAGATAAGATGGCTAACCTTGAAAAAGGTAAAAAATTTGCAGATCTTATTCCTAACTCAAAAGTGCATATAATAAAAAATTGTGGACATATGATTATGTTTGAAAAAGCTTTTGAAATGAGAGAAAAGATCTCTGAATTTTTAAAAAAATGAAAAATTTTTCAATAGCAAAATCAAGACGATTAAGAAGTACACCATATACCTCAAGAGTAGAGAAACAAGGTGTCACTGCATATACAATTTATAATCACATGTTATTGCCGGCTGCCTTTGGTTCAATAGAAGACAGTTACAAGCATTTAAAAGAACATGTTCAAGTATGGGATGTTGCTGCAGAAAGGCAAGTAGAAATTTCAGGAAAAGATTCTGCTAAGCTAGTTCAATTAATGACATGTAGGGATTTGTCAAAATCAAAAGTTAATAGATGCTATTATTGTCCAATAATAGATGATTCTGGAAATCTAATTAATGATCCAGTCATTTTAAAATTAGATGAAAATAAATGGTGGATATCGATAGCAGATTCAGACGTAATTTTTTTTGCAAAAGGATTGGCAGCAGGAAATAGTTTTGATGTAAAAATTATAGAGCCGTCAGTTGATATAATAGCAATACAGGGTCCCAAATCATTTGCCTTGATGGAAAAAGTTTTTAGTAAAAAAATTACTGAACTAAAATTTTTTGGATTTGATTATTTTGACTTTGAAGGGACCAAATATTTAATTGCAAGATCTGGCTGGTCTAAGCAAGGTGGATATGAAGTTTATGTTCAAAATACTGAATCAGGACAAAAACTATATGATCACTTTTTTGAAGTTGGAAAAGAATTTAATGTAGGTCCAGGATGCCCAAATTTAATAGAAAGAATTGAGAGTGCATTACTTTCGTATGGTAATGATTTTGATAATAATGACAATCCATTTGAATGTGGTTTTGATAAATATGTTAGTTTAGATAGTGATATAAATTTTTTGGGAAAAGAAAAATTAAAACAAATAAAATCTGAAGGAGTTAAAAAAAAGTTAATGGGTGTCAAAATAGATGCAAAAGAAATTAGTCTTACTAGATCAATAAACCTATACGATGAAAATAACAATATAATTGGCGAATTAAGATCAGCAACTTATTCACCTCATTTTCAAAAGGTAATAGGTATAGCCATGATGCAAAAATCTTATTGGGAAGTATCTCAAACCTTTAAAATTCAAATAAACGATAATACTTTTAACGGAAAAGTTTGCGATTTACCTTTCATCTAGTATAAAAGTTAAAGAATATCATGAATATAGCAATTGTAGGAGCGACAGGTAATGTTGGAAGAAAAATGCTTGAAGTATTGGAGCAGAAAAAACTTCTAGTTGATCAATTATATTTAGTTGCTTCCCCAAGAAGTGTGGGTCAAAAAATAAGTTTTAATAGTAAAGAATATGAGGTTTGTAATTTAGAGACATATGATTTTTCTAAAGCTGAAATCACATTTTTTGCTGCTGGTGGAAAAATTTCAGAACAATATGCAGAAGAAGCTTCAAAACATACTACAATAATTGATAATTCTAGTTTTTTTAGAATGGATCCAGATGTACCTTTGATAGTTCCCCAGGTAAATCCCGAAGCCATTAACGATTTAAAAAAAAATATTATTGCTAATCCAAACTGTTCTACGGCTCAATTAGTTATAGTTTTAAAACCTCTTCATGATGAATTTAATATAAAAAGAGTTGTGTTATCAACTTATCAATCAGTATCTGGTGGTGGTAAAGCGCCGATGGATGAACTTATTGAACAAACAAAATTATTTTTAGATAAAAAGAAGATAAATTCTAAAAATTTTACTAAACAAATAGCATTCAATGCCATTCCCCATATAGATATATTTGCTGACGATGGTTATACAAAAGAAGAATTAAAAATGGTAAATGAAACTAAAAAGATTATTGATAATAAAATTGAATTGACTGCTACATGTGTAAGAGTTCCGGTTTTGGTTTCTCATGCGGAGTCAGTAAATATTGAGTTTGAAAAATCATTTAATTTAGAAAAAATACATTCGTTGTTGAATAGTGCAGATGGTTGTGAAGTGTATGATAAAAGAGAAGATGGAGGTTATATTACACCTTTAGAGGCAGAAGGTAAAAATGAAACATACATATCTAGAATCAGAGAAGATAAAACAAAAAAAAATACACTCAATCTTTGGATAGTCTCAGATAATCTATTAAGAGGTGCAGCACTAAATGCTGTTGAGATAGCTGAACTGTTAATTAAAAAAAATAATGGAAAATAAAAATCCTTTATCACCCCATATTCAGATATATAGATGGCACATATCTTCTTTGGTTTCCATCTGTCACAGAATTACCGGAATAATAAATATTGTTGCAATAACAGTAATTTGTTTTTGGATAGCTTCTTTATTATTAGGTGAAGCCAGTTATGAATTTACTAAAATATTTTTACAGTCTATTTTTGGAAAATTTATAATTTTAGGTTTAATTTGGTCTTTTAGTTTTCAAATACTAAGTGAAATAAGACATTTAATTATGGATTTAGGGTATGGTTTTGAATTAAGAATGACAAATATAACAGGATTATTAGTGATCTTTGGATCATTTATTTTAACAGTTTTAATTTATTTAATATGAATAGTGTAACTAAAAAATGGTTATTTTTAAAAGCGAGTTCAGTTGTATTAATACCTTTAATGGTTTGGTTTATTTTAAATTTAGTATCAGTATTTGACAAAGATTATATTGAAGTAGTTAGTTTTTTTTCAAAACAACCTTCAAAACTTTTAGTTTCGTTATTACTTATATTTGTTTATTTTTTCTCAGCCTTGAGCATTAGTGAAGTATTTGAGGATTATATTCAGGATGAAAAATTCAAAAATATCGCAAATAAAGCTTTAAATATATTTGCTATAATAATGCCATTAATAACAATTATAATTTTATTTAATTTAACTGTATGAGTTCTTATAAAATAATAGATCATGAATATGATGTAATTGTCCTTGGGGCTGGTGGTTCCGGATTAAGGGCTGCAGTTGGTTTGAGTGAAGCAGGGTTAAAAACAGCTTGTATTTCAAAAGTATTTCCAACAAGAAGCCATACTTCAGCAGCTCAAGGTGGAATTTCAGCAGCACTTGGAAACATGGGTGAAGATGATTGGCGTTGTGATCAAGATAGTATTGAATATCTTTGTAAAGAAGCTCCAAAAGCAGTCATTGAACTAGAAAAATATGGGGTTCCATTTAGTAGAACAGACGATGGAAAAATTTATCAAAGACCCTTTGGAGGAATGACTAAAAATTATGGTAATGGAATTGTTCAAAGAACTTGTGCGGCAGCAGATAGAACAGGTCATGCAATACTTCACACTCTTTATGGCCAAGCTTTAAAACATAATACTGAATTTTTTATTGAATACTTTGCTTTAGATTTATTAATGAAAGATGGTGCATGCAAAGGTCTTATAGCTTGGAATTTGAATGATGGAACTATTCATAGGTTTAGAGCTCATAGTACAATAATTGCAACAGGTGGCTATGGTAAGGTTTATTATGCTGCAACTTCAGCACATACTTGTACTGGAGACGGAAATGCAATGGTCTTAAGAGCTGGTTTACCATTGCAAGATATGGAATTTGTACAATTTCATCCTACTGGTATTTATGGTCATGGAACTCTAATTTCAGAAGGAGTTAGGGGTGAAGGTGGTTATTTAGTAAATTCAAAAGGTGAAAGATTTATGGAGAGATATGCTCCAAAAGCCAAAGATTTAGCATCAAGAGATGTAGTGAGCAGATCAATGTCGATTGAAATTAAAGAAGGACGAGGTGTTGGTAAAGAGCAAGATCATATACACTTACATTTAAGTCACTTAGATAAAAAAGTTATTGAACATAGACTTCCAGGCATTACAGAAGCGGCAAGATTATTTGCAAATGTTGATGTAACTAAAGAACCAATTCCTGTCGTACCTACTGTTCATTATAATATGGGTGGCATTCCAACAAACTATAAAGCTGAAGTGCTAACTGTAAATGGTTCTGAAAAAACTGTCCCAGGATTAATGGCAATTGGTGAAGCAGCATGTGTTTCTGTACATGGCGCCAATAGATTGGGTTCAAATTCTTTAATTGATTTAGTTGTGTTTGGAAGAGCAGCAGCAAAGAGAGCTTCAGAACTTGTAAAACCAGGAACTCCACATGAAGATATAGGAGAGACAGAAACAGAAAAATGTTTAGAAAGATTTGATAAATTAAGAAATGCAAATGGTGAAAATAGTACCGCAGAGCTTAGACTAGCAATGCAAAAAACCATGCAATCAAAATGTGCAGTTTTTAGAACAGATAAAACTTTAAAAGAAGGTGTTGATGAAATTAGAAAAACGTATGATGGCATGAGCTCAATTTCAGTAAAAGATAAATCGCTTATATTTAATACTGATTTAGTAGAAACTTTAGAGTTTGATAATTTAATAAGACAAGCAATTACTACTGTAGATTCAGCTTATTACAGAAAAGAGAGTAGAGGAGCACATGCAAGAGAAGATTTTCCAAAAAGAGATGATGAAAAATTTATGCAACACACCCTTTCTTGGTGTAATGGAAAAGATACAAAGATTGAATATAGACCTGTTCATAAAAAAACTTTAACAAATGAAGTACAATATTTCCCTCCACAAGAAAGGGTTTACTAATGGTTCAAATAAATTTACCTGAAAATTCAAAAGTTCAAAAAGGCAATTATTATAAAGATAAAACTGGATCAAAAAATATCAAAAAAGTAAATGTTTATAGATGGGATCCATCTACAGGAGAAAAACCAAGAATAGATACTTATGAAGTTGATATGGATAATTGTCCATCAAAAGTATTGGATATTTTAAATAAAATTAAAAATGAAATTGATCCAACATTAACTTATCGTAGATCTTGTGCGCACGGAGTATGTGGCTCATGTGCTATGAATATGGACGGAAAAAATGGATTGGCATGTACAAAACCTCATGCAGAAATTGATGGAGATATAGATATTTATCCATTGCCGCATTTAAAAGTAATAAAGGATTTAATTGGTGATTTAAGTGGTTTTTACAAACAGTATGAGTCGATTGAACCTTGGTTGAAAACAAATACAAAAGTTGAAACTACTGAAATTATTCAATCAAAAAAAGATAGAGCTAAACTAGACGGAGCATATGAGTGTATTATGTGTGCCTGTTGAAATATTTGGGCCCTGCAGTTTTACTACAAGCTTATAGATGGATAGTAGATAGCAGAGATGATGAGAGAAAAGAACGATTAAAAAAAGTTGCTGATGAATTAAAGCTTTATCGTTGTCATACTATAATGAATTGCACAAGTGCTTGTCCAAAAGGATTAAACCCAGCAAAAGCAATAGCAGAAATTAAAAAAATGCTTGCAACAAGCTGATTACCTATTTAAATACTTTCAATCATGAATTTATTAGAACATTTTGTTGGTGGAAAGCTAATTTCAGGCTCATCAGATAGAAAAAGTAAAGTTTTTAATCCAGCTACTGGAGAGCAGGAGTCTGAGGTAAGATTAGCTAATAAATCTGATTTAGACCAAGCAGTTAATGTTGCTAAAAAAGCCTTTGAAACATGGTCATTAAAACCAGCACTTCAAAGAGCAAGAGTAATGTTTAAGTTTAAAGAATTAATAGAAAAGAATGCTGATGAACTTACTAAATTAATAGTTTCAGAACATGGAAAAGTTTATGAAGATGCAAAAGGTTCTTTAACAAGAGGACTAGAGGTAGTCGAGTTTGCATGTGGAATTCCACATTTACTTAAGGGAGAATTTTCAGAAAATGTTGGTACAAATGTTGATAGTTGGTCAATGCGACAACCATTAGGAGTGGTTGCTGGCATAACACCATTTAATTTTCCTGCAATGGTTCCAATGTGGATGTTTCCAATTGCAATAGCGTGCGGTAATACATTTATTTTAAAGCCATCAGAAAAAGATCCATCTTGTTCACTAAAATTAGCTGGATTGCTAAAAGAAGCAGGCCTTCCAGATGGAGTATTTAATGTAGTTAATGGAGATAAAGAATCTGTTGATGCAATCTTAACTAATAAAGAAGTCAAAGCCGTAAGTTTTGTTGGCTCAACACCTATTGCCAAATATATTTATGAGAATTCAGCAAAAAATGAAAAAAGAGTTCAAGCATTAGGGGGAGCAAAAAATCATTTAGTTGTAATGCCTGATTGCGATCTTGATGGTGCGGTAAACGGTTTAATGGGGGCAGCATATGGATCTGCTGGAGAAAGATGTATGGCCCAATCAGTAGCGGTAGCTGTTGGAGACATAGCGGATGAGCTAGTTTCGCGTTTATCAAAAAAAGCTGAGGCACTAAAAGTAGGACCGGGTATGGACAAAACATCTGAGATGGGTCCATTAGTAACTAAAGAACATTTAGAAAAAGTAAAAAGTTATGTTGATCTGGGTGTTGAAGAAGGAGCTAAATTAGTTGTTGATGGAAGAAATATAAAGCTTCAAGGTTATGAGAATGGTTTTTTTATAGGTGGATGTTTATTTGACCATGTACAAAAAGATATGAGAATTTATAAAGAAGAAATATTTGGACCTGTTTTATC
>LWDU01032247.1_pt1 | contig 44618 bp, 44 predicted proteins | sample 727161 | NCBI WGS metagenome assembly LWDU01 (sample SAMN04566230, study PRJNA314399) | hydrothermal vent metagenome | isolation source: deep sea hydrothermal plume seawater | place: Mexico: Gulf of California, Guaymas Basin | collected 2004-07-11
TAGTATCCATGCTATCACAACGTCCATCTTGATCGAAGTCACTTGGAGTGGATGAAGAATCCATAAGGTCAGTCCCACAGGAAATCTCCTTCATTCCTGTCCAGCCGTCACCATCTGCATCAACATACAAACCAGCACCTACCACTACAGGGTTAGTTACCGCCCACAATTCTCCAGGGTTAACTAGGTGAAGTGATGTGTAAACATATCCTGCGGAGTTGATCATCATACCGAATGAATCAGCAGCGCCAGGCCATGCCGATATTGCTTGGCCATCCCACTGTCCGTTATCTAAATCGAATAGAGTTGCACCGGTTGTGTTGTGTGTGAGTAGTACCCATGGTGTTCCATCAGCATCAATCTGTAAAGCAACTTCGCTAGCAGAATCATTCGTGATTAGTGAAGTGGACCAAGAAGATGTTGATGTGCAACTTGCTGAACATGAAGAATAGTATGCTTGGTATGCATCATTTGTGTGGGCAATAGATATTGTACCATCAGGGGCAATATCCATACTTGTTGCCATATATGCAGATGAAACATCTGTCGATACCAGAGTTGTTGCCCCTAGTGATTCCAAGTAATACAAGCCAGAGGAGGTGACGTGAGTTGCGTGATCTCCAACAGAATCAACAACACTCGCACCAGAGGCGACTAGCGTGTTGCTATTTGACCAACTAGAAATGCTGTTACAACTGCCTGAACATTCATATTCAACCAATTCAGTGGTTGTAAGTGTCAGAAGTCTTAGGTCCCCATCAGAGTCTATTGAGAGGGATAATTCTTCAGTACCATCAATTCCAGTCAAGGTATTTTCAGTCCAAATACCGTTGATTTTCGTGGTGTAAGATACTCTGTCAGTGCCACTTGATGTCATGTGAACAATGTGAGGGTTACCATCGGAATCCATGACAATATCAACATCGATTACTCCCGAATCACTTCCTAAGGTTTCTACAGCCCACATTCCGTTATCGTATGCTGCGAACTTCACATTTTCACTATCTGAATCATAGTATGCGATTGCAGGGCATCCTGTGGTAGGTATCTCTACCATCGAAATCAAGTCGCCAGTATCGCTTGAATCAGAATCGAGTCTTCTATCAAGTTCGTCTCTGTGTTCTGGCACTCCAAGGATGTTGCATGAATCTAACATGGCTTCGTCATTCAATCCTAATGCTAATTCGGTGGTAAACGGAAGGTCAGTCTGTCCATCTCCACGGTCTTCAGTATCACCATAGCCTAACTGGCCGATTCCATTAGATCCCCAGCAAATTACATCACCAATGTTCAGGATTACACAAGTTGTACCGGAACCTACTTCGATGTCTGTGGTGTCGACAACAAAATGGTTGGAAGAGGAAGTTAGTCTAACATATCCTAGGTTAGAACCCATTCCACTTGTTGAACCAGGACCTGTACCTCTGGGGTCTTGGCTTCCATATCCGAGTCTACCATCTGCACCATTACCCCAACATTTTACTGGTGTCCAAGACGAATAGATGATTATTGCACAGACATGGTCCTCACCAGCATCCAATGCCAAAATATCAGTCGCAGATAAGTCAGTTTCAGTGATTGAACTCATAGATGTTCCAGCACCATCGCCTACACTCGTAGTAGACTCTACACCTAACTGCCCGTAGTCATTTAGACCCCAACAATAAACGCCTTTCGTACTAGTTTCTTGGAGTACTGCACATGTGAAACCATCTCCTGAAGTAATCTGTGTTGCAGAGTAAGGTAGAGTAACAAATGCTAGATTGTCTCCCATTTCTCCTGAACCGTCTCCGATGGATGTAGTGGAATCAAGTCCTAATTGTCCGTTGTCATTTCCACCCCAGCAAGAAACGCTAGCGTTGTCCCAAATGGCACAAGTGTGGTCCCAGCCCAGTGCTAGGCTGTCGACAGTTCGTCCAGTTGGTACGCTGGTTACTGCGAAGTTCGTGCCTATTTCTCCAGCCGAGTCTCCTCTCTTGTCAGTGTCTCCTAGGCCAAGTTGGCCCTTGCTGTTATCTCCCCAGCAGATCAAATCGTTGTTGTCCATTACAGCACAAGTATGGCTCTTTCCAGCTTCAATCATAGTTGCTGTGCGGCCAGCAGGGAATTGAATGAATGGTAGTGTGTCGCCGGTTTCTAGGTATCCGTCACCGAATCCACCGTTGCTTGAAGAATAGCCTAATCCCAGTACGGAAGATTCTCCCCAACACTTGACTGAGCCGTTGGTGAATAGGGCGCATGAATGGCTTTCACCCATGACAATTTTGTCAACCGATGCGTTTGTTCCTAGGTTTACGAACGGGAGGTTAGTGCCAGTTTCGTCGCTGCTATCTCCAATGTTCTGGGTATTTCCTAAGCCGAGTTGACCGTCACTACCGCCACCCCAGCACTTGATGTTGCCAGATGCGCCGATAGCACAACCTGATTGCAAACCAAATGCCAATGAATCGGCATTTCCAGTAGTGCCCGAACTCATGATGATTTCTTCATCGAGTGTTTCTTCGACTTGGTCACCAGATTTGAACTCTTGATCTGCAAACGGCGTCAAGGGCATTAAAACCATGATTAGCGTTAACATTAGGGCAGATGTGCGAAGAGCAACTGGGTGCATACCTCGCGTGTGCGCGGGTAACGCATAGGTTGATACCCAATCATGATAGGGTTCACTTTTAATTGCCTATGGAATTAATTATTTTCGCTTCTGCTGATTGAAGATGTTCACTAACGGTAGCCTGTTTTAGATTCATAACTTCAGCGATATCACGTTGAGTACATCCCCTTGGTCGGCTATAATATCCCATTTCAATCGCTTTGTCAAGAACTATTCTTTGCTTACCTGGAAGCATATCGACAAACTCAGGACTGTGAAGTGATTCAGCTCCTATTTTGACGCTAAACCCATTACCCATCAATTGAGAAAAGTCGTCACGGATTTTGCGTAATGCAAATCCAGTGCCTCGAATAGTTAGTGTCATTCCTTTGGAACTAAGGTGTGTTGGATATACCCACCAAACATCATCAGTTCCTATGAACATTTTAGAAATTGGACCACTCATACTTGCTTTGACAAAAGCAGAGTTTTTTGTTTGCGATTTAATTTCTAAAATCTTCATTGTGGTATACTTTTTTGTGAGTGATTCAGCATTTTCAAACTCAAATTTCATGTAGCAAATAATGCCGTCATCATTTTTCTCAATCAAGTTGATGAATTCACTATAAGAAAACGATTCTAGTAATTCAACACCTGGCAAACTAGCTCCGGTTTGTAATGAAATATCTATTTGCATATATCGGAGGTCCAGATTGTCCACAATAGAGCCGTTTTCATCACCCATATTGTCACAACCGATCAATCATCTCTGCCTGCTTCGAACATACTCAGCATGCTGCTGAGTTCTTGCAGATCTTCTTCGAGCAAATTTCGTTCTTTCTTGTCCAAATCTGCTTCCTTTAATCTCTCATTGATGGCTTCAATTTCTTCTTTAGCAGCAACACGTTCTTTGTTCAGTTGCTTGTCTTCCTTAACCATCTGTAATCTTGCTTTACGTATGCTGGCAGTTTTGTGGCTCTTATTGGGTGTCGAACTCTGCTTACCAACGATTTCAACTGCAGTAGGGAATGGTATTTCGATACTCTCTTCTCTGAATCGCTCATCTATATTTTTCAGTAACCAATCACGTGCAACGAATTCATCAGAGTAATCTTCAACCCAGCCATACATTCTGAAGATTTTAGAGAAATCTCCTAGTTCGATAAGTAAAACTCTAGGTTCCGGATCGGATATTACATATGGACACTCACGCATAAGTTGTAGCACTGTATACTTGACGTGGTCAATATCTTCTCCATATCCCACTCCGATGTCCAGGACTAGAGATATACGTCGTCCAACACCATCTCCTCCACCCCTTGCATGATTGATAACTGTAGAATTGACCAAACTATTGTTTGGAATAACAACTAGATTTTCTTCATGGGTAATAATCTTGGTAGAAAGAATTCCAACCGAAACTACAGAACCAATCTTGCCTTCCACTTCGATTTTATCTCCAACTTCGAAAGGTTGGTCCAAGGCTAGCATAAATGAGTTGACAATGTTACCAAGGGTTTGCTGCATTGCTAATCCAATGATTAGAGAGAACACCGCTAATGATGCTAGAACTCCAAACAATTCTATTCCTAGTTTAGATAGTGCAAGATACAGGCCACCAAACCAAACAGCTGCACGGAATATGAAGATGATTAGTGAATTACTTCCTGATACTGTGACGCTGGATGGATCTTCGAATCGGTCCATAATTACTGGAACCATAGTCTTTAGAGCGACACTCAACAATGAGGTTGTAAGAATGATGTAAATTGCTTCGAGGAATGGTTCAACAGATATGACAAATGAATCGCCTTCACCCAAAACCCATGTCATGGTTAATTGCGTGCCTAAAAATACAATGAATAAGTAAAATCTCTTGCTTGCAGGAGCATACAACTTGTCATCCCAGTCAAAAGAAGTGCGCTTGACAAAATCCAGAACTACCTTTCTCATCAATAAGCGAGCAATGCCGAGAGTGAACAAAGTTGCAACTATGCCAAAGCCCCACTGCGCCCATGGTTCTAGGTCGTTCAACCTCTCCGTAACATCGTCGATTTGTGACACTATGCGCCCTCCCCTTACCATTCATGAAAGGCGTCCCATTCATGATAGTACCGGTGGGGGGATATAGGTTAAACAATTTCCATACCTATGTTGAACTGGAAATTAAGGCGCTGTTCTAGTCAAGAAGAACCACTTTGTTTCCATCCATGGCAATTCTAACCAGACTATTCAGCGGCCAGTCACCATTACTTTTGAATTGAGTACCACTCATCAGATTTTAGAATCTGATTAATTCAGATTACAACGCCTATTATGTCCCATAAATATCGTGATAGACTTATACTAACTGCGACGATAAACACGGCTCGTATGATTTTTTCGGGGAGATATTTTATTGCAAATTTTGCTCCGATGAACGCGGATGCGAATGCGAGAAGTGGAAGGGTAATTGCGAGACCGACACCAGTGGTTTGAATTACTGCAGGGAGGGTTTGATCAAGAACAATGTGGCTGATGAGTGCCATGGGTACGACAGCTGCGCCGATTAGATAAGATGTACCTGCCGCGGTTTTTGTGTCGAGTCCTGCGAGTCTGCGGTTGATTGTTACAAAAATCGAACCACCACCGATTCCTAAGAGGCCGGCGGCTAGCCCGCCCAGGCCTGCAACTTTGCTATAGGTGGTCAAATCATCTGTTGATCCGGTGATTGTGTCGGATGGTCGTAGATTTCGTTCGATGACATATACTAGAATCGCTGCAGCGAATATTTTGATGATGATGTCAGATATATATTCGAATGCTATCCATGCGAGTAGTGTTCCAACGAATGCCATTGGTACCGCGGTAATTCTCCCCGCTCTGACCACTTTTGAATCCGAATAACCGCCCTTGCTGTGGGCAAAGCTACTACCCAAGGCTACCATCCAAACCATCGATAAAGATCCGATTATTGCCTCTATTAATGGCCACCCATCGATATAATGTAAAATTGGAACAAATAAAACCCCACCGCCTAATCCTAAAGGGCTAAAGGTTAGAGCAACTAAGAGAATTAGGGTTATGACGATTAATTCGATATTATCACCTTCTTTTTCCTTCAATAATAAATGTTGGTTTACTTCAAGTTTTTTGGCTAAGGGGATTAAGTCCTATAGGTGAGAACAGCCCATGAAACTTATTCTTCCTCTTGATTCATATACCAATATTTCTTTTGCGGTGAAAGCGGCCGTTTCATCCAGAGTGGCCTACGTTCACCTCTCGGGTGGGTTTCTCTATCCTTGGCCATCTGGTTCCATTTTTTATAGTATGCGAATGATTTCTCGGTATCGACCTCGACATCACCATATTCTTCTCCATCCTTTGGAGTTGAAAGCTTTACTTTTTGTAACCAACAATGATGCCCGCTGATCGGGTCTGGCTGAACAGCATGAGTTATGTTTTGGTGGACTCCACCATCTCTCCAAAAAAGACGATTTGTGTCGGGGTCATCCGATTCGAATGGTTCGATTCCAGCTACTGTTCGCATCCGCCATTTCCCATTCCCACGATTTTCAATCGAAACGGTATTCGTCATCATCCTATTTCCAGCATCTTGTTTGCGTCGCCATCTACCAATATGGTGCGAACAGCCTACAACTCCAGGTTTGATGGCCTCGGTCACCCATACTTTATCTACAAACCAACCGATTTCGGTTTCGATTTTTAGTAATCCACCTTCCTCTACGCCTAGTTTATTTGCATCTTTTGGATGAATCCATATTGGATTTTTATGAGCTATTTCGACTAGCCATTTAGCATTTGCAGATCGCGAGTGTATGTGCATTGGTAGTCTAAAATTCGGGAGTAAACAAAACTCGTTTTCTCCTTGTAATTTGGACGGGTGAACCTGAGACATTACTCGGTAATGTGGTACAGCGTGTTCGGGGTAGCCGAATTCGATCATGGTGGGGGAATAGAATTCTTGTTTTCCAGAAGGTGTTGCCCAACCTTCTTTTTCATATTTTTTGTATGTCGCTTCTTCGATCAAGAATGCCCCGTGTTTCCTCATATAGCCCAGTGGATCGGTATCCTCGACCTCTGCTGCTTCAGGAAGTCCCGGCACTCTATCGAAAATATAGCGATAATATTCGTCGATATTGATGGTTTCTCCTTCTCGATATGGGGACATGAAATGTTTCTTGATTCCCATCGAGCCATCCGGGTCAATCTTCAAAGATAATTCGTTCCAGAATTCATCCTCTTCCCAAACCTCTCCCGGATTAACTTCGTGAGTAAACTCAACATCCTTGCCTTCTCGACGAGCAAATTCTCGCAGAACTGGTTGTCGGAATGCGACCCACTTTCCTGATGATGTCGCATATGAATTGATGTCGTGGCGTTCGCTTGAATGCCCCATTGGGAGCACATAGTCGGCGAAGAATGCGGTTTCGTTCCAAGTCGGTGTCATTGCGATGTGACACCCGACTTTTTCGGTATCATTGAGCATTTCAATCCAAGAGAATCCATCTGGGTATGTCCAAACCGGATTGAAAACACGGGTGAAATAAACATCCATCGATCCACGGCCATCTTTGATTAAATGTGGCAAGATATGGCTCATTTCAAAGTGGGACATAGTATATTCTGGTGGGAAATGTAATTCGTTCCAACCGGCAGGGTCAGGTGGGTTATCGAAAAATTCAGGTTTAAATTTCGACCATGAATTTGGAGAGGTGCCGCCTACAGTACCGACTGATCCAGTCAAGACATTCAAGAAGTGTAAGGAGCGGCTTACTTGCCATCCTCCGAGGTTTCCTATCGCTGCTGCACGCCAAACATGAGTGCATAATTGAGTGCCGGAATTGGCGACGATTTCACCAACTTCGATAACTTGTTCCACAGGGATGCGGCATTCTTTTGCTGCAAATTCGGGTGTATATTCTGCATATTCTTCTAGTAATAATTCAATGAATCTCTCAAAGGTTTGAGGTCCATCAGCATGTTCGATCTCAAGCCATTGTGCCCAATTGACTTGGGTTTCCATAAATTCACGGTTATACAATCCCTTCTCGACGATCATCTTAGCCCAGCATAGGAATAATGCGGTTTCACTGCCAGGCCAAGTTGGAACCCAATGGTCTGCCATCGATGCGGTATTGGAAAGACGAGGGTCGATTACAATGAGTTTTGCTCCATCCATCATCCCCTCGAGGATTCTTTGTGCGTGTGGATTGAAATAGTGGCCGGTTTCAAGGTGAGAGGAACACAGAAGGATAACTTTTGCATTAGCATGGTCAGGGCTTGGCCTATCGTGGTGATGCCAAAGTGCGTATCCTAATCGCGCTCCAGCACTACAAATATTGGTATGCGAGTTGTGGCCATCTACTCCCCAAGCTTTGAGAACACGATTTGTGAAGCCTTCATGACCAGGTCGGCCGACGTGGTAGACGACTTTATCTCGGGCGCCAGTATTGAGGGAATCCCGAATTTTACTCGCAATCTCCTCCAAGGCTTGTGACCATGGAATTTGCTCCCATTTGCCATCTCCTCTTTTTCCAACCCTTTTCATCGGATGGAGGATGCGCTCGGTATCCTTGATCTGATTGATGGTTGCGGGTCCTTTTGCACAATTTCTACCTCTGCTACCAGGATGGTGAGGGTTGCCTTCGAATCTGGCAACTTCTCCGCTTTCCTTGTCGACATATGCTAGCAGGCCACAAGCAGATTCACAGTTAAAACAGGTTGTTGGGACTAGTGAGTAAATTTTCTCGACCTTTTTTGGCCAAGAATTTGCATCTAATTCAATATGGTTATTCCACTCTTCGAGCGATGGGTATTTCCTCAATGGCATCCGAGGGCCCTCGACTGGCTTTCGGTCGAGGTTGGGGATGATTCGGAGTTTTTGGGCGATGTTTTCAATGAATGTATTTGCCAATTTAATCACCTCAAATAATTGATTCAATCTGCGGCTTTTGTACCACGTGATGGCCATGGTAGGCAAAAATTGCTAGGACTATTGCAGCAAATAGAATCATGATTGCATTGCCTATGAGAATCATCACAACGGCGCTGCCAATCGCTGTCGTTTCGAATAAGAACTTCCAAACTAACATTTTGTCTTTCGACCAAGAGCGGGCTTTGGCTTGTTGGAAAAGCCAAGCGGTGTAAATTCCGGTTAAGCACGCGAATGGAATTCCAATATATGCTAAATATATGAGTAGATTTTGGTCCAAATCAAAGATTAAAACCAATGTGGTTAGGGCTAAAATACCTCCAAAGCCAGAGATGATAACAGCGCCCTTAACCAACCATGAAGAGAAATTTGGTCTCAATAATACATAGAGGAATCTTTCAGGTCGGTCGAGATCTTTCACCAATAAGAGGCCGGTTAATGCGAGGAATCCGATTCCGATTCCAATTACTGGCCACCATAGGTCGGCCATATCGAGATAACCGGCTAACCAAGCGATCATTGCGACCATGTAGGTGCCAGCGGCAACGGCTTTGGTCCAAATATAGGCACTAACTTCCCAGCCCCAAAGAATTCCTTTGGATGGCGCATCATAGGCTCTTTTTGCTTTTGGTGAAGTGTCTTGGAGTTTTTGTGCGACATCCCGAATGATAGCAGCATCTCGTGGTGCAGCATCCTTTGCCTTCATCTCCAATGCTAATTGAACCAACATTGAATGGCTATCAGATGCGCCAAGTCTTTGGTCAGCATATTTTGCAAAATGACCTACGCCGGCTGCTTGTTCGGACCACATATAGGATCCTGTGGCCTCGGTAGCGTTTGGATTTAGCATATCTTCTGAAGTATCTAAATAGTAAACATTTGGAATTGTATTTGCCTCAGGTTTTCTTACTGTGGTTTCGTTTTCGGCTAATAAAACCGACAGATTTGATTCAGGGTCATGAAGATCGCCCGATACGATTGCTTCAACCGGGCAAACGATAACACAAGCGGGCTCATATGAGTTCTCGATTCTGTGAGCACAATAATTACACTTTGCTGCTGTGCCATTGTTTGGGTCGATATATAGAGCGTCATACGGACACGCTTGCATGCAGGATTTACAACCGATGCAGCGCTCGTCATCGAAGTCGACAATTCCGTCGCTTCGGGTGTTGAGGGCACTGGTTGGGCAAATGGTAGTGCACGGGGCATCCTCACAATGGTTGCAGCGATGAACACTAAATTCACGGCTTGAATTGGGATAAACTCCAGTTTCGATATATTTGACGTGGGTTCGATTTACCCCTACAGGGACATCGTGTTCTGATTTACATGCGACGGTACAAGCATGGCAACCGATACATTTACGATTGTCTATTGCGAATCCGTAATTGACCATATCTATCACCGGTTTATTGTTGTGCAGCAGATGCTGCACATTGGTTTTTACCAATGTCCATTTCCTTTTGTTTACACGAATCTGGGTTGATTACCCCAACATTCACCTTTCTAATTTCTGAATAAACATCTGGTTGAGGTTGCATATTATCTTTGATGAATTCGACAAAGGTGTTTTCATTATCGATTGAATAAATATTAGAATTTAATTCGATTATCTCTCCGAATGTTTTACCGATGACTCCATCGTTAAATTCCCGTTTCCAGCAAGAAAAATGGCCAGGTAGAGTCATTAAATTATCGGGGAGGACAGTTATTTTTGTTTTCAAAGTATGATAGAGTTGTTTTGCCCATTCGACGACTTGTCCACCTAAATCAGGTCTGCCAATGCTCAAAATAAACACGGTATCTCCTGAGATCATCCATTTGTTATCGATGATAAATGTAGTTGAACCTGGTGTATGGCCCGGTGAGTGGATTACTTGAACTTGATAGCCTCCACTCAATGTGAAAATCTCTTCATCGGCTAGTGAATAATATTCATATGCTGCCCATGAGAAATCTTCATCGTTAACAGCGTAAATAACATCTTCAAATTGTGGGCCGCCCGAGATGTAGTCGGCCTGAAGATGGGTCTCAAATACATGGGATATTTTCATCCCATTAGCGGCTGCGAATTCATTATAAAACTCGACATTCCTTGAAGGGTCAAAGATGAACATCTCGTTTCCATGACCTAGAACATACGAACACGATCCTTTTGCAGGTCGGATAAATTGCCATAAATTGTATCCATTTGAATGCAATCGGGTTGGCACCAATAGATCACCCCAAGTTTGGAAACCGTTTTCTAGATATGAAAGGTTTTGATAACCGTGGGATTCGAGGATAGTTGCTACGAAAACTGAAGATGATTCCTTTGCACAAATTATTTTCAATTCAATATCGGTGGGAACTTTTGCCAAACAGTTAGCTTCATCCTCGATGAAATCAAAATATGGAATGTTAACAATTTCAAAATCACTCGGTCCTTCGACATGAGATTCATTAAAATCGGATTCGTTTCGAACATCGACAACGAGAAAAACCTCGCCGTTCTTCATCGATTCAAACAATTCCAATGCGGTAAAACTCTCCATAGATTTACCTCAGATGAATAATTGGATATCCGAATCTGCAGCAAAGTCAAGGAATGCTGCGGCACCACCATAACTAACGCCTTCTATGAATTCTTCTTTCTCAAATCCGAAAACATCCATTGTCATTTGGCAAGCGATCAATTCGACGCCTAGCAGTTCACACATATCTCGCAATTCGGTTATAGTTGCAACGCCTTTGTTTTTGAAGGTCTTCTTCATCAAGCCGGTCGCGACACTCTCAAATCCAGGCATGTTTCCACTGATTGCATTCGGGATTGGCCAATTGATATTTTGGAAAAATTGTGGGCCAAACGGCATCTTCATCGGCATAGCCGGATTTCCGGTAGGGGTGACTTTTGGATTGATTTTCTTTTTGAGAAGGGGGAGTCCGTAAAAGGTGAAGAATATCTTCACCTCCATATCCATAGCAGCGGCTGTAGAAGCGAGGATGAACGGGGGGTAAGCCCAATCAAGAGAGCCTTGGCTGGCTATAATTGCCATTTTCTTCTTTGGCTTTGCGACCATTTCACTCACCTCTTTCGATGTAGAAAAGGTACCCTTCATCTGTTTCTTCATTTGAAAGTAATTTATGGCCAACTCGTTCAGCCCAAGCAGGAATATCCTTGCAAGATCCAGGGTCGCTGGTAATTAATTTCAGAACTTTGCCAGCAGCCATAGTGTCAATTTTCATTTTTGTCTTCAAGACCGGCATTGGGCATTGCATGCCTTTGCAGTCAATTGTTTCATCGTATAAAGTCATCTTAATCTCTCTCCTTCATTTCCTCTTGGGTTTTAACCAAGCAATCCAACATCTTGTGGACAAGTGGATTGGGTAGGGAATATTTCATCATATTTCCATCTCTTCGGCAACTCACAACTCCCTTGTCTTTCAAAAGGCGCAGGTGTTGTGAGGTAATCGGTTGAGTCAAATCGCACCATTTGCTGATCTGGCCAACGTTTTTCTCGCCGTTTTGAATGTATTCTACAATAGCAATTCTATCAGCGTGTCCAAGTAATTTAATTATCTCGGAAACCTCTTTGACAAATTCTGGTTCAAGCCGATTTTGTACGTCTAACATGTTCGTCCCCGCATCGGCTGTAACTCAGGAATCATATAATGATTTCTGAATATCGCCATTTAGCAATATGTGGTCTATCTCATCTTATCTGCCATACTTCCTCTAAAGGTTAGCAATTTCAGATGTGGCCCTTGAAGGTCGACGGTAATGGTTGCTCCGCGATTGAAATGGTATTCATCCCATCCATCCGGTACGACATAACCGCGGTGCATATCGCTGGTGATGACGGTCGTTTGGTCTGTCCACTCAAAATATGATTCATCGGTAATTGTAGGGTCCAAGTCTCTTGCAATTACCAAATAATGGGAATTCGACTGCTCAGCATTTCCACAATTGGTTTTCCTTGAAATTTGTTTAAACCAAGCACCTTGGCCAAGCCAAGTTGAGAATAATAGCCCACTTGAATGCTGAGATATATCGAGCCCTCCTCGGCGCAGGTGGTATTTTGATGGTGCGTATTGGTGGGTATTTGCAATAAGTAAATCGTTCATTGCAGGGTCAGAACGAATTCGATTTCCACTAGTTGTTTCAATCGTAGCTTGTAACCTCGGTAATTCATTGATGATTGCCTTACCTGAGAGTGCGGCTTCTAAATCAGTAGAAAATGTTTCAACATCGCTATCCATGTAAAATCCAAACGAGCCCTCTGGATCTTCGCTTCTAGGGTGAGAATTTACGCCCATTACCGGCGTATTGGAATCGATATTATGTGATATTGAAGTCAAAGTTCCATCTCCTCCTAGAACGATAACCAAATCCCTGCCGATGAAGTCAGCCCGCCGAACTTGCTCACGAGCACGAACGTCTACACGAATCTCTCGGGCAGTATTTTCTAATACCTCTTTTACGGTTTGGAGTGAGAGGTCATGGACCGACTCGAAGTTCTTCTTGTAGACTAGGAGAACATCAGCCATGGCCGTTCCAGCAGTCACTACTTCTTGATGCTAGCCCAATAACAAGGTTGATTGGCTAAAGCCATCGGTCTGACTCCATGCAGCCAGACCTACAAGGCCAACCGACCCAAGACCCATATGGGCAACCTCAACCAGTCATGATTGACCCAGTAACTGGGATGCCTGCCAATGTCATAATGATTCAACCAAAATCCGGAGCACCTAAGGTGATTGGAATATTCATCATCATCTTTGCTGTGCTCAGTGGGCTGGCCTCTATTGCTAGCATCGGTGATGCTCTCGCAATTGGTGGATTATTCTTGGTTCTTCATTCAATCGGAATCTTAGTCTCTGTGGGAACAGGAGTTGGTGGTGCGATGATGGTTCAATATCAAAAGCGAGGTGTCCATCTGGTATTGGCAATGATTTTTATCGGTCTGATCATTGGTGTGGCAAATATGACTATGTTTGATGATCTATTAGAGCAACAAGATGGCGATATGACCGTAGAAGAACAAGAATTTATGGATGCAAATTCGGGATTATTTGCGGGGATTGGAATGGCTGTGACAATAATTTGCCAAGGACTGTGCGGCTTGATCGTAGCGATTCCATTGATGGTCAGCAATAACGGCCTTGATGACTCAAAGTTATTTGGCTGAAACTACGGGTTGGATTCCATGGGCGAATTGATAACAGGCCAAGCGGCAACTTATGTCGAAGAGATATGGGTTGAAACCGCAAAGCGCTACGAAATTATTTGCATCACAAGAGATGTGGAAAAAGTCGTAAAGGAAAGCGGGATCAAAGATGGGCTTGTCTTGGTCAATCCAATGCATATTACCGCTTCTTGCTATGTGAACGACCTCGAATATGGCCTCCATCACGACATTATGCAATGGCTGGAAAAGATCGCTCCATATCATGGCCAAGATGGTAAATCAGGTGAGGAATATCATCATCACCGTACCGGGGAGGATAATGGTGATGCTCACCTCAAGCGTCAATTGATGGGTCAGCAAGTTACTATGGCTGTAAAAAATGGTCGTCTTCATCTGGGAAATTGGGAACAAATTCACTATGCTGAATTTGATGGAAAACGCCAAAAAAGAATCTTAATCAAAGTTGTAGGTGTTATTTGATGGTAGAATTATCACAACCTGGCCAGCTTAGTGGGATAGCAGTTCAAATTGGTATCGAGAGAGGAGAATGGGGGTCTGGAAAGGCTTCAGTTACCCTTGATATAGAATCGCGCCATTGCAATAAAGGTGGTGTGGCGCATGGTGGTTTGTACACCATGATGCTCGATATGGCACTTGGTGGAGGGCTTGTATCCATACTCCCAGTCAATGAATGGTGTGCTACAACTCAACTCAATACCTCATTCATTAGTGCCGCAAGGCCAGGTGAAAAAATCTCAGCACGAGGTCATGTGGTCAAGCGTGGAAGAAATGTTGCTCATTTAGCTGGCGAAATCACATCTGAATCAGGACGAGTAATTGCGACGGCAACTGGAACCTGGGCGATTTGGGACCACAAACCCGCCAGCATGAAATAAATTGCATACATTGATGTTCTAATGCTCATCCCCTTTGCTTATGCAACTGGATGAATTAGACTTGAATGGTGGCGCCTTTTCGATGACTTTGCCTTACCATTTTTGGGGCTGGGTCATATGGGCTATTGGATTGGTATTGATTCCAGTTGGCATTATTTTGACGGGTGACAATGGCCCAATCACGCTTGTATTCACTATGGTTGGTCTTTTGCTGATGGCATTTACAACACCGGGTTCATTTGAGGCATCTTTACACAAGGTTCGCCAAAATGCAATAGATCCTGCTGAATTGGAAGCAAAAGCCGAGGCAAGTGGACTTTCTATCGATAATTGGTGGTTACAACAAACCACCTATGTGCCAACAAACGACCCAAGTGATTGGATTTTGCCAGCACCTGGTCCGGCAACATGGGACGAAGAAAATCGATATGGTCCTCACGAAGATGGCTCGGCTCTACCGGAACATCCTGTCAAGGTAGGAACACCGATTCCTGCCTCGTTTACCTTATTCAGCGTGTACTCGTTTGGTGCGATTGCTATAATACTCTATATTGGAGCAATCATCACTCCGACAGTCGAAAAGACATTCATACCACCATTGGTTATTGCCGCAATCGGCTTGATCGCAACTCTCATCGGATATTTTAGAGCAAAAATAATCCGTCAAATGATGGACACACCTACCTCCTTAATCCGCTCAATGGCAGTTGGAAATCCGGAATTGGTTGGGCAAGTCAGGCCTGCTCCAGAGGGTTGTTTGACCGTAGTTGTCGATGGAAATCAAAACATGACAACCCCAAATATGGTTGGCTATCGTTGGACCTATGAGCAATACCAATGCCGTACTACTACTGATTCAGATGGTAATCGCAAGGAAACTTGCAATTGGGTTACCGTCAGGTCAGATGATGGTGGTTGTCCATTCGTACTTCATGATGGAACCGGAGGTGTGAGGGTAAACCTTCAATCATTCAAGCGAACCGATTGGGGCAAATATCTCAAGCGATGGGATGGGTCCTTTGCACAAACCCTTGGCAAGCAATTGATGGCATCTGCAGTAGCAGGGTTATTGGGTGGAGCAACAATCAAGAAACACCGTTGGACACTTTATGGTTTAAAACTAGGAAACCCCGTCTACTTATTGGGTCAAGCCAGCCCCCGCCCTCAGGAATCATTGGCAGCAGAGAACCTCGATGGTTCGCTTGCAAATTCTCTTTTGGAAGTTTGGGGCCATGAAGATGCTCCTGGCATAAAGTGCACATTGCATCGGGGGACCGAGTTGTCAAATCTTGGCCGCTCTCGTTCTCCGCTCGAGATGGTGATGGTTCCGGCGATTTTGATGATTGGCGGATTAGCCCTTCTTGGAATTGCGTGAAGGTTCTTCAATCAGAGCCTTTTGGCCAACAATATGGCAGAAGATGTTGTTATTGTTGGAGGGGCGCGTACCCCATTTTGTGAATGGCAAGGTGGCAAGCGTGGAGATGGCCAACCTGGCGGTTTACTCAAAGACGTAAGCGCATTAAAATTGGGTGAAATCGCAATCACAGCTGCTTTGGAAAAGACCGGCACCGATCCTACAAAGGTCGACCATGTCGTAATGGGATATGCTCTTCAAACATGTGATCAAGCGATTTTCGGCGCTCGACACGCCGGTTTAGGTGCTGGCATTCCACAAGAAGTTCCAATGCTCACACTTTCAAGAATTTGCGGTAGTGGAGTTCAGTCGATTATTTCAGGAGCACAGATGATTATGCTTGGCGAAGCAAAAACAGTAGTTGCCGGTGGCATGGAAAATTTATCCCAAGCACCGCACGTATTGCGTGGGATGCGAGACACCTACCGATTAGCTCGACCACCGAGAGCTGGTGTCGAATTAGAAAAAGATATGGAGGATTATTTATTCACCAATTTATTGGATGGATTTTGTGGTTCATTTATGGCTCAAACCAGCGATGAAATTTGTAAACGAAAAGGTGTTACCAGAGAACAAACCGATGAATTTGCTGCACTTTCACACTCTCGAACCGCATCCTCGATAGCCAACGATATTTGGGCTCAAGAAATTGTTGCGGTCGGAGATGTTGGCCACAAAGACGAGGACCACGTCGTCCTCGATTGTAGTGTGGAAACATTGGCAGGTCTACGAACTGCATTTGGCCCCGATAGCCTAGTCACCGCTGGAAATGCCAGCGGTGTGGTCGATGGGGCAGCAGCAGTTGTGATCAAGTCGGCATCTCAAGCCAAAGCCGATGGAGATTCTCCATTGGCTCGAATAGTGTCTTGGGGCATCGTCGGGCTCGAACCTGCTATCATGGCATATGGGCCAGTTCCTAGTAGCCGTCTTGCTTTGGAGAGGGCAGGATTGAGCATCGGTGACATCGATCGTTGGGAGATTAACGAAGCATTCGCAGGTCAAGCTGTCGCTTGTATCAAAGATCTTGAACTCGACATTGCAAAAGTCAATGTCAACGGTGGGGCGGTTGGATTAGGTCATCCATTAGCCGCGACTGGAACTCGATTGGTTCTAACCCTCGCACATGAATTACAACGGTGTGGCGGAAAATATGGCGTCGCAACCGCTTGTATCGGTGGCGGTCAAGGTATTGCAATGGTTATAGAAGCCCTTTGACTCAGTTCCTCTGAACTGGACCGCCACTACGTGACCAACCCGAAAAGCCGCCTTTGAGATTATAGAGTTTTTCTTGATCGAATCCAGCAGAAATCAAACTTTCCATTGCCATATTTGAACGCATACCGCCCATGCAAGTAATGAGGACATCTTGGTCTTGGGGTATTTTCTTCATAGCTTTTTTGATACTGGTATGAGGATGGATTAGGTCGGTACCTTTGATTACTCCAGTTTGATTGGTTTCACCATGACCTCTGACGTCGAGAATGAATGGTTCCCAACCATTATTCATCTTGCTGATTGCTTTAGTAGCGGTGATATCTTGGGGGCGTGCGAATGGATTCCACATGATTCCGGGGAGGAGCAACCAATATATGAATATAACGTTTTTAATATATTAAGAAACGCTTATATTAATTATGCTAGTGGGAGTGCTATGGCCGAATTGCTAAAACCCGAGTTTCTCGATGAAGTTTGCCAAGTCGTAAAAATGTTAGGTCACCCTGCGCGAATTAAAATAATAGAACACTTGGAAAATGGTCCTGCAACAGTTGGCCAATTACAACAGACAATCGGTCTATCACAGCCAGTAACAAGTCAACATCTACGATTGATGAAGGATAAAGGCATTCTATCTTCCCAACGTGACGGCAATATCATTAGGTATTCGGTCACAAACCCAATCACTTTGAAATTTCTCAATTGTTTGAGAAATTCCCAATTACAACAGGACTGAGGCACATGGATTTCATAACATTAGTAATAATAGCAGTACTTGTTTTTTTGACAGGTCTTTTATTCGCTCCATTAGGCTTGGGTGGTGGTCTTCTCTTCGTGCCAATTTTGCACTATGTAGGAGGTTTACCGATTAATTCCTCTACTTTATTGATCTCTTTGAGTCTTACGACAATGACTTCATTTGGTTCGGGATTAGCTCATAAAAAATTAGGTCTTTGGAACGTTCCAACAATTAAAAAAGCACTGAGCGGAGCGGTTCCAGGCTCCATAGTTGGAGTCGGCATCGTCACATTAATGGGTAAATCACTAAATATTTGGTTCAAGGGTTTGGCAATGATATTGATTTTGTGGGCGATTTGGAAAATGAGTTTCAAAATTAGAGGTCTCAAAAGAGAAATGGGCGAAGTAAAACTCTCGGATCCGAAGTTAATATTTGGAGCATCGATTGGAGGCATGCTTTCTGCAATACTCGCAATGGGTTCAGGTGCGATTTATGTGCCGATTTATCGCACTTATGCCGGCTTGGAGCATCGAATGGCAATCGGTTCATCCTATGCTACAATGATGGTGGTGATTCCGGTGGCATTCATTACTCATTCAATGCTCCTTGATGGAGCATTTCCTGATTTACAATTGTTACTAATTCTACCTTTAAGTGTTCTAATTGGAGCCATGGTAGGCGCAAAAGTTGGAATGAAATTTAGTGAGAACACTTTGATGTGGGTTTTCGTTCTCGTATTAGGTTTCATCCTCTTACGTTATCTTGTTGACCTTGTTATAACTTTTAGTTGATGGTCGAAGGACCACCGGCTGCAATGGTTGGCAATTGTGTGATATTTCCATAGAGCGAAGGCCCTGTAACCCAAGTTCCGACTATGCCATGCTGGCCCAATACGTTATGAGCAAGAGCGATCCATGGCCTGCCTTCATCATCTATTTCTACATCGATGAAATCCCCGAATCCACCACATCGAACGTTTCCACAATCATCGGTTGTGTCGAGTGGGTCATTTGGAAGGTTTACTGCAACGGTTGTAATCAATGGGTTTTCGGAAAAAGCATCGGTCATGACAGACATATATCCAGCCCATCCACCATTATCATCCATCTCTCCAATATAACCAACTACAACCCGTCCTTCATCCCCAGCGAAAATCGTAGGGAAACCGGTTTCATTCACACCAGGTGGAGCGACCATCATTGGTTCGGACCAGGTATTTCCTTGGTCTCGTGAATAAGCCATCCAAGGCATTTGGTCCATGCTAATCCAAGATGCGAAAACATTGCCCGCTTCATCAGTTCCGACTGCGACTTCGTGGCTATGCCATCCATCTTGCATTGGTACGTTAGTGGTTATCGTATGTTCGGTCCAAGTATAACCACCGTCGACGCTGCGATAAATCGCAGGTCCTTCACAGGAAGGATTTCCACGATAAATTGCCCCATCGTTTGAACCCGCAAGGTGACCATGTAATCCCGAGCATTGAGCGATTCCTACAGGGTAACCTGGTCTTTGTACATCCCAAGTGTGTCCGCCATCAAGGGAGCGCGAACATTGTGGGCCAAGGGCTGAAGAGCCGGTATTGATACAGAATACAGTTATTGTTTCATAAAATCCACCGCCATCGACATCTGGCATCGATGCGATAGATTGGTGGTCTTGAGGGCTATAATATCCGTCTGCAGAGAATGGGATTGACCATGTTTGACCATCATCATCCGAATATTCAACAAACATTGCGGTCAATGCATGCATATCAAATTTGTAAACACGATCTGTCCACTTATCGACATAGATGTAAGGGTCGTTTGACGAAGGAACCTGGCCAATATCAGGGAGTATCGGATTGAATGGACCCATGTTAGTCCAAGTTTGTCCTTGATCCATTGAGGTATAAACCATTGTTCCAGAGCCGGTGCCTCCATAAGATGAGAAATGTATTCCACCGGTTGATGTCACTCCAATGGTTGGCTCAAATGTGGTCCCACCTATGCCATAATAGGTCCCAATCGCAGCATATGGAGTGTTATTTCCGGTTAAATTATCGAATCCAATGTTGAGATCATTTGCATTAACTCCACCGGCATAATGGTACCAAGTAGTATTAGTAAGTAGGTCATCAATAGGATTGATGTCCTCGATGATTTTTTCAGGTTCATCACCGCCGAAACAACCTGAGAGGATTTGCCCAGAAAGGAGGATGAGCATGAATAACACGCTGGTTCGCATAATGGTGCCTCCAACCTATTGTTGAAGAATGCTTGCTTCAAACGATTGCGATGTCTTGAAGAACTAAAGCCCCTTCAGAACAAATATGGAGACAGGTCTAGTAATTGGAATTATAGCCGGAGTAGCTGCGCTAATTATCTTAATTTGGTTTATCAGTACATGGAATCGATTGATTCGATTAGAAGAAAACGTTAACAAATCCTGGGCTGATATCGATGTACTGCTCAAGCAAAGATACGATATGATCCCAAATTTGGTTAATATCGTTAAGGGTTATGCAGATCATGAAAGAGAAATCTTTGAACAATTTGCCGTTGCTCGTCAAACCGCTGCTGGTGCACTTGCCCAAGGAGATGTAAAAGGAATTGGTGCAGCAGAGGGAATGCTTGCAGGCTTAATGCCAAGAATCAATATGGTCGCAGAACAATATCCAGAACTTAAAGCCGACACATCATTCATCAATTTACAAAACCAGATGGTTTCCCTAGAAAACCAAGTTTCCGACCGCAGAGAGTTTTACAATGCATCTGCAACCAATTGGAACGCAGGCATTGCAATGATCCCAACCAATATCGTTGCAGGCATGAAGAGTGCAGTCCGCAGAGATTTGTTCGAGGTCACCGACCCTGTCCAAAGAGAAGCGGTCAAGATCGAGTTCTGAAAACTGGTTTAATTTGCCTCTTGGATGAGAATCATGCCGCTAAGGCAATGACTCCAAACGCCACCCAAGCCCCAGCCATCGAGCCTAGGTTTGTGAGTGCGGTTACCAATAATACTCGTCCTGCTCGATTGGTCCAGAATAACTTTATCGAATCCAATTTTAAGAAATCAGTTAATTCCTCAGCAGTGGGTTCTCGTAATTTCATTTGAGCATATCCAGCAAACCAACCTGCAGCTAATGCTGGATTCAATGATGTGATCGGACTTGCGATGGCTGCGACCAATATTGCGATAGGATGGCCTCCGGCAACCGCACACAAAACCGCGGCTGCAATACAATTTCCAGCAATCCAATAGAATCCGTTCTCTTTGATAGATTCGATATCACCATTGTAAACAAACCAGCCCATCATCGATAGAATGGCAATCGGAATTGCCAAGCCGATAAACTTGAACACCTTTCCACTTTTTGGAATTATTGAGAGCTCGTCCATTCGGTTTTTATCTTCTTCAATATCCGAATTTAGATAGCTCGCAACACCCTCTAAATGTCCTGCACCAAGCACGGCTAGAACCTTTCCCTTCGAGCGAACTCCGGCGATTTTGTGAGCGATATATTCGTCTCTTTCATCGATTAAAACCGCGCCTGCTCCGGGGGATAATTCTCTTAACTCCTCCATCAATGAGCTGAGTAGGTCTTTGTCTGCAAGCATTTTTTCGAGATCTATCTCCTCATCCTCATCGTCTTCTTCGGCCATCAATGCCCACAATAAGCCGATTTTCTCTCGTAATTTCATGCGCTTCCATGCTCTGCGCAAGGTGGTTTGGATATCTCTATCGACCAATGCGACCTCAAGATCTGCTTCTTCAGCGGCCTTGATCGCAGCGACTAATTCTGCACCTGGTTGTTGGCCTTCGTCCATCCCGAGGCGTCTTTGTTCGGCTGCGAGAAGTGATTGGATGAGAACAAGAGGCGCCTTGCCTTCTTTGATTACTTTGAGCAGCCCTTCTTTGTCGAGTCGACGGTCATTGGTTAGAGCGTCATGACGAGAATTGCATAATTCGACAGCGACGATATCGGGTGCCCAATCAGCGATTTGGGTTTGAACCGCTTCTACCGATGCGGTTGCAACATGAGCGGTTCCAAGCAATCTCAAGTTTTCATCGATGTCGATTATCGGTGGATTTGTCATCATTGTTCACCTCCAAATGCGCTGGAAAGGATTTGAGTGATACTTTTGATGGCGTCTAATTCATTTTCCACTTCTAATTGTTCGAATGAAATCTGTCCGCCTGCTAATGCTTTGTGACCACCGGCGCTTCCGGTTTCGAATAAATTAGACAACGTTCGACCGAGATGAATCGAATCATCGGTTGAACGAGCTGAAAGAATGACTTTTGACATTCTGACACCATAGGTGATTACGATATTTACCTCTTCTGTTGGCAAAAGGAAATCAGCGACCTGAGCGATTGCATCTCGGTCGGTCATTCCGGTGATAGGAACCAACATCAAACCATTCGAAATGGTGTAGTTATTCATGGCTTTAGTAAAGATTGACAGAACTTCTTGACTGCGAGGTGGGGCTTCGAATCGTCGCATTAAATCCCAATCTATCCACGCACCTAGCCATGAAAGTGCACGTAGGTCAACCGCATTGAACGAACGGGTAAATCCAAGTGTATCGGTCCTGATTCCGAATGCGAGTGCGGTGGCAACCTCGGTATTGATCTCAATTTCCGCATTCATTAGAACCGAGGCTACCAAAGAAGAGGTTGCGGCGAATTCGCTCCGAACCAAAATCACATCTCCCGCAGGGCGGTTTTCACTGGTATGATGGTCGATGACGATATTTGGAACGCATGTTGGTGGAAGGAAATTATTCGCACCAGGGATTGAAAAATCGACACAAATTGTGAGGTCTGCCTGATTGAGAATATCCTCGACTTCCCAGTCTAGGATAATTCTTCTCAACTCTAAGTTTAGCAGATTGACCATCGCTCGATTTTGTTGATGCTCTATCATCCCGCCATGGAAAATATTTGCTTCATGACCGAGATACTCACAAAGATGCTTCATAGCCATCGCACTAGCTATTGCATCAGGGTCCGGATTATCATGGCAGATTATCGCAACCTTTTGCTGTTCGAGTTCTTTCAATTTGCGCAACACTTCATCGGCTCCTTGGCGCCGGTCTATCGACCTCAAACGGTCTTGAATCGCTGCGACCGTCAGGTCTTCGACCGAGATTGTTTCTGCTCCTTCGAGGTCGATGGTCGAAAGGATTGGAGAATTCGGCCAATGATTCCTCAATGCCTCGACTGGATTATCGTCGCAAATTATTTCTTCCAGCAGTAATATTGCGGTTGGAGAAACTTCTGGTAATGGCATTTCATCTAGATTCATCTCGGTTGGCAATGCTACCATTTCCACGCCTTCTACTCCGATCATATGGTCTGCAAGTCCAATGATTCGTACCCGAGAACGAGCCGAAATCCATTGAGCTAATCTGATTGCTAAATGGTCACATCCAAAAATAAGAAACATGGTCAGGCCTCCATGGCATCGAGCACTTTGAACAGATCCATATGTTCATCAACATCGTGAACTCTGATAATGTCGATTTTGCTCGAATGTGCTAAAGCACCGATTGCGAGGCTACCTGCCAAGCGTTCAGCAGAATCGGTTTTCCCGGTCAATTGGCCGATCATTGATTTTCGACTAACACCCCAAAGCACGGAATAAGGTCTAAGACTATCACTCGAATTTAGCAATTCAATATTGTGTTCTAGATTTTTCCCGAATCCAATTCCAGGGTCAAGATAAATATCGTCGATGCTGTGGCCTTTGTCGACCAACTCCCGCGCTTTATCGAGCAAATATCCATTCACTTGGGCGACGACATCAGTATATTCTGGGTTGGATTGCATAGATTGTGGCTCGCCTAACATATGCATGATGCAGACCTTTGAGGCTGAATCGATCACCAAATCAACCATCGCTGGGTCTCTCAATCCACTAATATCGTTGATCATGGTTGCGCCTGCTTCCAATGCAGCCCGTGCGACCTCGACATTTCTTGTGTCGATCGAGACTTGGCAATGCGGGGCAATAGCCTTGACAATAGGTATAGTTCGAGCGAGTTCAACCGCTATAGAAACAGGAGTTGCGCCCGGTCGAGTCGATTCACCGCCAATATCGATCCAATCGGCTCCAGCTTTGATCATCTCCATAGCAGACTCGATTGAGCCCGCTCGTGAATCGGCATGAAAAGAATCGGGGGTGGCGTTGATAATGCCCATAATTTGGGTTTGGCAAGGTTGCCGACCCTCATAGACGCCCATCATGGCGCGGCTGTGTGTGGCAGGCTTTATGAGATGTGATGCGAGAGGGGTGCGTATGTCTGAGCCGGAGGCATCTACTGAGGAGGTTGAAACCTCTGTTGAAGCAGATGAGGAAATGATGCCGTCCGAGGAAATACTCGAGATGGCTGATAGGATAATTTCTCGATTAAATCCGCCGCACCGAGCGGCTATTTCCAAAATGATTCACGCCAAGGCTAAGACCGTTGGTGGGATTTTTGCCGGATATGGTGTGTTTTGGTGGTTGACGGTTTTACAAGTCGAAGAAGCAGAATTTAACTCGATATTTTTCGGTCCAGAATTCATGACCATTACCATTATGGCTCCAGCGTTGATATTCATGGGTTCCTTGCTTTCTGATTTCAGCAGAGAATTAGGTCAATTATTCCCTGGATTGGTTAGCGGCGTTATGTTTGTCTTAGCGGTTCTCTACGTGTTTGAGCCGGCAATATTTGGATTGACTGGAGATATTGCAATGTCTAAAGCCCTGTGGATGAGCGGCCGATTAGCGATTCTTTGTGGAACGGTTTTGGTCGCAGCAAAATTATTGATCGACGCATGGTTATTGGGCTGGGTCAAGGCATTGATGGAATCCTACCCCGATTTGGATTTCACCGACCAAGAGCACGAAGAACCGCTGATAGATGAAGCAATTATTGAAACCGAGGCTTGAAACCCTCCGCCCTCTGGGGTTCAATATATGACAGAGCGTCTCGATGTCTTACGATTGGGCTATCGCCTTGGGCGAGATCCTCGTATCACAACTCATTTGGCCTTGGTCGCTAGAGCTCTAGGTGCTGATGGTTTTCTATTAGCAGGCGATGAAGACAAAAAAATGTTTGAGAACTTACACTCGGTTTCCGAACGCTTCGGTGGCCGCTTGGAAACCGAACACGTATCTGGATTAGGCCACCTTCGGCGCCATGTTGAAGCCGGTGGGGTTGCGGTTCACCTCACTATGTACGGCGAACCATTCCGTCAAGCAATTCCAAAGATTCGTCGAGACAAAAACGTATTGATAGTTGTCGGCGGGGCAAAAGTCCCCGGCGATGTGTACAAATTATGCCAATACAATGTTGCTGTCGGTAATCAACCTCATTCTGAAGTTGCAGCATTAGCACTATTCATGGACGCATGGTTTGGCGAGGCTGGAAGCCAACGTCAATTCGAAGATGCTCGACTGGTTATCGAAGGCGTAAACGGCGGAAAGGTAGTCCACGATAAATTAGAGGAATAAAACTAAGTTGGCAAACCCTCACTTACTCTTAGTAGTCTATTCAATGCGATTTGGCCTAAATGTTGGCCCAAACCGATTCTTTGCCAATGAATATAACCCCTATTCAAGCAGCAAATTTGATGTCGGGTGCATGGTCTCAAAAGGGCGATACCTCGGCAGGGTTGCGTTTGCAATTAGCAGATGCTACCGACCTCCTCCAAAGTAGAAACTCGATTCCACAATCCGCCTCGGGAAAAGGGGTATTATTGCTGGCTGATGGTGGGCGGTTTATCGGGGAATTATTTGGTGCGCAAACATGGGGTGAAGGCGAGTTGGTCTTCACTACTGGGATGACTGGCTATCAGGAATCTTTGACCGACCCCTCATTTGCCGGACAGGTACTGACTTTCACATATCCGTTGATTGGAAATTACGGCATTCACGCTGGAATCAGCGAATCAGCTGGAATATGGCCAAGAGGAGTGGTAGTCCGACATGCGATGAAGAATCCAGACCATCGTGATTCAATCGCTTCGGTCAGCGATTTCCTCAGCGTTCATGGCGTTCCCGGTATCGAGGGAGTCGATACCCGCGCAATTACCAAACGCGTGCGTGAGGATGGTTGTGTGCTCTGTGTTTTTGGTCCGATCGAGGATGAGAATCAACTCAAAGCACATCTTGACCAATTGGCGAGCCCAGAGTTGGAGGATTTGGTAGATCAGGTTTCAATCGACCAAGCGGTAATTCTAAACCAAGGCGCTGTCGATGGTTTGGGTAATGCTTTACCCCGTATTGCAGCACTCGACTGTGGGATAAAATACAATATATTGCGAAGCCTTTGTTGTAATTTTGAAGTGGTTTGGTGTCCACCTGATTTAGATTTTAAAACCATTCAAGGATACGGAATTACTGCTTTATTCTGCTCGAATGGACCAGGTGACCCTGCTCACCCTGGTAAAGCGACAGCAGCGAAAATAACCTTGGCTGCTGCGGTAAGGGCAAATCTTCCGGTGATGGGAATTTGCTTAGGCCATCAATTGCTTGGTTTAGCAAGTGGTCTTCAAACCTACAAAATGCGATATGGCCACCGTGGAGCTAACCAACCTTGTCTTGATTTGACAAATGGCAAGGTTTGGATCACCAGTCAAAATCACGGATTTGCAGTTGCGGACCCTGAGGCTGGAATGCTTGCAGCACACCCTTCTGGGGCGTGTTCACCAATTGGAGAAAATCTGCACGGTGCTGAAGCAATAGTGCGTTTTGTCAATGCAAATGATCGTACTGTCGAGGGATTGGATTTGGCCGGCCGGCCGGTTTTCACAGTCCAATTTCATCCAGAAGCTTGCCCAGGACCACACGATGCATATCCTCTGTTCAAGCGCTTTAGAGAAATGGTTGACTCCCATTATGGAGGTGGGATTTAATGCCACGACGTGAGGATATCAAGTCGATTCTGGTTCTTGGAAGCGGTCCGATAAAAATCGGCCAAGCCGCAGAATTTGATTTCTCAGGTTCTCAAGCGGTCAGAGCCCTGCGCGAAGATGGTTACGAAGTTATCTTGGTCAACTCGAATCCTGCAACCATCCAAAACGACCCAGAAATGGCCGATAAGGTCTACATCGAACCATTATTGCCTTCCGCTATCAAACGAATTCTCGAAATCGAACGACCAGATGCGATTTTGGCTGGAATGGGCGGCCAAACCGCTCTAAATATCGCCAGTGATTTAGCTCATGATGGAACCCTTGATGAATTGGGTGTCGAATTGATAGGTTCTGATTTAGAGGCGATCGATAAAGCCGAAGATAGAGATTTATTCAACAAGGTTTGTGAGTCTATTGGCTTGCCGATATCTAATGCAATCGCCTGTAATTCGATGGAAGAGGTATTGGCTGCTTCCACCCAGATAGGAGTCTGGCCAATGTTGATTCGACCTGCATTCACTCTTGGCGGACTGGGAGGTGGTACTGCTTGGAATATCGGTCAATTGGTAGAAATTGCTACTTTAGGGCTGCGAAATTCACGAATTGGCCAAGTTTTAATCGAGGAGAGTATTCTCGGTTGGCAAGAATATGAGTACGAGGTCATGCGTGACCAGGCAGATAATTGCACGATCGTTTGTACGATGGAAAATATTGACCCGATGGGGGTTCACACCGGTGAATCAACCGTCGTCGCACCGGTTCAATCGCTTTCAGACCGCGACCACATGAGACTTCGAGACATGTCACTTTCACTGATTAGAGCACTCAATATCAAAGGCGGCTGCAATGTGCAATTTGCGGTCAATCAATCGACTGGGGAGATCAGAGTCATCGAAGTCAACCCAAGAGTCTCACGTTCTTCGGCCTTGGCAAGCAAAGCAACAGGTTATCCAATTGCGAGGATGGCTGCAAAAATTGCGGTGGGCTACACACTCGATGAATTGCCAAATCCGATAACTGGAGAAGGCACTACTGCAGCATTTGAGCCAACATTGGATTATTGTGTTGTGAAAATTCCACGTTGGCCTTTCGACAAATTCAGAACTGCAGATAGGACTTTGGGAACCTCGATGAAATCCACAGGCGAAGTTATGGCAGTCGGTCGTTGTTTTGAAGAAGCTTTTCTCAAAGCTTGGGCTAGCCTAGAACAGGGGAGTCCTCACCCTCGCCCATTGACTAGAGCCGATGAATCCGAAGGGGAAGGTATGGCTGCTCGAGCGCACCAACAATTACCAGATACAGTCTTGGTCGACTGGTTGGCGATTGCAACCGATCGCCGCATGAGTGCTGTGATCGAGGCCTTCCGCCGTGGTTGGACCATCGAGCGGGTTCATGAGATCACCCGAATAACTAGATGGTTCCTTTATGGATTCCAGAATTTGGCCAATACCGAAAACGAAATCAGTATACATGGCGGAATTCCTAGAGATGTTTCATTGGAACAGATGAGAGCTTGGAAAGCACTAGGATTCAGCGATGGGCACATCGCTGATGCGCTTGCAGGCTTCCCCTCTACCGGGTTAAAGGAATTGGATTCAGAAAGGTGTGAACAAGCGGTAATGGCTCGACGTCACTCATTAAATCTCCACCCCTTATTCAGAATGGTTGATTCTTGTGCTGCGGAATTTGCTGCAAAAACCCCCTATTATTATTCGACTTATGAGCCGAATGGCTATGAGGGGATAGACCCATTGCCAGAACTTGACAAGCGAACAAAAACCCGCCAGGTCGTCATAGGTTCTGGTCCGATTCGAATCGGGCAAGGAATCGAATTCGATTATGGCTGTGTCCATGCGGTGAAAGCGATTCGAGAAGCCGGGATGGATGCGGTTTTGATCAATAATAATCCCGAGACGGTCTCGACCGATTTCGATACAGCAGACCGTCTATATTTCGAACCATTAACCCTCGAATACGTTGTGGAAGTTCTCTTGCGAGAGCAAGCCCATGGTATCCTGCTTCAATTTGGTGGTCAAACCGCAATCAACCTTGCAGAGCCACTCGAAGCCCAACTTCTTCATCTTGATCTCACAATAAAAATAATCGGCACCAGTTGCGATGCTATCGATGAGGCAAGTAATCGCGAGAGATTCGAGGCATTCGCAAAGCGAATTGGCATTAAGATGCCGAGAGGAGCGACCGGGACATCAGCTGATGATGTCAGGGCTGCAGTAGAATTAATCGGATTCCCGGTGTTGATTCGTCCATCCTATGTTTTAGGCGGTCGAGGGATGGAGATTCTTGCTACCCAAAAACAACTCGACGCTTATCTCCAAGAGGCTTACCTGGCTCCCGACAAGCCATTATTGGTCGACGAATATTTGGGGCATGCCATCGAATTAGATGTCGATGCAGCGGCAGATGGAGAAGAGGTTTTGATAGGAGCGGTGATGGAGCATCTTGAGGAAGCAGGTATTCACTCGGGTGATTCAACTTGTTTCATCCCAACTCAAAATATCTCCGACTCGATGTTAGAAAGGGTGCGCCAGCAAACAATAGATATCGGTCTTGGACTCAAAATTCATGGTTGTTACAATATTCAATTCGCTATCCAAGGTGATGATCTCTATTGTTTGGAAGTCAATCCACGAAGTAGTAGAACCGTTCCATTCGTAGCGAAGGCAACCGGTGTTCCAATGGCGAGAATCGCTGCTCGAATAACCTTAGGAATAAAATTAGCCGACCAATCGATTCCAAGACCAACTACTGGGCATGTTGCGGTAAAAGCACCTGTTTTCCCATTCATCAAATTGAAGGGATTAGATCCCGCACCAGGGCCGGAGATGAAATCAACCGGGGAGGTTTATGGTTCGGATCCACGGGCGGATATCGCCTATCTCAAAGCGAGGTTAGCAACAGAAATTCCGGTTGCGACCGAAGGTGGAGCATATCTCACCGTTAGAGATGGGGATAAGGAGGGATTGATTCCAATCGCTCAGGAGTTGGAAAACTTAGGATTCACACTCTATGCAACCACCGGTACAGCCGATGTATTGCGTCCACTTGGGCTCGCGGTTAAAACAGCCTATAGAATCGCTGAACGCAAGCATCCAGATGCTTTGGATCTGATGAGAAAAGGAGACGTTTCATTCATTGTAAATGTTCCAACCATTTCAGGTGGGGCTGTGCGTGATGGAAATATGATGCGAAGGCTTGCGGTAGAGCTCAATATTCCCTTTGTAACCACTATGTCCGGAGCAAAGATGGAAGTTGCTGCAATTAGGGCAAGGAAAGAACACGATATTGAGCCAATGCTACTTAAGGTCAATTATCTGAATGGTCAAAATTGACACTACCGGCACTTTGCTTCAACAAGAATCGAAGGCTTCGATGATATATTTTGTGAGTGGACTTGTCCACGCTAATTCGCTGATACCATCTTCGCCGTCAGCCGCATATATCCGGACCACATCTTGAACCCTTACATTTCCTTCAGAAGACCTCGCAACGATTGATTTTGGTTTTGGGGTTTTTCCGGTACCGTGAGGGTCGTAAATTGTATCGAGGGCTTCTGCTAAAAACCAGTCGGCTTTGTCAGCAGGTTCGCCTTCAAAGGTTTTCTTCGGCCTTTTTGAACCGAATAATCCACCTGCCTTCTTCTTTGGTGTGGATTTCTTTGCAGGGCTGGAGGTTTTCTTTGCTGTGCTCTCCTTTTTAGCAGCCGGTGCAGAATCGGATTTTGTGGCCACGGCTCGACCTTCGAATTCTTTTTCCACCTCCTTGCGAATATCCTTCTCGAGTTTTTCTTTTATCGCATCCTCATCAACGGTTGCATCTCCGGATTTCATATTCTCGATGACGGTTAGATAATGTGATGCAACCTGAATTAAAGCTGTTTCCATCGATGCTTCCAATTGCATCGAAACAACATCGCCAGAAGAATCTCGCCATTTTCGCCATTGAAGCATGGTATTGGCTTGGATATCGGATCCACATTTTGGACAAAATGACCTCTTAGGTGGTTTTAGTACTGGGATAGAACGCATCGCATCTGGATCAATACCTTCGTGTTCACCACTCGAAACATCGTGAATGTGAGTGCTTGCATCCATCCCAAGATTCATCGCATCTCGGAATAGTCCTTCTTTTAGATCGAGTGTGCCCTTTTGGACCATTACCCATCCATCGGTTCCACGGACCGTTGCCCTTACAGCCGCTGAAGCTGCTGCGGATTCACCGAATTCATAATTTTGAAATACGCTTGATTTTTTACTGTCTTCTTCGTCATCACCGGACTGGTCAACGACTTCATCCTCATCGCCATCTGCAGGAGCTGCGATGCCGAGTAAAATCGGATTAGAACCCTCTTCGACCTTGGCGATCATGTCGAATTTTTCAGCCATCGAGAGGTCGTCACGGAGCCTGATTACATCTTTGAGTTGTCCAAGGTCATGACCGGTCGAAGTGATTGGACCATGAATAGTCAAATCGTTTCCGCAAGAGAGACAGAACTTGGAAGCCGCTTCGACTCCAGCCTGACAACTTGGGCAAAAGACTCCCGCCATGGGTGGTAATGGAGACGATTTGCTTTCAAGTCCTTCGGTGTGATACCTTGTAGGACTGCTGGTTTAGAAGGTGTTTTTTCAACCGAGGAGATGAATTACATGCTCACGTGCTAACTCAGCGAGAATGGGGGCTAGTCTAGGTCCTTTTTCTACTCCAAGTATTGCTAGATATAGAGTTTGATAACCTTCTTTCATACCGATATCGTTTTCTTTGAATGCAGCGGTAATGCCCTTGGAAATGTCATCTTCAATCCAATCACATCTGCTCAATGAATTTACTAGTGATTTTTTAATCTCAATATTGAGCCCCTCCATCGGATATTGCAAAACCTCAATTTTCAATTCATTAGGGAAATGAGGTCCGTCGATCCAATTTCTCATCCGAGCCAAACGGCCTTCCATCTCACCTCCAATCATTTCAAGAATTTCATGATCGGTTTTTACTTGAGCCAACATGGCCAAATGACGAAAGCTGACAGGGCAGCGTATGTTTTGCCCGATTGAACTCATTGCCAATGCACCTTTTGCATCCTCGATAGCAACCTTTTGGCGTCGAGACAATTCTGGATTTGCAGCCTCGGTTACTAAATCTCTTGCTACGAGTCTTTCGTATTCGTCTGCGAGTTCAACCAATGACATTCCAGCATCGAATTCGATGGCTTTTTTCGGTTTTGTCGAGGCGATAAGGTATCGTAGAATTTCTGGTGGCACCAATTCGAGTGCTTCAAGCGGGCCAATCGTGTTGCCTGAAGATGATGACATGGCTCCTTGACCTTTGAGTGAAATCCATTCGTAAACCAATGGGTGAGGTGGCTCATCACCGAAAAGTTGTGAAATTTCTTTTCCGGTAGAATAAGATCCACCCGCAGCACCATGGTCTTTTCCAAATGGTTCGCAGGTGATACCGATCCAACCCCAGCGGGCAGGCCAATCTACTCTCCACGGAAGTTTTCCTTCTGCGAGACGAATATCAGATTGGCCTGGTTTTCCCTTTTGTTGCCAATATACATGAGGCCATTCAAAACCGGTTACGGTAACGTCATCAAGCGATCCATCGTGGCCGAACGGATTGTATGGAAACCAATCATCTGCAAGTTCACGACCGCTTACTCGCTCGATAATTTCTCTAATTTCATCGGCCTTCGCACAAGCGATCCGAGTTCTTCCAGAAAAGTTCCCCTCATTATAAGAGCAATAATTGTCGATGATTCGAGGACGAACATCGATTTGTTCTAATGCTTTCAAGAATGGATTAAGGAAATGTTCGGCATATGTCAATCCCGAATTGGATGGTTTGCCATTTTGATCTGGAGCAGGAATGGTCGCCAAGGGACAACCGATATATTGCTCATACTCGGGTGAAAGGAATGAGTAGACCTTTCGTAATGGGTCGGCTGAATCGACAATGAATACGAATTCTACATCCATTCCAGCGTTTTTACAAGCACGGGTTATCATATCGCCGGTTAGAATTTCTCGGAGGTGACCGATGTGAAATTCACCACTAGGGGTAATTCCACTAGCAATTACCTGACGGTCGCCCTTCTTGCTAAGGGTTTGCGCGACAAAGTCAGCCCAATGCATCGACTAAAACACCTCAGACAACCGCAGCACGAATGACACCACGAAGTGGAACGCCTTCGACTTCGTTTCGTACGGTCTTATTGACCAAAACCATGCAAAGAGCAACTTCAGCACCTGCTTCTCTCATCCATCCGATGGTTTTCTTCATCGTAGCTCCAGACGATAGCACGTCATCTACGATCAAAATTCGCTTGCCGGCTACCTGGCCGTACTTGTTCGAAAGAGAACCATGACCCGGCCCGCCATCGACATTTCGGTAGATCGAAACTTCACAATCGAGTTGACTTGCAACCTCGTTTGCAAATAATACGCCGTTGATAGAAATTCCAACAACGGTGTCGATGCGATCGCCACATTCTTCCAATGCTACATCGGCCATGATCGCACCGATTGCAGCGACCCGGTTAGGGCGAACACCAATGGTTCGCCATCCAATGCGGACATCTTGGGGCTTATCGGTGGACTGAGTGCTGGTTAACAACCAGGTAATGGTGTCTTGAGAGAGTGATAATTCATCCGCAATTTGCTGAGCATTCAAACCCTCTTTACGCAAATTTGAGGCCAGTGCTCGCAACTCTTCTATGCTCATTTGGGTCTCCATAAAGATACGGCGGGTGCTCAAAGAACATCAAACCATCGTTCCTAACCTTAACAAAAGTGAGGGGAACCCTCAAATGAGTCGGGCTCGGGCCCCCATCAATGGCAGAATTCGAATACGAGGATTTGCTCGACCGTGCTAGGTCAAACATCCCAGAGGAAATCTCCAGCAGAGCCCGTTGGACTCTGCCTGACCCTCAGATTATGATCGAAGGAAGCAATACTATTTTCCGGAATTTCGTCGAGGTAGTTAATCATATGGAGCGAGATGATAATCACGTTTACCAATTCATTCTAAACGAATTGGGAACCTCTGGCTCTAGAGATGGACCCAGAGCTCGTTTCAAAGGTAGAATTCCGCCGAAGAGAATTAAGAAGACCATCGTCAATTACGTCAATACATTCATCAAATGTGGTCAATGTAAAGCACCCGATACCCATTTCATCAAACAAGATCGAACCACATTGTTGAAGTGCCAAGCTTGCGGTGCAACTCGACCGGTCAAACTTTGAGCCGGAATTGTTCTGGGAGTTTTCCTCCCTTTAGATATTCTAACATCTCAGGTAGTGCATCTTCAGTCAAACAAAACCATTGTCCTTGTGGATAAACTACACAGGTAGGTCCACTTTCACAATTGTCCAAACAACCCGATTTTTGCACTCGGACATCGTCGATGCCGGCTTCTCGAGCCATCCGCTTGAGTTTCATCATTAACTCAAGTGAATTTTTGCCATTGCATGAGCCGCGTTCAGAATCGCCAGGCCGGGAATGAGCACATACGAAAGCATGCATTCTATAACCTAAATTGCTCAAGAAAACACCTCGTCGATCGCTGAAATTAAGATGTGGTCTCTCGATGAGATTCCATCGATGTCGTGAGACCAAGTTTTGACTAGGACCGAACCCCAATTGAGAACGAATTCGGCATGATGATTTTGGCTCTCACATATTTCACCGCATCGATTCAAGAATTCCAATGCAGTCTTAAAATCCTCAAACTTGAATTTTTTTTCTAGATGGTGGTCATCGATGAGCACCCAAGACATTAGAGATCATCCCCAAAGGTGGGAATCATTGCTGCCTTTGGTCTTATTCTCGACTTTTTCGTGAAGACTCGAGCGGCGCTTTTGGTCCTCACGTTCGAATTCAAGCAATTCTCTATCATCGATATAGGCTGGACGAGTATGTGCGACCAAAACTACGCGGACAATGACATCACGAGCCAGATATATGTGGTCACCTGTGGTGGTCAACAATTCTATCGAAGTTTTACCAGAAGACAAAAGTCGGCCTCGAACCCATGTTTCATCCTCATCTAAAAGCGCTCTAGCATCCAATTGAATTTCAACCAAATCATCTCGGCGTAATCCATGACGACGTTCCATTAAATCTCCGTTATGGACGCTTTTCAAATCTTTTAACTCAGGAGATCCAATTTCTTCCCACATGCTCTTGGCCCAGTCGGGTAGGTCGGTCATGGACCCTCCTTGAGGCTCATCCTTCTAAGGTCTGACGCCTATTTTATGTTTGGAACCATGCGACCAATTGAAGAAGGAAGGGCTCGCGCACGGCAATAGGAGGCATTGTCGATGAAGGTAGTCTGGCGCGATTTAATCACGGTACTAACCGAAGGGGAAGTACTCGATAAAGGCTTCAGCCGAGGTAAAAAAGCCGCTGACAGAGTCGATGATAATGTCAAGGTATTCCGAGTGCGGAAGCAATTGAGCAGAATGGTTCAAACTTCTGCCGATGTTATGGCTCAATATTTGGAAGACACAGAAAAAGGCTGGCCAAGTCTCGATAATCTTCCACTATTCGACAAAGCCATGGTAGAGGCATGTGTCGGTTGCGACGATTATCGACATAATCTATCAATGCTAGGATGGGGTGCAAAACAAATGCGCCGAATCGCTAAGCAGAATGCTATGAAAATTATCAGGACCGCTCGATTCGAAGTTATGCACGACGCCCGAAAGGAAGCCTATGGACGGCTTTCTTCAATCATGCGCAGAATAGCACCAGCCTTGGATTGGCTTCACCAATCTAGATTGGTTCTGCGCCGATTACCTGTCATCGACCAATTGTGCCCAACAATTGTTGTTTGTGGAGCACCAAACGTTGGGAAGAGCGCATTTATCTCGGCGATTTCCAGCGGCAATATGGAAGTAAACCAATATCCGTTCACAACAAAACAACTCCACGTTGGACATTTTATCCATCGAAGAGTCCCTCACCAATTGGTCGACACTCCAGGATTGCTCGACCGACCGATGATAGATAGGAATGCAATCGAGATGCAAGCTATCGCTGCGGTCGAACATATTGGGAAGCTGTGTATTTTCCTGATGGATATCACCGAAAAGTGTGGTGTCTCGGTTGAAGAGCAGAATAATTTATTATCAGAAGTCAAGGATTTATTGCCAGATATCGACATGATAGTTGTAGTCTCGAAGGCCGATCTGATGGAACCTCTCCCAGCAAATTGGGAAGAAGTTAAGCAAATCGAAGCCGAATGGGATGGTGAAGGTGAGCCGGAATTACCGGTGCTAATCGATGAGGAAGGTTGTGTTACAATGTCTGCCATAGAAGATGTAGGGGTTCAGGCTTGTAAAGCAAATATGCCCACAGAACGAATGAGTCTTCCCGAAGGCTGGTATCGTACTTAGCGATATAGCCCTTTATTCAAAACCAACAGATGTTGGTTGTTTTATTGTAGGATTTTGGCGATAATCGGTAGTGCCACAAAGAACGCAAAAACGAAAAACATCATCCTCATCATCTTATCATTCTTGCCTTGGCGAGCCAATTTATCAATACATTCTTGTTCTTTACAAATCCTCGGATCTGCTTTCGAATCGACCATAACCCCACACATCTTACAATGTTTATGAGCGGTTATCTGGGACAATTTCGATCTACCCGCCGCGATTTTCTTTGCGGCTTTTTCCTTTATTGCTTTAGCATCAACCATTTTCTTCACTCCACTTTAACCAAAGTCCCGACAAAGGGTTTCCCCTCAAGCGCATTTTCTAGAGTTTCGAGGTTGCGCCCATCCAAAACAGCCAATTTGAGAGCAGATTCTTGAGCCCATTTGACCGCGATAGGGTCGACTGCAGCACTTTGTCCAGGCTCTAAAGCCTCAGTGCCGGTAATATTCGCCAATTCGGCCAAGGTCATCTCTTCGATTTGCTTTGCGTTTGGATTGGTTCGAGGATCGCTATCGTAAACGTGGCTAACATTGGTTGCGATGACACAATACGGTGCGCCTGCATCGCGCGCGAATTTAACCGCAACCGCATCGGTGGTATGACCCGGTGTAGTTCCGCCCATGATGACGATGTGGTGCGAGGTCAGCAGTTCGACAGCTTGGGTGGTTGTAGTTGGGATAATTGGGCATACATCACAGCCAATATCAATCAAGCTTTGCTGAAGTATTGTTGCGTTTAATCTGGTGGCTGCGATGCCGACCATATCTAGTCTATAGGAATTAGAAACGGTTGCTCGGGCTAACTCGATACCTTCTCTTGCCGGTAATCCACCGCCGACGACGATGCCGAGTCGTCGTCCATTCCCCTCCATGTGAACCGCTAATTGGCGTAAGCGACCGAACCAATCGGAGCGTTGGTCTGCCTCTTCAGGTCTCAGTAAAGACCCGCCAAGAGCAACGATATGGGTTGTCATCAACATAGGCCATCAAGCGGCCATTGATGATGCTTGTCGTTGGGAAGGCTTAGATGTGTTCGCCTCGGCCCTTTTGATTGGGGCCGGCCGTATGAGTGATGATGCTGAAGATGCAACTCGCCGCTTAAAGCTTAAATTGGCCCTTGAGGACCTGAGGGAAATGAAGGGGTCTGGGACCGAATTGGTCACGATAATTATTCCACCGGACCGACAGGTAAGCGATGCTCGCCAGATGTTGCAAAACGAACACGGTCAAGCCGCCAATATCAAATCGAAAGGGACCAGAAAAAATGTCCAGGCATCGATTGAATCAGCAATTTCAGCTCTTTCAAAATATCGGAGTGCTGGAGAAAGAGGCATCGCGTTATTTACTGGTGCAATCATTGTAGGCAATAACAAAACTCGCCATATGACGATGGTTATCGATGACCCGCCGAAGGAATTGCTATCCTTCCGCTATCGTTGCGATTCTGTCTTTGAGTTGACTCAACTAGAAGATATGTTGATCGATAAGAAATCGTACGGATTATTCGTCATCGATAGGGCAGAAGCCGCTTATGGCATCGCTTCTGGTAAACGCATTCACGTTCAAGAATTTCTGGTTTCAAACATCATGGGTAAACACCGCCAAGGTGGTCAATCAGCACAACGTTTCGAGCGATTGATCGAAGAGGCAGCACACAAGTTCTTCAAGCGGGCAACCGAGCACGCTTGTTCGTATTGGTTGCCCGAATTAGAAAACATTCAGGCAATCATTATTGGCGGCCCAGGTGCGACCAAAGATTTCGTGGTTAAGAATGATTATTTCCATCATGAAATCGTCAAGAAAATCGCCTCCGTCACCTTTGACGTCGGCTATTCTAACGAGTCTGGTGTCAGAGAATTAGTTGATAATGCCGGCGGTTTAATGGGCGAAATCGAACTCGACGCAGAGCGAAAAGCCGTTACCGAATTTTTGGCAGAATTGATAAAACAATTCCCGAAAGCAACATACGGAGAGAAAATGATTCGCCAAGCGCTAGAGCAAGGAGCGGTATCAAAACTTCTCATCAGTGAAAGCATGCGCAAAAATGTGGTCGAGATCGAGTGTTCTTCTTGCAGCAATATCTGGAATGCTTCAATCGGTAGAAGAGATGCCCTGCCTGCTTGCCCAAAGTGTAAAACCGATGGTGATGGCCTCAAGGAACTATCATCAAAATCCATCATTGACGAGTTCACCGAATTGGCGATGAAGTCCCGTTCAGATGTCCGTTTCATTTCGGTCGATTCCGAGGAAGGTGCGCAACTGAGCGCTGGATTTGGCGGCTTAGCAGCGGTGCTTCGCTATCCAATAATGTGAGGTTTTCAACATGAATATTCTTGGTGAAATCATCGAACCTTTATTGGAGTCAGCACTTACAGACTTAGGCGTAAAAGGCGACTTTTGGAAACGTGCTCTCGGTTCGAGCCGGGAGCGCGATCAAGGTGATATGAGCCTACCATGTTTTCCATTCGCAAAACAGTTGGCAATGAATCCAAACGATATTGCAGCAAATCTTGCCCAAGCCCTGTTTGGGAAAATCGATGTCGAAGCAGCGGGTGGCTATCTCAATTTCAAAGCAGATCCACATTGGCTTGCTCAAAAAGTGATGGCCGGAATTCCCAGCACTGGTAATAAATCAGTTTTGATTGAACATACCAGCGCAAATCCAAACGGTCCTTTTCATGTTGGCAGAGCCAGAAATGCCATCCTAGGTGATACGATGGTTCGATTGCACAGACTTCACGGGAATCAGGTCAGAGCAGAATATTATGTCGATGATATGGGCAAACAAGTTGCGGTATTAGCTTGGGCATTAGAGCACTTGAGCCGAGAGGATGTCGACAAAATTCTCGATGGCAGAGGTCAGGTTCATCCTCGTTGGGTTGGCAAGCACGACCATGAAATCGTTCGCTGGTACCAGGCCGCTCAAGCGCTTAGAAAAGAAGGGGATGACGCTATAGAAGAGGAAATAGGTCGTCTTGTCCATGCGTCTGAAAACGGTGATGATTCCGTTCTTCAGAGGTTTGAACAAGCGTATCAACCGGTTTTAGATGGTATGTTGGAAACCCTTGAGCGCTTAGGCATCGAATTTGATACCTTCACCAAAGAATCAAAATTCGTAGTCGATGGTTCGGTTTCTTCGTTGATGGAAACCCTCGAGGCATTAGAAATTCATGGTACTGCCGAAAATGGTGCCCACTTCCTCGACCTTGGCCTGCGAGGCCTAAAAGGCAAGACCGAGTTCTTTTATCGCCGTGGCGATGGCTCCTCACTTTATGCAACTCGTGATATCGCTTACCATATTTGGAAATGGCAGCAATCGGATATTTTGATCAACATTCTGGGCGAGGACCATAAATTGCAAGCAAAACAAGTAGGCATGACTTTGGAGGAATTGGGTCATAAAGTTCCTGATGTGATGTTTTATGCCTTCATCAAATTACCTGAGGGTAAAATGAGTACCCGCAGAGGCAATGTTGTCTTTATGGACGATCTCCTTGAGGAAGCTCAAGCTCATGCAGCCCAAGTTGTCAAACAATTACGACCAAATTATCACTCTGGAAAAGTTGCATCGATCGCAGAGGCTGTCGGAGTTTCCGCGGTTCGATTCAATATCATTAAGGTCAATCCGGACAAAGGCTTCACATTCAAATGGGAAGAAGCATTATCATTTGAAGGAGAATCGGCTCCGTTTGTTATGTATTCACACACTAGAGCCTGCTCGATTGCAGCCAAGATTGGGCGTCCAGTTGGAGAGTATGAAATCGGAGATATCCCAGATGCGATGTACCAATTGATGCGGGTTATGGCGTGCAATAACGACCGTTTGGGATTGGCGGTAAATGAACATAAACCTCATCTTTTCGCAAATCAAATGTTGGATTTAGCAACTGCCTATAATTCGTTCTATAGGGATTGCCACGTATTGAATGACGGTGAGGTAAACGAATTTTACTATGCGGTATCACAACGGGCAAAACATATGTTGAATCAAGGGATGAGTGCTCTGGGCCTCATTCCTTTGGAATCGATGTGATCGCTTGTCCGGGTGTTGTACCAGCAGCTTCAATTTCAGCACCGAGTATTCTTAGGTCGACTAGGGCTTCTTCTACGCTTTGACATTGTTTCAAGAATCGTGTTGGCGGCCAACCAAAATCAATTTTTCCAGGCTCGATGGTCGATTCTTCGATCCATGCCTCACAAGAAGTTCCACTGCACTTTGCACTAAAATGTTCAAGGTCGACCCAAAATGTTCGCCGCTTACACACAGGACAATCTCGGCAATGCATCGAGGAGAGTGTGGTCATGCCTTCGTTACCAACCACGTCAACATCCCATACCACGATGCTCGATCGAGTGAGTTCCATCAAATGCGACTTACGTAAAAAAGCCCGCAAAACTGACCATGCGGTCTCTTCTGAAGAAAACACTCCAAGCCCAATGGAAGTCCCTGAATCCTCGGATACCGAGGGCACAAATACACGGCTCGCCTCTGACATCTAGCAATGCTAACACGGTTGAGCCCTTCAATGCCTCGTCCAAGTTCGCTCAACGACGGCTAATCCGCCAGGGTGAGGCAAAGGTGCATCAGGTTTCTCGATTCTAACCTCTATTCCTGAGATTAACTTATTTTCCTTTAGCGACCTAATCAGTTGGTCACAAAGTGTTTCCATCAATCTAACCGGCGCCGAATCGACTACGACATGGTCGATCGCTTGTTGAAGATCAGCATAATTCAGGGTTTTACCAAGATCATCATCTAGAACATCGCTACCCAGAGTTGCCCAAATAGAAATTATGAATGGCTGTTCTTTCTCATGTTCAAAATCAAAAGCACCATGGCGAGCTATAACGGCATAAGCCTCCAAACCAACCCGGGTCGTCATCGCTTATTCCTCACGTTCGTGAACCCAGATCAAATGGTAACCAAATTGGGTTTTGACCGGAATGGAAACCGTGTTGAGAGGTAATTCCCACACAACTTGGTCGAATGCAGGTACCATCTGTCCTTTTCGGAACCAGCCGAGGTCTCCACCCTTTTGGCAAGATGGGCAATCGGATTTTTTCCGAGCGAATTTTTGAAAATCCTTGAATTTGTTAATATTTGCAGCCATTTGAGTAGCTTCCCCTTTCGATTTCACCAAAATATGGCTTGCATGTGCGCTTGGTTGTACCATTATATTCACCTCATGCATTGATTGAATATGCCAAATAATTAACATATGTTCCATATATTGTAATCGATAATCCAAGGCTTTCCTCATTAAATCTACTCATATCATCAAGATAGGTATGATATTCTGAGCTGCCACTACCGTAACAAACGACTGCTCTGCCATCTTCTTTGGTTCCACGATCATAGACAAATGGTCCATGGTCCGAATTATACGGCATGCCATCAGGCTCACCTTTTGCCCCAGCATAGAGCGCTAAGCGAATATCGTAACGGTTCGCCATTTCCGAATTTTCTTTTTCATATTGGCTGGTAATCGCAGTAATATATTGTAAATCAACTTCATTATTAGTGAAAAGAGTGACACTATTCCCTCTTGTTTCATAATCGATATCGACGTGGTTCATATCGAGATTAACATAAAGTCTCAAATTCTCACCCAGATAAGCCTTATTTTGCTCAACATATGCTTTTGAGCCCCAAAGACCTTCTTCTTCTCCACCCCATGTACAGAACTTAACAGTTCTATCAGGTTGGCCTTTCGATTCGAAAATCGTTGCCATTTGAGCTGCCATTTCAAGTACACTTGCGCTTCCAGATGTATCATCTATAGCGCCGGGTCCATTGTAAACAGTATCGTGGTGGCCACCGATAATGACCACTTCATCGCTCTTGCCTTGCATTGTTCCACATGGAACATTGATGGTCAATTTTTCATCATTCGTTACATCGATCAACATCTCGAGGCGGCCACTACCATTGATGACTTCTAGTTCGAGTATTTCGCCAGCATCTTTTGACATTGCGATGAAAGCCATTTGAGTAGGAGCAGATCCTCCATTCGCACTTACCATGTCATCATAGCCAGTCCCTTTGAAGATCGGTACGCAGTCCTCGCCTTCGATGGTTCCACAGCCCCTGTCTTTATTGACTCTAATAATCGAAGAAAGGTCATTTTCAATCGCTTTCACCATTATCTGGGTATTCGAACCAACAGTACCACCACTAACGATATAACCGATTTTTCCAGCAGCTGATTCCCACAATGCATCATCTGAGCCATTACCGAGATGGACGATTTCAGCATTATTCTGAAATCGGAAATTAGATTCTCCAGAAAAACCTTGAATTACATAATCGATGCGGTGTGAAAATTCATATTCAGAAGCGGTTAAATCCGCGGTCGAACATACTCCCGGACCGGTGACAATTAGACCAGGTGTGCATATTTTTAATGATGGCTCGCTGTTAATTCTATGCATTGGAACTTGATATTGATTCAATTCGGTCTGATAACCAAGCTCAGCAAGTTTTGCTTCTACATATTGCGCAGCAGCGAGTTCTTCAGCGGTGCCGCTCATGCGACCTTTCCAGTCTTCGTGGCCAAGATCAACCAAATCTTGAGCGAATCCTCTGGCTCTTGTCTCATCGAAGTCGATCAACTCATATTCGATAGCAGGGCTGAAATCAACGAAGATAACAACCAAGGTCGATGAGACGAAAACGACCACCAAAACCGATGCGAGAATCGCTGGTTTCATAATTACATCGCGTACGATAATGGCTTGCGATTTGAATTTTGAGTTGGGGTAAACCATCTCTGCTTCAAGGACCTCATCAACCACCATGCCCTAAGGGGCATGTGCATCACTTTTCAACCCTCGTTAGATAATTCAGTACCGGTCCAGCGATGGTCGAGAATTCTTGAGACCACAAAGTCGATGAGGTCTTCTTTGGTTTCAGGCAGATTATAGAATCCGGGTGAGGCCGGCATCACGATTACTCCCCAGCCCGAAAGTTTAGCCATATTTTCTAAATGAACGGTTGCATAAGGGGTCTCTCTAGGCACTATTATCAGTTTCCGTCGCTCTTTCATTGCGACTATCCCCGAACGAGTTGCTAAATTATCACCTATTCCAGCAGCGAGTTTGCCAAGAGTAGTTCCGCTACAAGGGCAGATGACCACCGCATCGATAGCAGCCGAACCAGATGCTGATTTAGCAGCGATATTGGAATTGTCTTCGAGGGTTGATCCACATTGTTCAGCCAATTTCTCCGGGGTGAGGCCTTGACACTCATGTGCTAAGGTTAAACGGCCAGCATCGGTTATTACTAGCCGAGCGTCTTTGCCAAGAATCTCGGCCAATCGGACTCCATATGCAGCACCTGAGGCGCCGGATATGACCAGAACTATTTCGCCCATCAAATACAATGTGGGAGGTGACTGTGGTATCAACCTTGTTTTCGGGCAATGTTGATGACTTTCTCCAAAACCAGAATTGCTTCAGCAAAGGCATCTTCATCGATCGACCAGGCGACCCGCAACCACTCGCTAAGCCCAGGACCAAACATACAACCGGGAACCGCCAATAGCCCGTGTTCTTTTCCGATGGTATCGATCATTTCTTTTGTGTCGATTCCGGGTATTTTGAACGCTCCAAATATGCCGAAAGCAGGCGGCTTCCATTCGATATCCAATCGCGCCAACATCGCCACCAAGAGGGGTAAATTGGCTGCTCTATATTTTTCAATCAACTCGACCGGCTCATCCAATCTTCCCGCAATATGTTCGACAATTCTAATTGTTGGCGATGGCATCTCACCCGCCAAATTATGAAAGATATCAGCAATTATTGAAATGTAGTCTTCACTTGCAATTAACCAACCATACCTCAATACCCCCAAACCGTGCACTTTGGTGAAGGAGGATAAAGTGATGCAGTTTGCCCCCTCAAGGAAAAACGGTTTCCATTGAGGATCCGAATCGGCATATACCTCGTCGCTGATGATAATTACTCCAAGTTCAAAGCAGGTATCAATCAACCATTGCCGGTCTTCAACCGTATATGTCCAGCCGACAGGATTCAATTGTGGTGTAATTATCACCATGTCCACATCCGAGAGTTTTTCTTTCCATTCGCGTCTATCTATTAGCCAAGGCCCATCAGCAGGCTTGCGATGAACAGCTACCGTATCCAAGCCCAATAAGCGTGCGGTTTGACTTACCGGGCCATATGATGGCATCTCTACCGCGACCTTCCCACCTTTAGAAGCTGCAAGAATTCCAAGGGTAATTCCTTGGGTGGCTCCTAAGCAAAGGTGGACCATATTTTCTTTTACGCCATATCTTTTAGCAATTAAT
>LWDU01000084.1_pt2 | contig 44413 bp, 75 predicted proteins | sample 727161 | NCBI WGS metagenome assembly LWDU01 (sample SAMN04566230, study PRJNA314399) | hydrothermal vent metagenome | isolation source: deep sea hydrothermal plume seawater | place: Mexico: Gulf of California, Guaymas Basin | collected 2004-07-11
TATGAGGAAATTTTCTCGTATGCAAAATGGTGGGGATAATAAAGACCATAGAGTTGCAGGTGGAAATCCTTGTTTAGAACAATCATTAGAAAGTTATGAGTTATGTTGTTTAGTAGAAACATTTCCAAACAACCACGATTCATTAGAAGATTATCAAAGAACATTAAAATATGCATATTTATATGCCAAAACAGTTACATTAGGTAAAACACATTGGCCTGAAACTAATCGTGTTATGTTGAGAAATAGGCGAATTGGTTGTAGTGTAAGTGGAGTTGCTCAATTTATAACGAAACGTGGAATGGAAGAATTAAGAAAATGGTTAGAAACCGGATATGATACTATTCAAGAATGGGATAAAATGTATTCAGATTGGTTTGCAGTTCCAAAGTCAATTAAAACTACAAGTGTAAAACCAAGTGGTACTGTTTCACTATTAGCTGGAGCTACACCTGGATTACATTATCCAGAATCAAGATTTTATATTAGAAGAATGAGACTATCGAATCAATCAGAACTAATAGAACCATTAAAGAGAGCTGGATATAATGTAGAACCAGCATTTGGTTCAGAAAAGAGTACGGTGGTAGTAGAGGTGCCGGTTGATGTGGGTGAGGGTATAAGGACAGCGGCTGAACTTTCGATTTGGGAACAATTCAGTTTAGCCGCGTTCTTACAACGACATTGGGCAGATAACCAAGTTAGTTGTACAGCCACATTCAATCCCGAAACAGAAGCAGATGAACTACCACACGTTTTAAATTATTTTCAATATAGATTAAAAGGTATATCATTATTACCAAGAAAAAATGGTGGAGCGTATAAACAAATGCCTTATGAAGCTATAGATGAAAAAACATACCACTTAGAAGTTGAAAAACTTAGTAGATTAACATTTGGTGTTATTAAAAATGAAGAGGCAGATGTGGAAAAGTTTTGTAATAATGATGTTTGTGAGATTATTCCAAATTAATTTCTTTTTTAAGGGAATACCCTTATATTTATAATTAACAATTAAGGTTATAATATGATAAATCATAAATTATATGGTAGACGAATTTTACACGTGATGTCACCCGTCAGGTGGCGTTCCACTAAGTATATGCATCATGCTGATTCAAATTACAAAGTTATGATGAAAACTATTAAATGGTTACCAATGTGTCATCATTATGTTTTAGTTCCACCAAATAATACTATACCACATCTTGGAAAAAATGTTACTAAAATACCATTTCCATATGCTGGTAGTGTGTTGTTTAATCGTGGATATTTCGATAGTAAAGCTTTATTGAAATCTATAGATTTTCAGAAAATTGATATTGACTTTATTTTTAATCATCAACCAGAGTTGTTATATAATGTTTATAATGCTATATTGACAGATAGATATGGTATGTCTGTAGATAGTTATAACTTTTTTCATTGGGTTGATTGTGAAAAGAGTAGACCAACTGGTGGTTATCCTGTTGGGTTCTTTAGACAAATGGAAGCTATTGATTTATCAACTAAATCTTATTTTCATTGTCCAGTTAGTTTAGATTATATGAAATCCAATTGGGATAAAATACCACATACGTCACAAGGTGTTGACGAAAATGTGATGAAAGAAAAAATTAATTACTTTCCACTTGGAGTAGGTGACTTACCTGACCCAGAACCATTTCCATTACCAGACAAGAAGATATTAGTTTTCAATCATAGGTGGAATCAATCTACGGGTATAAAGAAACTTATACAATATACAGAAAATCTTGATAGGGATGAGTGGTTAGTTTGGATTACCGATGATGATGCTAAACATCCCAAAGCTGGTAAACCTGCACCAGATTGGATTAAAGTACAAAATTTACCAAGTGGTGGTCAATACAGATATCTTATAGATAATTGTTATGCTACTATTTGTTTTGTAAATGATTATATGACTTGGAATCTTTCAGTACAAGATGCTATTAAAGTTAATAAACCAAGTTTAACATTTAAACATTCAACACAAGAACACGTTTTGGGTAAAGATTATCCATTATATTTTACTGATAAGAAATCATTTCTTGAATTGTTAAATAATACACCAACTGAACTTGTGTGGGAATTACCAGAACATGATAAAATTTTTAAAGAGAATTTAATTAATGATTTAATTGAAGGTTGTGAAAGTAAAAAGAAACGGACTGTAAGAACACCATCTGCTGGTATTGAGTGGTTGTATCATATATTGAATGATAATGGTTTTAAAAAGAATTTACTTTTCAATAGTCATCCAAATTTATATTTGAGTAATGTTTGGGAGAAGATTAGACTTTGGTGTTTATCAAAAGGAATTAAAGACAATCCAAATTATCAATTTACAAGATTGTTTGTTCCAGATGATAAGAGAGAAGATATACAAAAACTTATAGATGATTCCGATGAAACATTTAGTGAATCTAAAGTTGACCCAAATTTCAAAATTATTGATGAAGAAGATAGTTGGTTTTAATGTATCAAGATATATATTATGATAATTTTAAAAATAAAGTACATATTTGGGATGATGAAAAAGGCCATATAACTATCCCATACAAAAAGTATGCGTATAAGAAAGACAATTATGGAACTTTTGTATCTCTTTATGGAGATAAACTTAAAAAAATATATAAGTTTGATAAAAATACTAAAAATCTTTGGGAATCGGATGTAAATCCAGAAACAAGAGTTCTTGTAGACACGTATACAAATTCAGACGATTTATCAATAAATCACAGACTTGGTATTATAGATATTGAAGTAGAAGTTACACAAGGATTTCCAAATATACATAAAGCAGAAAATAAAATAACAGCTATAGGTTATTACGATAGTATAACTGATAAATATTTTTGTCTTGTATTAGACCCACAAAATAAAGCTACTTTTGAAAATAAAGATAATATCGTAATAGAAAAATTTGAAACTGAAAGTTATTTACTTCATCGTTTTTATGCATTATTTCTTGAACATAGACCAACTATATTAACTGGATGGAATAGTTTAAAATTTGATATACCATATTTGTATAATAGAGCTACTCAAGTTCTTGGTACTGAAATAGCTGATTGTTTATCGCCAATTAGAAGGATTCATTGGAGTGAATATCAAAAACGATATAAAATAGCTGGTTTATCACAATTGGATTATTTATCTTTATATAAAAAATTTACATTCACACAAAAGACTTCTTATAGATTGGATGCTATAGCACAAGATGAACTTGGTGAAAAGAAAGTTGAATATGACGGAACACTTAATGACTTATATGAGAATGATATAAATAAGTTTATAGAATACAATATTCATGATGTTAGACTTGTTAAGATGTTAAATGAGAAACTGGATTTTATTGATGTAGCCAGAGGTATTGCTCATGTTGGTCATTGTCCATATGAAGAAGTTGAATGGTCTTCAAGATATCTTGAAGGAGCTGTTCTTGTTTATCTTAAAAAACTTGGTATTGTTGCACCAAATAGAAGTAAAGGTGGAAGAAAGAATGCAATGGATAAAAATAAGTTTTCTGGTGCGTATGTACAAGACCCACAAAAAGGTAGACATGAATGGATTTATGATTTAGATATTACTGCTATGTATCCATCAATTATTATGTCTCTTAATATTTCACCAGAAACAAAAATAGGAAAGATTGAAGGTTGGAATTCAAAAGAGTTTGTATCCAATATACCTAAGACATATTCTGTAATAATGCATGGAAAAAAACAGGGTAATTTAACTAACGAAGAATTGAAAATGTATTTCAATGATAATCAAGTTTCAATATCATCTAATGGTATAATTTATAAAACCGACAAAAAAGGATTAATACCTGCGTTATTAGAACAATGGTTTGATACAAGAGTTGAATATAGAAAATTAGCTAAGAAATTTTCAGACGAAGGTGATGAGGAAAAATATCAATATTTTAATAGAAGACAATATATTCAAAAGGTTATTTTAAATTCATTATATGGTGTATTGGGTTTGTCTGTTTTTAGATTTTATGATTTAGATAACGCAGAAGCAACAACATTGACTGGACAATCTTTAATTAAGTTTACGAAAAAAATAGGTAATAATTTTTATAATAAAGAACTTAATGATGATAAAGATTATTGTATTTATATAGATACCGATTCTGTTTTCTTTAGTGCCGTACCATTACTTGATAATAGATTTCCTAATGAAGAACTTTCGGATATAATGAAGACACAAAGAATTTCAGAAATAGCTACTGAAGTACAAGGTTATATGAATGGTTCTTATGATTATTTTGCTAAGAAGTTTTGTAATTTAGATAAACATAGATTCGAAATAAAACAAGAGATTATTGCAAGAACTGGATTTTTTGTTGTCAAGAAAAGATATGGTATGAGAATTATTAATGATAATGGAGTAAAAGTAAATAAAGTTCATGTTAAGGGATTGGATACAGTTAGAAGTACATTTGCACCAGCAATGAAAACTTTATTATCAAGTGTTTTAGAAGATATTTTGAATTATGTACCTAAAGATAAAATTGATACAAGAATATTGAATTTCAAGAATAGTATTTCAAAATTAAGTATTGATGATGTAGCTAATCCAGTTGGTGTTAAAAATATAGAAAAATATACACCAAAAAAGACAGATAAATTTGAAAATATTGGTGCTACAACATCTATAATGACAGGAACACCTGTTCATGTAAAAGCTTCTATTTATTATAATGATTTATTAAAGTATTTTAAAAAAAATCAATATGAACCAATAGTAAGTGATTCAAAAATGAGGTGGGTGTATTTAAAAGATAATCCATTTAAATTAGATGTAGTTGGTTATAAAGGACATGAAGACCCAAAAGAGATTATGGATTTTATAAAAGAGTATATTAACTATGATAAAATGTATGAACAAGCTCTAACTAAAAAATTGAATATGTTTTACGGAGCATTAGAGTGGAAAAAACCACAAATGCGAATGGAAAACTCATGGTTTTAAAATAATAGGAGAAATTAAATGATATTAAAAGATTTTAAAGATACAATTGGAATATTTCCAAACGCATTACCATTAGATATATGTGATGATATTATAAATTCTTTTGAAGAATATAATAAAAAAGGTATTACTGAGACTGGTAATACTCTTGGTGGTAAGAATTATAAGGTGAAAACTTCAATGGATTTAAATTTGATGGGGCATGATGACCAACATTTAGACGATTTAGCCGGGGAACTTGCGCGGCGGTCTAATGATATGCAGAATGAACATATGTTAAAATTTCCACAAGACCCATTGAGTGATGGTACTGGTAACAGCGAAGGGTTTTCTCATTTACATATATGGGGGGAGGAAGGAACACATTATCCAATTTGGAATGTTCAAAAATATGATAAAGGTGTTGGTCATTATGAGGGATGGCATACAGAAGAAAATTATAATAGAAATACTTGTCATAGACTTATGGTTTCAAGTTATTATTTAAATGATGTAGAAGAAGGTGGAGAATTAGTTTTTCCATTAAGTGATATTAAATTTAAACCTAAAGCCGGAACATTTGCTTGTTTTCCATGTGGATGGCCATGGGTTCATTATGCAAAGAAACCAATATCGAATGATAAATATATAGTAACAACATGGTTACAAGCTAATTGGATGAATAGTATAGAATTTAAAGACCCAGTACCAGTCGAAAAGAGTGGGCCTACATCAAAGGGTTTTAATTGGAATATGTAAAAATAAAATGGTTTTGATATTATATACATCTTCTAATATTCCTAATTGTCCATATTGTGATGAAGCTCGCAAATGGTTGGTAGAAAATAAAATTAATTATATAGAGATAGATATAGCTAATAATAAAAAATTACAAAAGAAAATTTATCAAAAAACTGAATCTAAAAATGTACCAGTTGTTAATATTGATGGTTCGTATTTTAGAGGCTGGTTTAAGAAGTCAGAATTAAAAGAAATAAAGGAAATTCTGAAAAAAGATTAATGGTTTTGAACTGGTCATATATATGTATATATGACTCACATAATAAGGAGAAAAATAGGTTATGGAAAAATCCAAATTAACTCGTTACATTGACAAAGTTCGCATAGGTGGTGCGGTAGGACAAGCTCAAATTGTAACAAAAGATGATGTAACACATACTTGGGTAGCTACGGATGATAGAGATGCGTTAGTTGTTTTAAAAATGTCCAAGTCAACTATAAGTGATTCTAATTTAGGTATTGGTGATTTATCAAAATTTAGTGGTTTATTGAGTGCACTTGGTACTGATATTTCATTTGATGTTTCCAGTATTGAAAAGGATGGTACACAAAAAGCTGTTGAAGTTAATTCATCGGATGACTATGGTAATACAATGAGGTATATGTTACATGATACAAGTGTAGTTCCAAGTTCAGATGGTAAGCAAGTGAAACATTTATTGGAACAAGAATATAATGTTAAATTTACAATGGATTCAAATTTTGTTTCTAAATTTATTCAAGGTAAAGGAGCGTTAGGTGATGAAGTAGAAACTTTTACTATAGTAACAAAAAATAATAAAGTTTCAGTTGTTATTGGTTGGAGAATTGAACATTCTAATAGTTTATCTATTCCTGTGAAACCACAAGTTTATGATGATATTGATAAAGTTTCTTTTAGTTCACAAATTATGGCGGATATATTATCTGCAAATAAAGAATGTGAAACAGGAACTTTGGAGATGAAGGGTGGTGATAGACCATTGATTAAGTTAACTTTTAATGTTGATGATTATAATGCTGTTTATTTTTTACAACCACGAGTTAGTATATAATTTTTAGTATTGTAAATGATAATTACTAATGATAAAAATACCTTATGGGTAGAAAAATATCGGCCTTCTAATCTTGACACTTATATTGGTAATGACCAATTAAAAAGTAAAGCCAAGATGTTTATAGAGAGTGGAGATTTACCACACCTTTTATTTTATGGAAGGGCTGGTACAGGTAAAACCACTCTCGCCAAATTACTTGTTAAGAATATAGATTGTGATTATCTATATATTAATGCGTCTGATGAGCGAAATATTGATATGGTTCGAGATAAAGTAAAAACTTTTGCTGGAACACTTGGTTTTGCAGATTTAAAAGTTATTATATTAGATGAGTGTGATTATATAACACCGTTAGCACAAGCGGCTCTTCGTAATCTGATGGAGACATATTCTAATCATTGTAGGTTCATTCTAACTTGTAATTTCGTAGAGAGAATAATTGACCCTATACAAAGTAGATGTCATAATTATAATCTAATGCCACCATCTAAAAAAGAAGTAGCTTTACATTTGGGTGAAATACTTTCAACTGAAAATATAGAGTATGATATTAATGATATAGCGTTTATTGTTAATAGTTGTTATCCAGATATTCGCAGAGTTATTAATTCTGCACAAAAACAATCATTAGATAATAAATTAAAATTAGATAGACAAGATATTTTACGAAGTGATTATAAAATGAAGGTTTTGGAAATATTAAAAGAACAAGATAAACGAAATGCTTTTAAAAATATAAGACAATTACTTTTAGATAGTCAAGTAAAAGATTATGCGGAATTATTTAGGTTATTATATGATGAAGTTAATGATTATGGAAGGGGTCATGTAGCCGATTGTATATTAATCATAGCCAAATTTCAGATGTATGATGGCCAAGTTATTGATAAAGAAATTAACGCTATGGCTATGTTAATAGAGTTACTTGGAGTTATAAAATGAATATATTAGTAATCGGAGAAAGTTGTAACGATGTATTTGTCTATGGTGATATAGAAAGAATTAGTCCTGAAGCACCCGTACCAGTTTTTATTCCAACTCATGTAGAATCGAATGATGGTATGGCAAAAAATGTTGCAAATAATGTTGAGTCATTAGGTATGAATATTCATACGATTACGAATAGACATGGTATAGTAAAAAGACGATTTGTAGAAAGTCGTAGTGGACAAATGGTACTGAGAGTTGACGAGAATGATTATTGTGAGAGAATTAGTAAAAGTTTGTTAAGTGGTCTTGTGCAGAATAAATTTAAAAATCCACCATTTGGATTTGATAAACAAAGAGAAGACCATTATGATGCAATTATTATTTCAGATTATTGTAAAGGATTTTTAGAAGAAGAAGATATTCAACATATTTGTAAGAATAACAGAAATGTATTTGTAGATACCAAAAAGAAACTTGGTGAATGGATTGAGGATGCAGATTATATTAAATTAAATGAGTTTGAATATAATAGGAATCATAAATTATTATCAGATAAAGGATTTGAAAAAAAACTTATTATTACAATGGGTAATAAAGGATGTAAATGGAATGAAAAGGAATTTCCAGTAGATGAAGTGAAAATTGGTGATGTTAGTGGTGCAGGAGATACATTTATTGCAGGATTAGTTCGTGGTTATTTAGATACACAAGATATAGAAAGTGCAATTAAATTTGCTCAAAAATGTACTAATATTGTAGTTCAAGAACCAGGAGTTAGTATAGTAAAGTTGGAGTTATAAAATGAATATAATTGAAAAATTTATCAAATGGATTACTGGAGATAGACGTTTAGAGTCAGAACGAAGAAATCATATAATGATTGGATATAAAAAATCAAATCGTCGCGAAAAAGTACGGAGAGACTAATGAATATGAAAGCACAAAAACCATTAACAAAACCACAAGTTGATTTAGCTGACCAAGAAACTATGAAATGCGATAGTTGTGGAAACTATTTATTTATAGTTTCATATGTTATTAAGAAAATTTCAGCAATAGTTTCACCAACAGGTCAAGCGGGACTTGTTCCAGTACAAGTTTATAGTTGTGGTAATTGTGGTGAAGTACCATCACAACTTTTAGAAGGTAGTGGATTAAATGTCAAAGAAAACGAGTAAAAGTGTTACACCAAAAAAAGAAATATCTATATTTCATAGGAAATCTTCGGCAGGTAAAGGTGATACGCCAAGAATGGGTATTACATTAGATGAGTGGGAAAAGAGATATGAAAAAGTCTTCCAAAATAAACAAAATAAAGAAGAAAGGACTATTCGACCATTTGAATCAAATAACAGCGGTTCAGAGTCCTGATTATTGGGATAAAATTTCGGAAGAAGATAAGAAAACATATTCGACTTATATGATTAATCGTTTCTTATCAATGAAAATGGAGTGGGTTGATTTTGTAAATGAAATACAAAAACATTGGAATGAGTTGTCACCAAAAGAACACTATAAAATATATTCAAGTGTTCTTCCTAAAGGCAAAAAATATTTAAAATACATAAAAAGGAAAAACGATATGAATTTACCAAAGTGGTTTAAAGAAGTTATTGCAAAACAGTATGAATGTTCAGTAAGAGAAGCTGACGATTATGTAGATACATTATTAATGTCTGCGCAAGGGGTTCTTGAAATTAGAGAAGTTTTAACTAAACATGGTATAGAACCAATTCGTTGGAAAGAATTACCATTTAATATAGATTAAGGAGTTGGTATGGATGAGCATCAGAGAGTAGCACTAAAAAGTTTAGAAAAGAAAAAGTGGGAACATGCTAAGTTAATGAAGGAATTGGAATGGGGTATAAATACAGATACTAATACAGTATATATGGCGTATGATTTCGACATGGATAATTTATATACCATTGTTACCAAAACTGATAGTTTATTAAGACACAATCCAGGAAAAGAAGTCAATATGATTATCAGTTCTTATGGTGGTGATGTATATTCTATGCTAGGAATGATAGATTATATTAGAAATTTACCTGTTAAAGTTAATACACATTGTCTTGGAGCGTCTATGTCTGCCGCGGCAGTTATGTTAGCATGCGGAACTGGTAAAAGAACTATGAGTAAGAATTCTTCTGTTATGATTCATGAAGGTTCCGCGTTCGAAGTTGGTAAAACATCAGATGTATTAAAAGGAGCCGACCATTTAAAATTATTACAAAAATCAGTATGTAATATACTTGGAGAAGTAACAAAAAAGTCTTCTGATTTTTGGGAAGGTGTTACTAAACAAGATACCTATTTGACAGCAGATGATTGCTTAGAATATGGTGTAATAGATGAAGTAGTGTAATGAAAAAATGGGATAAAGTTAAAGGTAGAAAACATCCAGAAGATGAAATTTTATTATATTATGGTAAAGTAGTTTCATTTGAAGATGTAGCGGTCATGTGTAAATTTTTTATGATGAATGAAGATAAAATATATCCACCACCAAAATTTAAAGGTGCGGGAATGTTTAAAGAATATATAAAAGAAGTTTTAGACACAAGAGAACTACCAGATAACGATAAATTTCAATTAAACAAAGGTTTAACAAAGGTTAAATAATGAAAACTATAAAAGATACACCAACGGGTGTTGATTCACCAGGAACGGTTGTAGAGTTGATGGAGAAAGAATGGCCAGAGATGACCAAGGAATTTCGCCGTTTACAAGTACAACAATATGAATTGTTCTTACACAAACAACATGATTATGGCCCAGGTAATATTTCAGTTGGAACACAATTAATAACAAAAGAAGAAGTTCATCTATCATTAACAGGTTTATGGTTTAGAATGAATGATAAGATTCAGAGATTAAAGAATCTCTTAATGAGTGGTCGTAAAAATGCAGTAGAAGGTGAACCGATGGAAGATGCGTTTCTTGATGTATCTAACTATGGTATTATGGCCACAATCGTAAAAAATGGAAAGTGGGGTAAATAAAATGATAGGAGATTATATGATTATGTTTACTATTTTATTTGTAAGTGTTTTGTTTATGGGTTATCTTATAGACAAAGAATCTAAACGAATAAAGAAAGAGAATGAATAATGGAAGGGTTATTACATTATACATCAAATTGGTGGTGGGTGTTAGCTATTATAGGACTGGTGTGGTTAACAGATTTAATTGATTGGATAGTAGATAAGTGGGAAGAGAAATGAAATCAACATTAATAAAAGGTCATGAATTAGATAGATATTTAAAAATCAGAGAAATGATTGAAACGTATCCTAATGATATGGAACTGGGTGGTGAAGTACGAGCATTATTTGATGTAAAAACAGATACAGCTGGATATCCAGTTAAGAAAATAAACTCATATTTAACTACCGATTTAAAGGATGATACGAATGTATAGATATGATTGTAAAGTTGGTTATTATGAATCCGATACACTACTGGGTTTATTGTGGGAGATGTTTACACATAGACTATGGCACTTATGGGAGCATGGTAAATGGATGGATTAAGAGTTTTACACTATGGTAGTCCAGTAAGATTTGATAGTAGTGGAGTATTTCAACATGAGTTTGATTCTAATTATAAAGTATTAGAAAAGACAATATCATTCTTACCAGAATGTCATCATTATGTTTTAGTACCGAAAAAGCATACTATACCCGATAATAGACCAAATGTTACTCTTATCAAGTATCCGTTTTATAGAAATGCACTATCTAATCGTTCAGCATTCCACGATTCTGTTTTTAGGAATATATTAGACTTTAAGACCCAAGATATAGATTTTGTATTCTGTCATCAACCAGAGATGTTATATAATATCTTTGTAGCTATGAGTGATAAGAGATATGGACAAGTTGTAAGTAGATTTTTATTTTTTCACTGGGTTGATTGTCCAGGTAGTAGAGTATCTTCAGCAACACCACCACCTTTTATGAGACAACTTGAATCAATAGGTATGTGTGATAATGCTTTCTTTCATACTGATATATCTAATGATTGGTTAGCTAGAAATTTTCATAAAGGACAACCAGTTTCTATTGATATGAATTATATTAAAGGTAAAACAAAAACTATGCCATTAGCGTCAGACCCGTTACCACCAGCAGAACCTATGGAGTTACCAACAGATAAGAAGATTGTTGTATTTAATCATAGATGGGGTCAAACTACTGGTGTAAATAGATTGGTAGAATATTTTGAAGGATTGGAAGATGAGTATATGTTGTGGAGTACCGATTGGCAAGCTCCAAAAGAATATGTAGCTTCTAAATTGAATAGGGGTCAATATAGATATTTGTTAGAAAATTCACATTGTAGTGTTGGATTTGTTGATGGTTATATGACTTGGAATTTGTCGGTACAAGATGGTATACAAGTAGATAAACCAGTTTTGGTATATGATAATCCACAAATGAAAAAAGTTGTTGGTGACAATTATCCATATACATTTAAAACAAAAGAAGAGTTTCAGAATATGGTAAGAAAAATACCTGAAAATAGCTCTTGGAAATTAGATAATTTTGAGTTAACTTTCAGAGAGAATTTAAGGACTACAATGCAAGAAATAATTGCTAAAGCTAGACCTAAATTACCACAAGACGCTATGAATTGGTTATATTGTATATTAAATGGAGTGACACAAAAGAGTCATATTACAGAACAAGTTCAACCACATTTAGCCGCCAATTCAACATGGCAATATATTCGTAGGTGGTTGTTAAGTAAAGGTGTAAGAGATAATCCAAAAACACCATATACAAATTATGATTTGTCAAGGAGTAATATTGACCAAGTTTTAATTGATGAGTGTTTAAGTACAGTTAAGTTAGATTTGAAAATAAATAAACGTAAAAGATTAAGTTCGATAGATAAAGAGGTGGGGTGGTTTTGAATAACGTATCATATAGTCAATATAATTTATGGTCACAATGTCCATTTAGATGGAAACTATTATATATAGATGGTCTACGTGAATTTACAGATAGTATTCATACAATGTTTGGTACATCTATGCATGAAGTGTTACAATTTTATTTACATATTATGTATACTAAAAGTATAAAAGAAGCCGATTCTATTGATGTGGAAGATTTGTTACGACAAAGAATGCAACATCATTATGAACGAATAATGAAAGAAAATGGTGGTGTAGTTTTTTGTACTGAAAATGATATGGTTGAATTTTTTCAAGATGGGTGTGATATTTTGGATTGGTTTAAGAAACGAAGAGCTCAATATTTCAGTAAGAAGGGATATGAACTTGTAGGTATTGAAACGGAATTAAATTATAAGATGAAAGGCAATGTGGTGTTTAAGGGGTATATTGACCTTGTAATCCACGATACAATACGAGACAAGTACATAGTATACGATATTAAGACTTCAACAAAAGGTTGGAATAAGTATCAGAAAAAAGATAAAAATAAAACAGACCAACTATTACTTTATAAACAATTCTATTCACTTCAAATGAAAGTTCCTATTGATAAGATAGAAGTAGAGTTTTTTATTGTAAAACGTAAGTTATGGGAAAACGTAGACTTTCCACAAAAGAGAGTTCAAAAAATAATACCTGCGTCTGGAACACCAAGTATTAACAGAGTATTGTCGAATTTAAATACTTTTTTAGAAGAATGTTTTGATGAGAAGGGAGAACATCGGCAGAATACTATTTATAGAAAAGAGCCTTCACAAAAACATTGTAGGTATTGTGAGTTTAAAAGTAAACCAAAATTATGTGATAGAAAGAGGTAAAATATGCAAAATAGTTTACGAAAAATTAGTTTAAGAATGAAATTAAATGATTTTATAAATAAAAAAGTAGAGGATGATATTCTCAAGGGATTGGCAGAAATAACGCAAATTTCTCATGGAATAGTATCATTAATACTTTGGTTTGATGAAAAAGATAGTGATATAAATTTAAAAGAAACCATAGAATCTATCGGAGACGCTCACCATTGGAAAACAAATATAGTAGCAAAATCTAAAATAAAAGAAAGTGATTTTGTTTGGTTCGATATGAGGTCGTATAATGATGAGCATGAAATACCAAATAATTGGAGATTTCAATATAAATATGGAGCTCCATCTCAAATTATAGATGGATTAAAAACTTTTTCTGACGCCATAACATTTTTTAAAAATAAGCCAGCAAAAGAGAATAAGATAGAACGTAAACAAAAACGGAATGATAAATGAAAATAGGAATAGTTGGTTCGAGAGAATATACTAATAAGTTACGTATTAAAGAATTTATTTTTGAATTAAAACAAGAATTCGGGGAAACTGTTGAAATAGTAAGTGGTGGACAAAAAGAAGGAGCCGATGGATACGCAAAGAAATTCGCGTTAGAGTTTGATATGAAATATTCAGAGTTTCCGCCTTCACATTATCAATATAATCAACATTGTGTTAGACCACAACGTGAGTATGGAAAACAATATGCTACATGGCATTATCATAGAAGAAATAAACAAATAGCCGAATATTCGGATAAAATTGTTGCTTTTATACCAAAAGACAAAGTATCAAAAGGAACTATGAGTACTATAAAAGAAGCTCAAAAAATTGGAAAGAAAGTAGTTATAATTAACTAATTATATATATGTATATATGGAGAATAAAATGGAAGACAAAGTTAAATTAACTTCTGTAAAACTATTAAGTGATTTGTATAAATCATTTAAAAAAGAGAGTTTGGTGACAGAATTCACTTTACAGAAATTGATTAATAGATGCTTACATAGATATGTATTCGATGAAGATTTTAGAAAAAGAATACATGAGCATGAAAATTTACAAATAAGTGGAAGTCAGTTTTAGTTAAACTAATTAAAGAGGTTGTATGATGGTAAAAAAGGTTACAAAAAAGAAAATATTATTATTATCAGATGATTTACGAATGTCAAGTGGTGTTGGTACAATGTCTCGTGAATTTGTATATGGTACATTACACAAATATGATTGGGTACAAATTGGTGGAGCTATAAAACATCCAGAAGAAGGTAAACCTGCCGATATATCTAAAGAGGCTGGTGAAGAAGTTGGTGTTAAAGATGCTTATTTGAAGGTATTTCCTATAAGTGGTTATGGTACTCCTGATTTATTACGACAAATTATGGATATAGAAAAACCAGATGCTATTATGCATTATACAGACCCACGATTTTGGAATTGGTTATATCAAATGGAACATGAGGTTAGACAACACATTCCCATTTTTTATTATAATATTTGGGATGATTTACCTTATCCAAGGTGGAATGAAAATTTTTATGAATCTTGTGATTTGATTATGAATATATCCAAACAAACCGTAAATATAGTTGACAATGTTTGTCGAAATAAACCAAGAACTGATTTGGATTCCACTTATATTCCACATGGTATTAATGAAAAACATTTTCATCCATTGAGCGAAAAAGAATTAAATGATAAAAAGTTTATTCGATATAAAGAAGCAATGTTACGTAAACGAGAAAAAGATTTCATTTTATTTTATAATGCTCGTAATATAAAACGAAAAATGGTTGGTGATATTATATTAGCATATAATAAATTTTGTTCTCTGTTACCAAAGGAAAAAGCCGATAAATGTCTTTTATTAATGCATACATCACCCGTTGACCAACATGGAACACATTTACCAAATTTAATTAAAGAATTGTGTACTCATGGCGACGTAGCGTTTTCAGACCAAAAAATATCACCAGAAGCTTTAAATATGTTATATAATATTGCAGATGTTACTATATTGATTTCGTCTAATGAAGGATTTGGATTGTCTGGTGCAGAATCTATTATGTGTGGTACACCAATTATTCTAAATGTTACTGGTGGTATGCAAGACCAATGTGGATTTAAAATTAATGATAAACATATAACTTATAAAGATTATAGTGAAATTGGTTCACTACATGAACATAGGTTATGGGAAAATAATGAAAATCTAACTCATGGTGAGTGGGTAAAACCAGTATGGCCAAAGACTCGTTCACTAATGGGTTCAGTACCAACACCATATATCTTTGATGATAGATGCGATTGGGAAGAAGTTACTGAAAGAATTAGAGAATGGTATGATATGGGTAGAGAAGAAAGAAAACGATGTGGTAAGACTGGACATGATTGGGCATGTGGAGATGAATCAATGATGAGTGCTCGTTGGATGAGTAAAAATTTTATTGACCACATGGAAGCAGTATTTGAAACGTGGACACCAAGAAAACGTTATAGTATTTATAAAGTATAGGAGTTGAAATGAAACCATTAGTATTAATTACAGCACCAGTCGCCACAAGAAGTGGATATGGTTCTCATAGTAGAGATATTGTTCATTCATTACTTGATATGAATAAGTTTGATGTACGCGTTATGTCAGTTCGTTGGGGTAATACTTCTATGAATGCGTTAAATAAAAACAATTCAAATGATAAACGAATTATTGATATTCTAATGTCGGGTGATGCACTCGAAAGACAACCAGACGTTCACATTCACATTGTAGTTCCAAATGAGTTTCAACAGATTGGGAAATATAACATTGGAATTACTGCTGGGATAGAAACTACTGGTTGTGTTAGTGACTGGATACAAGGTTGTAATAGAATGGATTTAATTATTGTACCATCTGAATTTACAAAGAAAGTATTTTTAGATACAGTATTTCAATCACAAAATGATAGAACTGGAGAAAAGGGGCCCGACTTGGGAATTGAAAAGCCAATAGAAGTTTTATTTGAGGGTGCCGATTTAAATATCTATAAGAAAACAAATGAGTTTAGTGTAGATTTAGTAAAGGAGTTCGAACAAATATCTGAACGATTTAATTTTTTATATACTGGACATTGGTTACAAGGTAATCTTGGTGAAGATAGAAAAGATACTGGTATGTTAGTTAAAGTATTTTTAGAAACATTTAAAAATGTAGAAAATCCACCAGGTCTTATAATGAAGACAAGTGGTGCTACTTTTTCTGTTATAGATAGAGAAGAATGTTTGTCAAAAATTAGAGATATAAAATCAACTGTAAAAGGTAGGTTACCGAACATTTATTTATTTCATGGCGATTTTACTGATGACGAAATGAATCAGTTATACAATCATCCAAAAGTAAAAGCTCATGTTTCATTAACACATGGTGAAGGATTTGGTAGGCCATTGTTGGAAGCTACATTAAGTGAAAAACCAGTTATAGCTACAAATTGGAGTGGTCATGTAGATTTTTTAAATAGTTCATATACTAAATTATTACCAGGTAGTTTAAGTAGTGTTCCAAAAGGTGCCTTTCATGAAAAAATGTTTTTAGATGGTAGCCAATGGTTTACCGTAAATTATCCCAATGCTGGTAAAGTTATGATGGAAATGTTTAAAAACCAACCAAAATATTTAATTAATGCTAAAAAACAATCTATAGTAAGTAAAGAATTTAGTTTTGATAACATGACTAAAAAATTCGAAGATATTTTAAATAACTATCTACCAAAGTTTGAAGAACAACCACAAGCGGTTAAATTACAATTACCAAAATTAAAAAAAGTAGATGCAACAAAATCTACTGAAAAATTAAATATAAAATTACCAGGTTTAAAGAAGGTTTAATTATGGCAGAAATAAAAATTAAGTGTCCACATTGTTATTCGGCAGAAAAGTGTTTTGAAGAAACAATAGAAAGAGAAAAAGAAAATAATTTTAAAAGTTATTTATGTTTTAATTGTGGTTATACTTCAAATTCATTTTATACAAGCGAGTCTAAAGAAAGAAATAAACATTTAGCTAATACGGCCGAGATAATAAAGGAATTAGAATTTTTTGATGATGAAAGACAATTATACTGGTATCCATCAGTTATCAATATGGGGCCCAAGGGTATAATATTTCCAGAGGGTAATTTAGAAAGTTGGTACTGGAGATACGCCGAAGTGATATTTATTCCAGAAGAGGAACGTGTTAATTATCCAGTTCCTGGTAAAGATGATGAATATTATGAATCAAGATTAGATGTAGAGGGAGCTAAGAGATTTGGTCAATTTGAATTTCTTAATGCGTGTACAGCTATGGGTATTGTAAAAACAGATTTGGAGAAGAATGATGGGTCTGGCGGCCGCCTACAGAACTAAATTTATAAAACAAGAACTTATAAAAAGAAATCAAATTCGTAGAGGTGATATTCTTATAGGTAAGTATAAATCTAAACGAACTGGTGAAGTTACTAATAAAGTTTCTTTTGTGTTAGATTGGGTGCCGTTTAAGGGAAATATAGCCGAAAGAAAGTTATATGTTTTCGATTTAGATAAATTACATCCGAGTATTTTAAAAAAGTTAATTAAAAAAGTTGGTGGACTTGAATTTACAAATACTGGTACTTTTACTTATCATAGAGTTAAAATTGGTATGAAACCAAGAGATGGTGGTATTATATTCAATAAATATATTAGAGATTTTTTACAAGAAGTTAAAGGTGTTTGGAAGACTTATAATTTAGTAAATTATAAACAAGTAAAATTATGCGATTATGATTATAGTGGAATGTTTAGAGATTTACCACCGAGATTAACTATAGAAGATAAATTAGTTAAGTTAGAAAAATTGTTAACAGTTGATAGAAAGGTTTTGAAAAATGGAAGTCAAACAGACAAGAATTTAGAATCCGGTATGGCGGACGATGGGAATACTAAATCCAGAGTTACCTACGATGAAATAATACAAGAGGCTGAAGCTTCAATCGAAGCTAACTATGGTTACTTAGATGATAAGAGTAGTGGAAAAACATATTGGGTAGGAAAGAAAAGACAAGCTATGTTAGATTACGATAAACAAAGACAAGTATTAATAAGTAGAAGAGCTAAAGGTGAAATAGTTTGAAAATTAGTTATGGTATTACGGTTCATAATGAAGCCGATGAGTTAAATAAGTTATTAGAAATATTAATACACAAAACAGACCCAGAAGATGAGATTGTTATTTGTGATGATTATTCAGATGAAGATACAAAATTTGTAATTCAATCTTGGAGTCAACAATATGGTCATGTAAAACCTGTAATAATATACCAAAGAAAACTTGATGGTGATTTTTCAGCCCAAAAGAACTCGGTAATAGAGAATTGTAGTGGTGATTATATATTTCATATAGATGCCGATGAGTATCCAAATGAAAAATTGTTACTTAATTTAAAACTGATATTGGAAGTAAATGATGTTGATTTGATTTGGATACCAAGAGTAAATACTGTAGATGGAATTACCGAGGAACATATACAGAAGTGGGGTTGGACAGTTAGTGAAAGGGGTTGGGTGAATTATCCAGATTATCAAGCAAGAGTATTTCGTAATGATGAAAAGATAAGATGGGTAAGACCAGTTCATGAGTATATTGGTGGTTGTAAAACATATGCACATTTACCACCACATGAAGAATTAAGTTTATATCATCCAAAGACTATAGATAAACAAGAAGGACAAAATAAATTTTACATGGATAATTTTAGTAAAGATTTATTGGTACGGAGATATGGCACATAGAGAACAACGTGAATATTGTGAAGATGTAGTAAATAGATACAAAGATTTATTTGTTGGTAAAAAAGTTTTAGATTGTGGTTCATTAGATATAAATGGTTCTAATAGACATATGTTTACAGACTGTGAACATATTGGAATAGATTTGGGGCTAGGAAAAAATGTTGATGTGGTTTCAACTATCCATGAATATCCTGGTGAAGATGGAGAATTTGATGTAATAGTATCAACAGAATGTTTTGAACACGATATGCATTACAAAAAGAGTTTAAAAAATATAGTTAGAATGTTAAAGTCTGGTGGTATATTTGTATTTACTTGTGCAACCGATGGAAGAGCCGAACATGGTACTTTACGAGTCAAGCCACAAGATGCTCCATTTTTAGAAGAAGATTGGAGAAATTATTATAAAAATTTGAATGAGGGTCATATACGTACCGTAATAGATATCGAAGATACCTTTTCTCAATTCAAGTTTTCTGTACATACTGGTCATAAGGATTTACAATTTTGGGGTATCAAAAAAAATGAAAATTAGAATTATAATTCCAACATTGTTTCATTTAGATTTTACGCATACTTACGAATATAGTAGAAGACTTGATGTATTGAAAAAACAACTATCTAACTATGATTATGATATAGTGATGGTTTGTAATTGGAAAAAAAATAAAGATAAATTTTTAAATTGGAAATATGATGGAATAATAAAAAAGTATTCTGAAGATGAATTTAATATTGGTAAAGCTGTAAATATGGGTTTAGACTTGGAAAGTAACGCTGATTATTATTGTTTTTTTTCTGATGATATAGTGATTCAAGAAGATAATTGGGTAAAAAAGTTTATTGATTTATATAATCCAATATGTTCGGGTTTACTTGGAATAAAAGGTCATACAAACTCTAAAATTAAAGAATTTGATGATGTTGTACAACATAGTCATGTAGATGGTTTGATGTTTTTTAGTAAAGAAAGACTTAAAGAAATAGGTAAATTTAGTGAGCAATATCATTATGATTGTGAATGTCAAGATTATTGTTTAACTATGATATTACATGGTTATAAGAATTATGCAGTTAAATTAAACTACATACATTTTAGTAGTTCTCCAATTGTAGAACGGTCTAAAATAAGTAGAGTTATATCAAGAAGAAAATTAGAAAAAAAGTGGGAGACTCTTGATAAACTACATAAAGATAAAGATTTAAAAGTACATGGTCTGAGTTATAGTGGCAATAATCGTATAGACAAATATAGCCCGTTTATGAAAAATTTAATTTATATTGTTACAATAGACCACCCAAGTTCTACATACAAAAATAGTGACTATAGTCAATATTGTTTAAACACTTGGAAATATTGGTGTGAAAAGAATGATGTAGATTTACAAATTATTACAGAACACGATGAACGATTTGGTAAACCTATTTGGAATAAAGAGTTAATCTACGAACGAGCCGAAGGTTATGATAAAATAGGAATAGTTGATTCAGATACAATGGTGAGGTGGGATTCACCAAATCCATTTGATTTATTTGAAGAAGAGTTTTGTGGAGTTAATGATATAGCCAACATGAAATGGATGGACGATAGTATTAAAGTTTATGGCAAATTCTTTCCTGACTTGGAAATTGAGTATTATCAATATGTTAACGCCGGAGTTTTATTCTTCCATAAAAAACATCTTTATTTATTTAAACAGATATTAGATTTTTATTTAGACAACCAAGAAGAGCTTGATAATTGGAATAAGGGTGGTGGTAAGGAACAAACTATTTTAAACTATCATTTAGTAAAAAATAATATAACACCGAAGTTATTACCACCGATTTGGAATTTGTTTTCAATACACAAAAAGGAAATGTTTACAGGTAATTGGCAAATGCCAAATGGAGACCCAACACCATTTTTTATAAAGTACGGTAATATATGGCATTTTACTGGTATAAGTTTACAAGATAGGATAGATTTAATGAAGATAACTTGGGAACGTTTTGGAGATAGATATGTCTAATATTGTATTTACAGTTAATATAAAAAATACAGAAAAACCAAAACGTTCTGAACCATATGATTTATCAGTAAAGAGTTGGAAGACATGGGCAACAAAAAATGATTGTGAAGTGTTTACATTAGACAAGTGGGTTATTGATGATATGAATCCTAATTGGCATAAAATTCTTGTTTTTGATTTATTGGAAAATAGTAAAGTTGATTATGACCAAGTTTTAATTGTAGATTCTGATACAATAATACATCCAAATGCTCCAAATGTATTTGATATTACCGATAATAAATTTTGTGCAGTTCATAATGATGGAAGTTATGATTGGGTATTGAGAAGTATGGAGACGTATTCTAAATATGTATTTGAAGATTATATGTTTGATTGGTGGAAATATTTTAATTCTGGTTTCATGATTGTAAATAAAAATCATAAACAATTGTTTAAAGATATTTTTGAATTTTATATGACTAATAAAGAATTATTAAGTGGTGTCCAAGAAAATTTTGGAGTTGGTACAGACCAACCAATATTAAACTTTTTTGTACATAAAAATAATGTTGATTTAAAATTGTTACCATATAAGTGGAATATGCAAGACATGGTTAGAAAAGAAATATTAACACACGATATGTTGTTTACTAAATTGGGATGGGTATACCATTATAATGCTATACCAGACAATAATCAATCTGATAAAACATTGTATTGGATGAATAAAACTTATGAATATTTGGAACAAGTAGAATGATAAATTTAGATTTTTTAAATAGTCAAAAAGAAGTAACTTATAATGTTGAAGATTTTAAGGGATGGCACAAAGAAAACCAATTTACTGGTGATATTTGGAATCTTGGTAAATATAAGTGGAAAATAGAAGGTCTTAAAGCTATTATTCAACAATTACAACCAAAGGTTATTTTTGAGACTGGGTTTAATGTTGGTCACAGTGTTACTGCTATGTTGAATTATTGCAATTCTGATTGTAAAGTGTATTCAATTGATAAAAATGAAAAATGCAAACCATTCGGTGATAAATTGACAGAAGTATTTCCAAACTTTGAATTAATTATTGGAGATACAGAACACATATTAACGGGCGAGCTAAGTAAAAGAAATTTAGAAATAGATTTAGCATTTATTGATGGTAGTCATCATAAAGAACCAGCTAAAAATGATATTGGTTGTATTCAAGAATATATGAGATTCTATGGTTGTATACTTGTTGACGATAAAAGACTTTCTGGGGTGAAATTTGCCGTTATAGAGTCTAATTGGAAAGGTTATGAACAAATAGAAGTGCCAAAATGGGATAATGGTGGTGCATACTTATATCAAAAGAAAATTATATAGTGGATATACAATTTATAGTAGTTGGATGGCACTATAGTTATCCAGAATGGATAAACGGACTTATTGAATTAAATAGTCAAAATGAAATGATAGATGTTTTTTGGTCTTGTCATAGAGAACCAACAGATATAGTAAAGGAAAATTTTAATTGGAAACTATTTGAGAATATTGGTCTTGAAGAAGGAGCTTATACACAAGCTTTAGAATATTTAGATTTAGATGATGAGACTATTTTATTTTTAGTTCATGATGATTTAATAATTAAGGATTGGAATTTTATTAGTGTATGTGTAAATGCGTTAGGAAAATATAAAGTTTTAGGAAATGGTATCAATTATCCAGCTATGTTTGACCCACAAAAAATTGAACGAGATAAGAAAAATATTGAGTGGGTTTCTGCAGATTGGAGATATTTATTTAAAGAACCTATGATGTGTAAAACAATAAGGTCAAGTTTTTTGGTTATTAAATGGAAAGATTTAAAACGTGTAGGTGGTTTTAATCCAATATGGTTAAGTCCAGATTTAGATGAAGATGGTAATGCAATTAATTATGGTGGTATTGGTAATTTAGGACAAACTATTGTTGGTTATAAATTTACAAAGATATTTGGAAAAGATAACATAGGTTATTTAAGTAAGGAGTATCTTAACTCAAAATACGTTTATGAATGTGCTCGAGGTAAGATTACGAAGGAGTTTCAAATTGAAAAAAGTTAAAAATATGATTCCGTTATTTAAGGTTTTTATGGCAGAAGATGTACCAGATAAAGTTTCTAAAATATTAATGTCTGGTTATATTGGACAAGGACCAGTTGTTGATGAATTTGAGGAATTATTAAAGTCATATTTTGGTCACGATTGGTTGGTGACAACTAATGCGGCAACATCCGCAGAACATTTAGCCCTACATATGTTGAGAAAACCAACAAAGATAATGGAGATGAATCATTCTGGTGATGGAGCCGTAGTACATAAGTGGGATGGTATTAAAACTGGCGATGAAGTTTTATGTACACCACTAACTTGTACAGCTACTAATTGGCCAGTATTAGCTAATAAGTTGAAGATTAAGTGGGTTGATGTAGACCCGAAAACATTGAATATGGATTTGGATGATTTAGCTAGAAAAATAACTAAAGATACCAAAATAATTTATCTTGTTCATTGGGGTGGTTATCCAATTGATTTAGATAAGGTAAAAAAAATACAAGATAAGACTCAAAAGATGTTTGGGTTTAGACCTATGGTTATAGAAGATTGTGCACATTCTATTGGTTCTCAATGGAAAGGTCAACCACTTGGAAATCATGGAAATATATGTACATTCAGTTTACAAGCTATAAAACACGTTACAGCTATAGATGGTGGTATTTTAACATTACCTAATCAAGATTTATATCATAGAGCTAAATTACTTAGGTGGTATGGTATTGATAGAGAAACTAATAAGAAAGATTTTAGATGTGAAGCCGATGTAGCCGAATGGGGATTTAAATTTCATATGAATGATGTTAATGCGTGTGTTGGTGTGGAAAATTTTAAACACGTTGATGAATTGGTTGATAGACATATAGAAAACGCAGAATACTATAGTAAAGAGTTGAATAATGTGGATGGTGTAACATTAACACAACAAGATATGAAACATAGAAAAAGTTCTTATTGGATTTATTCTATGTTAGTTAACAAGAAACAGAAATTTATGGATAAGATGAAAGAGTGTAACATTATGGTTACTCAAGTACACGAAAGAAATGACATTCATACTTGCGTTTCGGATTATAAAGCACATCTTCCAAATTTAGATAAAATTCAAAAACAATTAATTTGTATTCCAAACGGATGGTGGATTACAAATGAACAAAGAGAATACATAGTTGATTGTATTAAAGAGGGTTGGTAATGGTAGATTTAGAGTCATCAGTTAAAGAACAAGGTCAATGGGTTACTCAAATAATTCATTTCGTTGGTGGTATAAAAAGAACCATTGAAGGCGTAGATACACATACAATTAGACAAGGTGAATTTACTAAATTTTTATTAAAAGATGGTAGTTATGTTATGGTTTATGATAAAAATGTTTTAATGATTGAAATTTTTAAGGAACAAAATGTATAAAGAACCAAAAGTTTATTCTTCATATAGAGAAAATAATATAGGTCGGACTTTATATGATATTGTTATCAAGTTGAAACCGAAGAAGATTATTGAAATTGGTGTGTTGGAAGGTTATTCAACTATTTGTATGGCTCAAGCTCTAAAGGATTTGGGTGACCGAAGTGCCAAAGTTTATGCTCATGATTTATTTGATGAGTATAAGTATAGAAATTGTTCAATGACAAAAGTTTGGGATAATTTGAATAAGTATGGAGTTCAAGATTATGTCCAGTTGAAACTGATGAGTTTTGATAGGTGGTTGAATCGTATGGAAGACTTTGATTTAATGCACATAGACATTTCAAATAATGGTGATGTCATAAAAAAAGTACACACAAGACTTTCGCAGAATAAATCCATTAAGACTGGTCCGATTTTTTTTGAAGGTGGTACACAAGAACGTGATAAAGTAGAATGGATGATTGAATATGATAAGAAAGAAATGTATCCACTCAAAGATGAATTGTCTTATGATATAGTGGATTCAAGATTCCCAGGGTTATCAGTATTATGAATTTAAAACATAAATATGCAATAGGTTGTTTAGTTCAATGGTATGAAGTTGAAATATTAGAAGAATATCTTCAAAGTTTAAATAATGCATTAGAACTTGTATCTAATCCAAAAAATATAATTGTTGATTTTCATGTTAGTATGAATCAAGATTTGGAGAAAATTGATGATGGTATAAATACACTTGAAAAAATTGAAGCAAAATTAAAATACATATTGGGAGATTCATTTTTTAATGTTGACTTCACATATGATAAAATTTATACTATAGCAGATTATCGTAGAGATTTTAATGATTATTATTGTGATAAAGTTGATGTATTAATGTGGGGTGAAACTGATTCATTAATTCCAAAACAAACTTTTTTAATTTTAGATGGTGTACATGAACAAGTAAAAGATAAAACACCAAAGTATATTACTACTTTTGGTATTTGTAAAATGTGGGATGAAGGTTGGAAACAAATAGAACATACAGAATTTACTGATAAACCATTTATTGAAAATGATTATGATAATTGGTGGAGTTTAAAATATACTATGAATATAGATGAAATGAATAGTTTTAATGATAAGATTACTGAATTGGATGTTCAAGTTTCAAATTCATTTAAATTTAATGGTTGTGGTTTAGCGTTCTCATCGGAGTTGGTAAAGTGTGGAGCAAATATACCAAGGTCTGTTTTCTTTATACATGAAGATACATCTTTTATGTTATCAATACAAAAAATGTTTGGGGATACTATTCCACAATATATAATAAAAAATATTTTAATCGTACATAATAGAAATCATCCAAAGAAAAGAATGTATGTAAAAGGAGAAACTGGTGAAACTATGAATTTGAAAAGAAGAAGTAATGATTGGTATGTGAAAGCTAGTAAAATGTCCGAAGAAAATTGTTATAATGCTTTTAATCAAATTAAATCTTATTCGTGGGGGGATGTATTTGATGATTAGAGAATTTAATAAAGATTTAATGTTATTGGGTATACCAGATAAAGATGTACACGGCACAACAACTTCACATAAAATGAAAAAAGATATTATTGATTTTTTTTCTGATAGTAAATTTAGTGATGCTACAGTATTAGAAATCGGTACACACATGGGGCATACTACAAGAATTTTGAGTGAATTATTTAAAAAGGTTATTACTATAAATAAGAATCCAGTAGATGAAAATTATATTTGTAGTGATATAGATAATATTGAATATATTCAAATGAATTCTTATCAACAACAAGGATGGCCAGTTTGGGATAATGGTTGGATTGACGCGTCTGTTATTATGATTGATGCGGCACATTCATATGATGCAGTAAAAATGGATATTCGTAATACATTAAGATTATTATATGACGGAGAAAAATACGTTATTTTTGATGATTATGGTCAACATAAAATGGGTGGAGTAAAACAGGCTGTTGATGAAGCTGTATGGTTGGGGAATATGGAAATAGTAAAATATATAGGAGTTGAACCAAATACAACATTTGGAAATTTAACATTTGAAGATTATGAGGGAGTAATATGTCTGATAAAACAATCATAGGTATAGATGTGGATGGCGTATTGAGAGATTTCTGTAATACGTTAGTTAATGTCATTAAAACACATCATCCAGAATATCTTAAAGATGAATATGATGAAACAACTGAACCGAGTATGGATGGTGGTATAATTACTGATTGGCATTTGGAGAATAAGGGTACACACGCCGATGAAATTATGGGTAATGGAAATCCAATAGTTGGTTCGGAAAAACAAATGAAAGAACTACTTGAATTTGCTAATGAACATGAGAATCTAATCGAGTTTTGGGCAGTTACATCACAAAAGAAACATGCGTTCCATTTAACATTAAAATGGTTAGGTGATATGGGATATAATTTCAAAAGAGTTATTTTTGAACGTGGTCGTAGTAAATGGAAAACCGAAGTAAATTATTTAGTAGATGATTCGCCATCTAATTGGGAAGCATGGAAAGAAGGTCGTGGTGATGATAAGAATTTTATATTAATGGACGCCCCATATAATCAAGAAATAGAACCAAAACATAGAATTACAGAGTTGTTAGAACTATATCATGAAATTCCAGAGTTGTGGTGGGAAAAGTGGACGTAATGACGAATTTATTAATTACAGATGCTGGTGGAGCTTGTGCGGTTGGAGTATTAAAATCTTTAAAAAGTAGAAAAGACGTTAAAATTACAGCATGTGATGCTAATCCATTGGCAAGTGGATTATATTTAGCAGACAAAAACTATACAATACCTACAATATATGATACTGATTTTGTAGATGTAATGTTTTCTATACTCAAGAGAGAAAAAATAGATGTTATATTTCCCACGGGTGGCAGCGATTTACTTTGGTGGTCTGATAATAAAGATACGTTTGAAGATATGGGTGTAACATTGATGATGTCTGATTATAAGTCAATTCAAAAATGTGTTGATAAGTTATTGTTTTATGAAACGTGTAAAGATAATTTTCCATTACCAAAAACTTATACTGAATTTCAAGGTTATACTATGTTTATGAAACCTGTTCAAGGTAAGGGTAGTGTTGGAGCTAGATTGATAACACCTTATAATCAAATTCCAACCGACCAACCATATCTTTTTCAAGAAAATTTACCTGGTGTTGAGTGGACAATAGATGCACTATGTGATATGGATGGGAATCCATTATCAGTTATACCAAGGAAACGGTTAGAAGTTAAAGCTGGAATATCAACCAAGGGTGTAATACAATTGAATAAACATATTATAGCAGAATGTACGGATATGTGTAGATTTTTAAATCTCAAAGGGCCTATATGTCTTCAAATGAAAGAGGATGAAAGTGGGAATCCAAAGTTTATTGAAATTAATCCCAGACTTGGCGGTTCTACTATATTTGCTACACACGCTGGTGTTAATTTTCCGAGTATTTTATTGGATATGTATTTAGGTAAGGACATTTCAATTGATACTCCAAAGGAATATACCATATTAAGATATTATGAGGAGATGGTAATATGAAGTTTTTAAATTTAGATAGAGTATTATGTTTATCTGCACACCCAGATGATACTGAGTATGGTATACTTGGTTCTATGATGAAATATCACGATACACAATTTGATATAGTAGTTTTGTCTAATGGTGGTGATTATGATGAAAGTAGTGGTTTTAATAGAGAAAGAGAATGTATAGAGATTTGGAATGAGTTATCAAATGTAGATGGTATTTTTGCTCACAAGACTTATGTTAAAGATACATCTGAAGATGATTGGGTAAATTATATTGAACAAAGTTATAATATAGGAGCAGGAATGGTTGAAAGTGATTATGATTGTATATTGACAACACCAAAAGAAGATTCACATTTTGAACATAGAATGGTTAATAATATAGCTTACGCGTTAGTGAGAGCAAGTGATTGTGGAATTGTAACATATAGAACTCCATCTACTTTGGAAAAATGGATTCCAAATTTTCATATAAGAATAGATGATATAATTGGAAAAAAAATAGAATTACTTCAAAATTTTGTATCACAAAGAAAAAAACTTTATTTTGGAGAAAATAGTATTCTTGATTTTCATACAAATTATATTTGTTCGAAAGTTGGAGCTGGTTATGTAGAATCATTTAGAGTGGAGAGAGTTTATGGATAAACCACACGTACACGAAGGGTGTTCTGTACCCAAGGGTTGGGGAGAAGAAATCATTATAGAAAACAATGAAAAATATTGTGGTAAGATTCTTATCTTTAAAGAGGGATGCAAGTTTTCAATGCATTATCATATGAATAAAGATGAAACCTGGTGGGTAGAATATGGTAGGTTTATTTATAAATGGATAGATACTGAAACTGCTGATATAGTCGAGACCATACTTTATGAAGGTGATATTGTAAGACAACGACCAGGACAACCACATCAATTAGAAGCAATATCAAATGGTAGAATATTTGAAGTATCTACATATCATGAAGATTCAGATTCTTATAGAGTATTACCAGGAGATAGTCAGAAGTGAAGATAGGATTTTTTACAGAAGCTGGTTATCAAGGTGGTATACCAAGAAATCATCCTAATATGAGAACGGATGTGGCATGGGTTTGTGCGTTAAACGCGTATCATCATCCGCTAGAAACAATAAGAAGTGTTCCAAAAGATAGTTATGATGTTGGTGTAGTTATAATACCAAAGAATAAAGCACATTTAGTTCGATTTCAACTTGTTGGTGATTTGAAAAGGATTTGTAAAAAAGTGTGTGTAATGCAAGAAAGTACTTATTGGTATTGGCAGGATGACCAAATAAATGAGCAAGTTTGGTATTTTAATAATTTGATGGAGGCAGATTTAATATTATGTCACAATGACGATGATTTAAATTACTATCGTGGTATGACTGGTAAGAGATGTGAATTACTACCAAGTTTAATGATTACAGATAATTTGGGTGGTAATGATTCGGTACTACCTTGTGGTGGTGGAAATAAAGAAGGTGTAGTTATTGGTGGTAATTTTGTTAGTATTTATAGAGGATTTGATTCTTATGTTGTAGCTAAAAGATTTGGACTTCCAGTTCATGCTCCAACAACTGGTAGAATGAAACCAGAAGAAAGGGGTTTAGATATAAAACATCTTGATTGGGTAAGTTGGTATCAATGGATACACGTGATAAGTAAGTTTTACGCCGGAGTTCAATTGGGAACGCCTGCCGCCGGCACATTTAATTTAAATTTATCGTTTCATGGTATACCCTGTATAGGTTATGAGAATTTAAATACACAAACTATGTTGCATCCAGAGACTACTGTTAAAGATGGACACGTAGATGAAGCGTTAGAATTAGCCGATAGATTAAACACGGATATCGGATTTTATGAAAAGTGTTCAAGAGACACACGAAGATTATATGAACAACATTATTCAGAAAAAGTTTTTGTTAAAAATATGATGGAGATATTTGAATCATTATGAAACCAATAACATTTGTAATACCAAGTAGAAATAACCTTGACTTATTAAAGTTGTGTTACAAGTCTATTAAGGACTTGGGTAATGACCACCATGTTCTTGTACTAAATGATGCAAGTGAAGATGGTACACAAGAGTGGTTGGATTCATTAGATGATAATAATCTTCATGTTTATACAAATCCTGGTCCAGATAGAGTTGGTATCGTTGGAATGTTTGACAAGGGAATTGAGATAGCATCAACGGATGTTATATTCGCTTTTCATGCTGATATGGTAGCTGGTAAAAAGTTGGATGTTAATATTCTACAATGGTTAGAAAAAGGTAAGGTAGTTTGTGCTACAAGAATAGAACCACCATTACATCCAGAAGGGCCTGAGAAGGTTATAGTAGATTGTGGTGTAGAACCAGAAAACTTTAACAATAAGAAGTTTCAAGAAAAAGTTACTACACTTCAAATGGAGCATGGAACAGATTATAATTTCGCTAAAACAACTGAGGGTATATTCGCTCCTTGGTGTATGTACAAAGAAGATTATTTAGCAGTAGGTGGCCACGATGAATTATTCGCTCCACAATCAAGAGAAGATTCAGATTTATTCAATAGATTCTTATTGAAGGGTTATGACTTAATACAATCTTGGGAATCATTTGTATACCATTTTACAAGTCGTGGTAGTAGATACAATAAATATGCTGGTGGTGGTGTTGGTAAGGATTCACCAGAATGGCAGATGACCAATCGAAAGAACATGAGAAATTTTATTCGTAAGTGGGGAACAATGGTACAACACGATGAAATGATGAAACCTATTGTATCACCAAAATATGATATAGGGTTTGTAGTAGATAATTGTTCTACTGAATTATTGACACAATTGGAGCCTTGGTGTTCAGACATTTATGGTGATTGGGTTGGTCATAAAGGTTTTGGTGTAAACAAGTACATTGAAGAAGAACAAAAGAAAACTATTATTGATTTGAGTAAGAAGATACACTCTCAACACATTGAACCTAAGAATGATGTGGTTGTTGAGTTTGATTGTAATAAATTGAATAACCACTATTTTCAGATATTAGTGAACTTACCAAAGATACTTAAAGAAAGTGGTGAAGTCGGTGAGATGGAACTTGAAATATATAAATTTAAAATTAAATCATTAAAAACATATGAAAGGGAATTGATATGAAAGCGTTAGTAACAGGTGGTGCCGGATTTGTAGGTACTAACTTAATAAGAAGATTATTAAAAGATGGTCATCAAGTAGTTTCATTGGATAACTATTCTTGTGGATTTGAAAGTAATCACCAAGATGGTTGCCAGTATCATGTTGTTGATATTGTAGATGATAATACTGATTTTTACGATTTACTGGATAAGCCAGATGTTATATTTCATTTAGCAGCTCTGGCTAGGATACAACCATCATTTAATAAACCAACGGAAACTATTAAATCTAATTTTACAGGAACACAGCATATATTGGAGTGGTCACGAACAAATGGAAAAATACCAGTAATTTATGCTGGGTCGTCATCCATGCATGGTGATTTATATTGTAATCCATATACATTTAGTAAATGGCAAGGTGAGGAGTTATGTAAATTATATTCACAATGTTATGAAGTACCAACTACAATATGTAGATTTTATAACGTATATGGCCCATATCAATTGATAGAAGGTGAGTATTGTACGGTTGTTGGTATTTTTGAGAGACAATATAAAAATGGTGAACCATTAACAATTACTTGGGATGGTGAACAACGAAGAGATTTTACTCACATAGATGATATTGTAGATGGATTGATGAGAAGTTCAGAACATTTTACATTTATGGGTGAAGAATTCGAACTTGGTACTGGTAACAATTATTCTATCAATCAAGTTGCTGATGCCTTTGGTGAAGACTATCCAAGAGAATATATTGATAGAAGACCAGGAGAAATGTTGACTACATTATGTACTGATAATAAAGCTCATAAATTACTTGATTGGTATCCGAGTAAAGATTTAATAGATTTTATTAAAAAAAATTACGTGGAATGAATTATGACCTACTATTTATTATTGAAAGGTGACACGAAAGAAGATTTAAAAGTATCTGAATCAAACGTTTTAGGAGAAGAAAGTTTTGGTAAATTTTATCCGTCTCATGGATTTCAAGCACTTCACAAAATTATACATAATAACCCAGATGTACTTTCGGATTGTACAATAATTACAGACATGGGTACAGAATTAACAATCACGAAATTTTTCGATATTCTCGAAAAACTCCACATACAAAAAAGCACTTGACATTTAACTATTTAATTCGTATATTAGTTTATGGAGAAAGACAATGAAAGATAAATGGACTTTAGAATATGAATCCTTACAAGAAGAAATTTATGAGGAAAGTAATAAAGGTCTTAAAATGAAGAAACCAAAGAAGTCTTGGAAGGAGGCTAAAAATACTCGTGAAAGTAAACGAAATAAAAGTTTTAATAAGAAACATAGTAGTAGGTAGTTTTTTAATCATAGTAGGGTGTGATACTCGCGTAGGACCAGATTATGATGAATTATTTTTTGATGTAGATGTGAGATTATCATTAGATGAGAATGGTTATTATCATTTAGTGATGGAAAGGGATAGTTGGCAGACACTACATAGAATAAGTGGTAGTGTTTATACCGATGAAGTACCAGCGGAGTTAATAAGATTTAATTGGTATAGTTCACATTATTGGTATATAGGTGATACACTTGGTTATGTCGTAAGTTTTGGATTGACGGATGATTTGGAATATGTTAGTTACGATACTAATTATGTGACTTGGTTTAATGGTTCGGAAGTACCAACAACTAATTGTTGTAGTTATAGTAATTCGGATGGAGAAGTTAATAATATGATTGCTCCAGTTCAGAGTATGATTGGGGATACTATTACAATTGGTTATAGATGGAGTGACTATTATAATAATTTGAATGAAGGAACAATTGAAATTGTATTAGATTAAAGGAAAGTAATATGAAAACGATGAAGTATTTTAGTGCTACTTGGTGTGGCCCTTGTAAAGCATTTAAACCAGTAATGAATGAAGTAGCAGGAGAAGGACATCAGATAACGTTTTTAGATGTAGATGTACACAAAGATTTAGCAAAACAATATAATGTTAGGTCAGTACCTACTACTATAATAGAAGAGAATGGAGTAGAAGTAGATAGGTTCGTTGGAGCGATACCCAAACAATCAGTTTTATCGAGATTGTCGTGAAATATGTGTTGGTGGATAGTCATGATTATATTAATACTTCGGTAGACCTTGGAAGTGATGTAGGAGTTACTGGAGCAAAAACATATTTTAAAGGAGTAAAGCGGTTGGAAGAAAAAGAGTTTGATGAGTTGTGGAGAGTAATGACAGAACAAGAACATAAAAGACTTAACGTTCATAATGAAACCATTAGAGAATACGAGGAGTTCGGTGATTGGCTCGACATAGAAAAATCATGAGTGAGTTAACAAAAGACCAACAAAAAGAATTACAAAAATTAGCCACCGAGATGGAGGCCGACGCCATTCAAATGAGAATGGACTATGAAGAAAATCCACAACCAGAAATGGAAGGAATGGTTATAGGAATTCACGAAGATAGTATTTTACTTTCTGATGAATCAATAGAACTTAATGCCGATGTTGTGGTTGAATTAAAACACAAGGAGAGTAAAGATGCCAAGAACAAAGATTGACGAATCCACTATTAAAAAACCCACGAGACGAAAACGGGCGAAACAGAGAGAAAAAATAATAGGTAATTTTAGAGACACAGGAGATATTTTTTGGACAAATGTTGTAAACGGATTTAAGAAGTTTTTAGAAAGCCCTTGGAAATAATAGGAGAAAAAAATGGATATAGAAATATTAAATGAACTTGGATACTTTGAAATAATTGAAATATCTATTTGGTTAGGTGTAATGTATTATGGAAAATGTTGGATAGATAGTAAATTTAAATAGGAGAATAAGATGTTAGAAACAATAGGATGGATATATCTTGGCGGAATTGTAGGATTTATTTCTGCTGTAGTATTAATTGGAATATTGAGAGCAGGTAAACAAGAAGACCTTGAAATGGAAATTCAAGATTTACGTACTCAACGGACATTATTGAAGGAAGAAATATTCCGATTAACTACACCACCCAGTAAAAGACCACCACGTAAAAAGCGTACAAAAAGACCCACACAAAAAAGACCAAATTAGTTCAAAAAAATCCTTTAGTGATATTTATATATGAGTAAAGGAGAAAGTACTTGGAAGTATCACCCGATATAGTAAAATGGGTTACATACATATTTTACTTTGGGATATTTCTGTTAATTGCTAAACTATGGTGGGATAACACATGAATGGTCAAGATAAGAAAGACTTAAATGTTATTATAGAACGTATGCAGCAGGCCGATAAAGACCGAATGGCCATGGGTACGGATATTAAATTCATTAAAGAAAATCTGTTTAACCCACATGAAGGTTTATGGGCAGAAACTAAACAAAACACCCAATTCAGACAAACAACTACAAAATGGCGGTCTGTAGTGGGTGTTAGTGTTTTAGGACTTCTTGTATCACGATTATGGGAAGTTATTTCCAATGGATAAAGTTAAAAAAATATTACAAGGAAATGGTGGTAAGATAAAGTTACCAACAGGACCCGATGTAGCTCATGGTGGAGATGGTTTACCCGATTGGATGCAATTTGCTATTACCACGGCTATGTTTGGTACATTGGGTTGGGTATTGTATTTGTTATTTCATCCGACATTGGATTTAGATGAAGTACATAGAGATTTATTGAATATACTCTTAGGTAGTTTTATAGCCTCTTTTGGTAAAGTCATAGACTTTTGGTTTAGAGGTTCAAAGAAAAAGTCGGAGAATTAAATGAAACAATCAACAATTTTTGAAAAACAATTAGCTCGAATACGTGGTAAGAGTAAATTAATAGAATCAACGGATACGTTTGATTATAATGATATGGTGTTAGAGTCAATAGAAGCAAATGTTATGGGTAATTTAAGAACTTGGAGAAAAACTGATACTATTATGGAAAATGATGACGCGTATAAGATTTTAAAAAAATGTGATAAAGGTGTAGAGTCTTACATGAAAAAATGTGATAAAGAATTGAGAAAATTAAAATGATTAAATTAAAAGTAAATTATGAGAGGTTTTTTGGTAAAGTTACAGAACCAAACCCAAAACCAACTAAAAAACCACAACAAGTAGTACCAACTAAAAAATGGCCCATTTTATGGCCACGAGTCACTGCTAAACCAAAGGATAAGTAATGATTAAACTAAAAGAAATATTAACAGAAAAGAAAGAACTCGGTGGAGCCATGATTAATATAATTGATAGATTGACCGATAGTAATAATCACAATGAAGCTAGATTACAATTAGCTAAATCCATGTTGGGTAAAAATTCACCATTAGTACAGAGTTATGAAGCATTAATAGTATTACATAACCAAATGAGAGAAATGAATGATTTGATGAAAGTCAGAGAAAAATTAGATAAGACGTTATTTAAGGGTGCAAAAAGAACCTATAGCGATTATGATGCTATAGAGGGTGTATTTTAAGGAGAAATAATATGTGTTCGTGTAAAAATTGTAAATGTACAAAATCATGTAGTTGTGATTGTTGTTGTGGAGAAAAGTAAATGATTAAATTAAAAAAATTATTAAAAGAAGAGAGATTCGCATTCGATAGAAAGTTTGGTGAACCATTACCAACAATATCGAGTGTTATGGAGAAACACCAAGCGAAGAACGAAGATGTGAATGAAGAAATCATTACTGAAGCTAGTGTTAAAACTGGTTGGAAACTATACAAGGTCTATGACATTAGTGATAAGTTGTGGAGAGAAATGAAATACGATTTAAGAGACCAATTTGATGAGTTAGTAAAGGTTGGGGAAGATTACGGTGTATTTCAAAATGCTCAAGGTACTTCAAGGATTTTAAAACAAATCAAAAGATTAATGGATAAAATATAATGATAAAAATGAAAGAACTCCTAAAAGAAAGTTCACCTGGATTTGAGAATAGACAATGGGGCGATAAACTACCCACATTATCAGATATATCCGATAGACATCAGAAGAAAGAAAATGTTCTAACCGAATCATTTTCTACAGTTCCAGACATTAAGATTGATAAAGACCCAGACAAGACAGAAAAAAGTTTTGTCAAAACTTTTAANNNNACAACAAATGGATGCAAAGTATTGCTGACCGACTTAATAATGCTGTCGGAGATATGGAGATTATTTTTAAAGTTTGGGGTGATATAAGTGAGAAATATCGGAAGAAAGACGCTAAATAATTATGAAACCAACTCTACTTATAATTGATGAAAAACGAGACTACAAAGCCGAGTACAAGAAATATGGTTCTTCTACTAAAGCTAAAAAGTATAGAGCAGAGTTGAATCAATACAATCGTAAGAAAGGTACTTACGGAAATGGTGATGGTAAGGATGCTTCACACAAAGGTGGAAAAATCGTGGGTTTTGAATCACAATCCAAGAATCGTGGTAGAGCCGAAAAGAGTCGGTTGAAGAGTGAAGTATTATCTCGTGGTGGTGCTATTGAACTCTTCGGACACGCTAAATATTTGGGCCAAGGTATTAAAGACATGACCAAAGCTTATAAGAAGAAAGATTGGGCACAGATGGAAGAAGAAGTGGACTATATTGTAACTAAAGCTAAAATGATGGGTGATATAGTAAAACAGAAGAGATACCAAGAATCCGTAAATGAAGCTAAAATAGCACATAGTAAAGGTGGATACGTAGAAGTAGGGAAATGGTATTTACTTAATTATGGAAAATGGAAAGACACAGTTAAAGTAGTGAGTATAGACGCCAAAGGAATGAAAGTTTATAATCCAAATGATAATTGGAGATACACCATACCAATGACTATGATAAAGAAGAAAAAGATTGGTGGATATATGACTCCGATTGACGAATCCGTAAAAGTATTCGAATCAACCAAAGAATATGAAAAATCATTAGATAAAATAGCTAACGATAAGACGTTAAAAATGATGTCCAAGAAAGATAGGGATACATTGAAGAAGATAGCTGATTTAATTAAAAAAAATCGAGGGAAATAAAATGGTGAAATTAACCGATTTACTACGAGAATCAGATTTAGGACTTACACTTAAAAAAGGTAAGACAATAACAGTTACACACAACAAATCTGGAAAAGAAATTGTCATTGTAGATAAACCAGCCGTAAGAAAAGAATATGAAAAAATAGGATTTTATGCAGAATCCGTAGATGAAATGAAAAAACTATTTACCTAAAAAGATGAAAGGTAATATGACTGGGGCAGTTAAGAAGATTGAAAAAATGAATAGAGGATTATCAGACGAACCCGATGTAGCAGATGCTCTTCGTAAAGCAAATGAATCCGTAAATGAAGCTGGAACTAAATCCATAGATGGTGAAGAGTTACTTAACTACTTACAGAAAAGATTTAAAATGAGTAGGAAACAAGCAATTGCTTCGATGAAGAAACATAATATGGATGTATCTTCAATAAAAAAAGAATCCGTAAATGAAGGTACATGGCCAGATACTCAAACAGCAAGATTATTGTCTCAAGCATTTAAAGACGCTAAAGTTAAAGTCCAGAAAGTTTGGGAAAATAATTCGTGTTCGTGCAAAAGATGGATGGACAAATGTAAAAATGGAATTGAATGTTATAAGTAATGTTATCATGATGGATACTCAGAGTGGTCATGTAAAACTTGGTGAGTTACAACCTGGAAGTAGGGGTCGTAAATTAACAAAGAATTTGAAAATGTTGAGTAAGATACCATCATTTGGTGTGGCTGGGTTAAAAGGATTAAAGTATAAAATTGAATCCGTAAACGAGAGTGGTATCATGTATAGAGCTGGTGTAAAGAAATATGGTTTAGAAGGAATGAAGAAAATACAATCAGCGGCTGGTAAAGGACTTGGACACGCAGAGATAGGTAAGATTAAAGACCAGTATGATAAGAAAAGAAAGAAGAGAGAATCTGTAAGTGAAGGTGGTACTGTTGAACCAGCGGGTAACATGGCCAAAATATTTAAAATCGTTAAAGATAAACAACACGCTAAGATAGGTGGTATGTTAGTAGATATGTTCTCAGCAAGTGCGTTGGTGAAGATATTTGACGCGGTAAAAGACTCCAATAAAGAAAAGTTAAATAAAATGAATATGAATAAATTATCGTATGTATTGGATAGAGCATTTAAAGATAAAGTAACTGTATAATTTCAATAATAAAGAGTATGGAGAAATAATATGAAAAACATATTAAAGTACATTCTTTCCCTAATCATCTTCTTTGGAGCAGTACCTACGGTATCAGCTATGGACTATAGTAACAAAGCTGGAATGGAAGAGATAAAGAAAAAGAAGAAGAGTAAGAAGAAGAAGATTAAGAAAGGAAAGAAAAAGAAGAAAGGATTCTTCAGTAAGTTTAAAGGGGCTAAGTAACCACATTACCCACCCGATAAAAACCCCGCATATTTTGTGGGGTTTTTTGTTTTAAAAAACACATCTCAAAAAAGCCGTCGCTTTAAATACGTTGGTCACACAGCTTATTTCACACGAGTGTCAAATTTATCATTCGTTTTTAAAGTCATATATATATATATTATTATGGGGATACTCAAGAAACTAATTGACCTATTCGTAGCCCTAACCAAATTGGGAGTTACTTACGTTACTTACGAATGGGATTTTCTTTATGTAAAATATTTTGGGTCATCCGTAAAAAAGCCCCACGAAGCCCAAACGAAAATACAGGGTAATGGATATGTATCTATAAGAGACATGACGGAATCCGAAGAATCACGATGGAGACAAAAATTTATGTTAAAAGAATATGATTTTAGTGAATATGCCGAAATGAACAAATATATTGATACTTTAGGAGATATAAAGAAAATTTAGTTGTCGTAGACATTCCTTGCAGTTTCCTCCTTTCGACAAGGACTTATTGAAGACAACAACATGAGAAACCCCACTTTGTGGGGTTTTTCTTTTATTAATCTATATTTATTAATGAAACTGGTTTCGACACATTTCACATGAAGTCATGGGGAATATAATTAGAAGTGGTGGCCTATTTAAATAGGCTAATGGATGAAATAGAAGCCTATTCCACTTCATGGAATTGTGTTTTTTTAGGAGAATAAATTGTCAAATAAAACAGCTAGTGTTAGTAAAATAAAAGGGTATAGTGGTTTCATTGCTCCCAAACATTGGGAGTCTAAATTACTTGACTTGGCTAGACATATTGAGTCGAGTACTGGATATGTACTGGTAGAGAAACCGAAAGAGCTCGGTGTACCAAAAATGTTAGATACTTATCCAAAGGGAAAGAAGGCTATATGATAAAGTTATCCGAACTAATCAAAGTTCCCATAAGTGTAGGAGATACGGTACTTGGTGGTAAATTTAAGAATAAGAGAATCGTGGTCAAATCAATTGGGAAAAATGATAAAGGGGATATAACAATCAATAATAAGCCCATGATGAAAGTTAGACTTATTCCAAAGAGTGATATAGATTTTCCCGAAGGGCTTAAAGAGAGTAAAGAAGAGTTATATAAATTGTATACACAGGCGATGAAAATGATGCCGGGTTCTCCAAAACAAAAAGAATTAATAAAAAAAATCACGAAAGTACGTAAAAAGTTAAAGATGGAACGCGTTAGTAGTTCTCAAATACTTGCAAGTGGATTAGGGCCAAGTGATGAAGCTCGTAGATACATGATGTTACAACTATATGGAAGTAATTTTGTTACTAATTACAAGAGACTTCTGGGAGGAATCAAAAATGAAAAAAAAGGTGTTATCAAAAAGGCATGGAAGGACTTTCAATCAATATACAACCAAATCGAAAAAGAGATGCAAACTCTCGTATGATGAAGAAAAGAGTATAAGAGACAATGAAGATTTATTTATTAAAGCAATTGAAGAAATGGGGTTTATCCACGGGAAATGTAAATATACTATACCTTATTTCCTTCGTTATTGCGTTCCAAATTAGTTGTAGTTCAACACATGGTTACAATAGTACATTTGAGCCAAGTGGTGTACACTTTACTCCGAGTTCGTATATGTTAGAAGATATGGGTGGTAAAATACATAGATACAAAGACAATATACATACTCTACACTTACCCCTTCAGAGCCCTAAGTTAACCCAGTATTGTATGAAACACTTCGTATGGGAAGATATTCATGTACTGAGAAAACAGAGAAAGACGATTAAATCTCGTAGAAGACCAAAAGGGCCATTTCTGATAATTCAATATAGAATAATCACCCACAAGAAGTAATTCTAATTATTTCTTTAAAAGTAATTAGAATTCACACAAAGTAATTGTTTTTCATGAAATTTAGTGGATGTATCTCAATAGTCTATAGTAGGGAGAATCACGTAGTGCACTACACGATGTTAGTTCGAATCTAAGTACATCCACTATTTATATCTATGAATAATGAATATGAAGCTTTACAAGAACTTATATTAGGTCATCTATCGGCTCATAGTCGGGCCCAATGGGAAAGTGAACTTGTTGTAAAAAAACTTAGTAGTTTATTGATAAAGCGTATTTATAAACGATTTGATGTGAAATTTAAAGAGCCTGTGGTGCCAAACCCATATGGAGATGATGATTACGCAGTACCCGTAGAATGATACACCTTTCTACGTAGTTTTATTTTCTATTAACCACAATTCCCCACTATAACCCCTTTTTTGACACTCTTGATATTTATATGTATGAAGAGTATCATACCATGAAATGTTTTATATACTACAAACGTGTCAGTTTGTCAAGCTTCTCATATAATAATTTTTAATAAAGCGAGTATGTCATTATGTCAAAAGTACCTATAAAAAACAAGTATCGTAGTAAGCCCGTACCTAAAGGAGTTATCCAAGACGCCATAGAGAAAACTCTGTCAATGCGTCAGGCATCTAAGTACGTGGGTGTGTCATTCAATACATTTAAGAAGTATGCTAAGAGATATGAAGTCTGGGTACCAGTTAGTGGTAAAGGTATACCCCACGATACGGTACCTGTATGGGGTTTAAAGATAAAAGATTTATTAGACGGAGAACATCCTAACTACCCACATTGGAAGTTACAAGAAAAGCTTATTCTTCATGGTTATCTGATAGAGAAGTGTAACAACTGTGGAGAACATAGGTTACGGGAAGCCGATTTAAAAGGGCCTATGTTATTAGATTATTTAGATAACGACCAGACTAATAGACATATAGACAATTTAAGGTTATTATGTTTTAACTGTTATTTCCTATTCAAGAAAGATGTCGAGCCTAACATGAAACATAGACCATTAACCAAGTCAAGCCTCAAGATACACAAGGCCTTTGGTGTTGAACCTATTGAGCCCCCTCAAGAAGACTCTATTGACCCAGGCTCTATCTCAATAGAAGACGTGCAATCATGGTTATCGGAAGAAAATTGAATAAAGCTCTTGACCCGTATCTGCATGCGTCGTAAATTATAATAAGTGCTCTTACGAGCCTCCTATGCCCCCCTTGGATTACTTACCCTACCCTATATCGCTTACAGTGGCCTGAGTCGCTATGACTCTCCCACGCCGCTGCTGAGTCTCAATCTCAATAGGCCGCCTCTAATGATAATGAGTCTCAACAAGCTGCTCCCCCCAGAGCAAGAAAGCTTAAAATAGCTCTTGACCCGTATATGTTTTTATTCGTATATTATAGGGGGTCTGGTATAGTGGCCCGCGGGCGGTGGGTCATATCGAGTACTCGGCTAACCCACAAATGAGGCTCGTATAACGTAATAATGCTTTTATCGAGAGCTATAGGGGTAGTGGAATAAGTAGAGTAAGTAATATAACTAAGAGCCCCACCCGTTAAGTTCCCCAATGTATGACAAAATGACATAACAGGAGCATTAAGTCGTGAACCACTGCATCAAGCTGGACTGGGGTAGCTCTGACCCATTGGCATATAGGGGGAAGCTGCAACCGTATAGGATTTGATAGTTTTATTGTATCACTTCGTGATATATATAATACTTATAGTTTAATGAATACAACAATACATGGTCACACATGGTCACTACCTTAGTCACGCATAGTCACGAGTAGGTAAGTATTATTTACTATGTGGTGAAGTGGGTAGTATTACTAACCATTTGAATAAGGAGATAAGTTTGTGGTCGAAACTTTCGACAGCCTAAAGGAGATTGATTTGTGGTCAAATCATTTGACCGTATGAATGGGGTCACAACTTGTGTCTCCATATAAGGTTGATATAATAGCTTAAAATAGCTCAAATAAGCTCTTGACTTTGTGGTTTATTCTTCGTATACTAAGGGGTCATGAGAGATGGATGGTACAATATGGGAGTTCGAGTCTCCCTCATCTTTAGACAAGGAATGACGCTCTTAACATTGGATTAATCACCTGGTGGAGTAATGGAGTCAAAGAGATAGAGAGTTGATAACTTGAATTTCGTTTGGATGGCTGTGGGGTTCAAATCCCCACGATTCCCCAAAGTAAGAATAGGAGAAGTAAATGAAATTAATGAAATTGAATCAGAAAGAATTAACTAAAGAATTAAAGGGTATGACTGGTTCCGAGTTGTTAGCTCTATACAATGGTTTAGAATACAAGCATCGAATATCTACCAATGGAAGATTTATTTGGAATATGATATTAAGAAGTAGTGGTTCAAGAGAATATAAGTCGGTACATAGATAAAGAAAGCTCTTGACCCGTATAGGTTAAGTTTTGTATATTCATATATGAAGAAATGTAATAAGTGTAAGAAGATAAAATCAACGATAGTGTATCATGGTAAGCAATACTGTACTTGGTATTGTGTTAAAAAAAGCTCTTGACTCTATGGGGTTTGTGTTGTATATTAAGGTAACAAGTAAAGGAAGTAAATAATGAAGATAAGTAAATATGTAGAAGAGATTATAGTGGACATGACGGGTTGTGATGACCAAGAGGCCTCTGATATGTGGGAAAATAGTGAAATCGGAGAATTGGTTAACGACTATATTCAAAGTAAGATTGAAAAGAAATATGGTGAAGGTAAATCATACTCGTCCGCTACTGGTGGAGTAGAGTTGAATTTTGATATAGAAGGTATTGTGGATGTGGAGTCTGATACCTATTATAATCTTGATGGGTCGGTTGACCCCACTTGGAGTTAAACTAAATAATGGACGAGTTAAGAATAACAAACCATTTCATTGAGAGATTCAATTTAAGATATTTCGGTAGAAATGAAAGTTGGAACATTGGAGATTTGAAAGAATATATAAGTAAGGTTCTCAAACCATATCAATTTAAACATCTAATGAAACGAAAGGATTTTGATAGTCCTCAATATATTCATTTTGGAAGTAATCATTCTTTAGTGGTAATGAATAATACCATAGTAACCATATATAATAAAAGATAAAAATAGTTTCGATGCTTTCGAGCAAACCGTATACTTATAAGTATAGGTAGGTAGTCGAAGAGCGAAGGTTCTATTAGAGAAACGAAAATGTTGTGGTTAAAAATATACTTAAAGAAAGCTCTTGACTCTCATTGTTTTATGTTGTATATTTAAATGTTATGTTAAACAAGAAAGAAATAAAATCACTTGAACGGAAGTTAAGTCTTCCATCTAAACGAGACTCTAATGGTATGGTAGTGCCTGTACCATTGACTAAGCGTGAAAAAGACCATGTTGTATTTGTTATGTTAGCTGAAGTACGTGCTGGTAATGAAGGATTTCAATAGTGTCAAATAGGTTTAAATTTCCGGACTTAAAATCTTTAACTATGAGTGTGTAGTCCGATTGGCAAGGAGAACGGCTGTAACCCGTTTTAAACATCAAGTTGGTTCGAATCCAGCCACACTCACTATGAAAAAATGTAAACTATGTAAAGAGCCTTTAAAGGGTGAAATGTTATTTTATCCAGTGATATGTTTAAGTTGTGTTATAGACTATCATTGTAAAGGTGAAATATTTAAATTAAAGAAATATGAGAAACAAT
>LWDU01041117.1_pt1 | contig 44411 bp, 41 predicted proteins | sample 727161 | NCBI WGS metagenome assembly LWDU01 (sample SAMN04566230, study PRJNA314399) | hydrothermal vent metagenome | isolation source: deep sea hydrothermal plume seawater | place: Mexico: Gulf of California, Guaymas Basin | collected 2004-07-11
GTACTTGCTAAAACCCAGTGAATATTAAATGAAGATTTTAATTACAGGAAGTAACGGATTACTCGGGCAGAAACTCTTACACAAACTAAGACAAGATTCTTCAGTTGAACTTTTTGCAACTTCCAAAGGAGAAAATAGAGTAAGTGAACAAAATGGATATGCTTATTTTGAGTTAGACATAACAGATCAAAAGCAAGTAGCGGAACTTATTGCTAATAAAAAGCCTGATGTAGTTATCAATACGGCCGCTATGACCAATGTTGATTTGTGTGAGGATGAAAGGAGGGCTTGTGATGCTTTGAATGTTGAAGCGGTAAGGTATTTGGCAGATGCTTGCGAAAAAATTGATGCACATTTAATCCAAATTTCAACTGACTTTATTTTTGATGGAGAGGATGGGCCTTATACTGAGCAGGATAAACCCAATCCACTTTCTTATTACGGACTTTCCAAATTAAAATCAGAACAAATTCTACAGGCCCACAGTGTAAAATGGACGGTTCTTAGAACCATTATTGTATTTGGAGTGGGGGAGAGATTAAGCAAAGGAAATATTGTGCTTTGGGCAAAGGGTGCTTTAACCAAAGGAGATCCTCTTAATATTATTGACGACCAATTCCGTGCTCCAACTCTGGCAGAGGATTTGGCAGATATTTGTATTTTAGCAGCTAAGAAAAAAGCACTGGGAATTTTTAATGCTTCAGGAAAAGACATTATGAGTATTTATGAAATAGTAGAAAGGATAGCAAAACACTATGGAAACTCAACAGATAATTTAAATAAGATAAGCACAGCAACACTAAAACAAAAAGCGGGAAGACCTCCTAAGACGGGTTTTATCTTGGATAAATCCAGAAATGAATTAGGTTATAACCCACATTCTTTTGAAGAGTGTTTAACTATAATAGATCAGCAATTAAAATAATAGATTAACAATGAAAAACAAATTATCACTTTTTATCATAATGCTTATTTCCTCTATTTCATCAAAAGCAGCTACATTAAGCGAAACAATAGATGGATTTTTTAAACCCATAGTTGATGACTATTTAATTCCTGTTATTTTCTGGGATCCTATAAAAGCAATGGGTTTTGATGTAGGTGCTGATGTGCCTATTGTAGTAGTATGGCTGGTATTTGGTGCAGTTTATTTCACTTTCAGAATGAAATTTATAAATTTTAGAGGATTTAAACATGCTATAGGTTTAGTAAAAGGGGATTATGATGACCCTAATGATAAAGGAGAGGTTTCTCACTTTCAGGCGCTAACTACGGCACTTTCAGCAACCGTTGGTTTAGGAAATATCGCAGGAGTTGCCATTGCAATTTCTATTGGAGGCCCGGGTGCAACTTTTTGGATGATAGTAGCTGGACTACTTGGAATGTCAGCCAAATTTGTAGAATGTACCTTAGGGGTAAAATACCGTAAGCTAGATGAAAATGGAGAAGTCTCCGGAGGGCCAATGTACTATTTGCGTGATGGACTAGCTAAGTATAACATGGCAGGTTTTGGTAAAGTGCTGGCCGTTTTATTTGCAATACTTTGTATTGGAGGTTCTTTTGGTGGTGGAAATATGTTTCAAGCCAATCAGGCTTATGCCCAAATAGCGGGGCAGTTTCCAGCTTTGGCTGGTAATGGGCCAATGTTTGGTTTAATCTTATCTATTCTGGTAGGTACCGTTATTATTGGGGGTATAAAATCCATTGCTAATGTTACAGAGAAGATAGTGCCTTTTATGGCAGCTTTATATGTTGGTACAGCGCTAATTATAATTTTATTAAATATTACTGAAATTGGAAATGTTTTTGTTCTGATTTTTAAAGGTGCTTTTGCTCCTGCTGCTGGTTTAGGTGGTATAATTGGAGTGCTTATTCAAGGTTTTAGAAGAGCTGCTTTTTCAAATGAAGCGGGTGTTGGCTCTGCTTCTATTGCACATGCTGCAGCCAAAACAAATGAGCCGGTTTCAGAAGGAATTGTTGCTTTATTAGAGCCTTTTATTGATACAGTGGTTATTTGTACTATGACGGCTTTAGTACTTATTATTACAGGCTTCCATGATGTTCAAGGAGTAGAGGGCGCTCAAATGACTTCCCAAGCTTTTGGATCTGTATTCTCTTGGTTCCCTTATTTATTAGTGATAGCTATTTTCTTATTTGCTTTCTCTACTATGATATCTTGGTCATATTACGGACTTAAAGCTTGGACATTCTTATTTGGTAAAAGCAAAGTATCAGAATATTCGTATAAGTTATTATTCCTTATTTTTATTGTGATAGGTTCTTCCGTAAAATTAGGAGCGGTACTTGATTTTTCTGATATGATGATACTAGCAATGGCCTTTCCAAATATTATTGGTTTGCTTATTTTATCTAAAGAGGTTCGAGTTGATTTAGATGATTATTACAGTAGACTGAAGAGTGGTGTTATTAAGAAATTTAAATAGTGATTGGGAAAATAAAAGATTATTTTTCATTTAATAAGAAGGAGCGAAATGGTATTTTGCTCCTTTCTTTTATTCTGTTCTTTCTTATTTTATTTTATCAATTCAGTTATCTTTTAAAAACAGATGCCAAAACAGATTTTTCTGATTTTGAAAAGGCGCTTTCTGAATTAGAATATGCTAATGATTCCCCTCAACTCAAAGAAAAGAAATCTCTTTTTATCTTTAATCCTAACACCTTAAATGATGATGGTTGGCTTGCGCTTGGTTTGTCAGAAGGGAAACTAAAAGTACTTAGAAATTACCAAAAAAGTGGAGGCTATTTTAAGAAAAAGGAGGATTTGCAAAGGTGTTATGCTTTTGGTGATGCGTTTTATAACATCATAAAAGAGTATGTGTCAATTCCTGAGATAGATGAGCCTGAACCTAAAAGCCAACAACCAATAACTACTACTCAAATTATTGAGCTCAACCAAGCTGATAGTTTGGATCTTATTTCTGTAAAAGGAATTGGCTCTTTCTACGCCAAACAAATCCTAAAATACCGTAATGAGTTAGGAGGTTTTTATTCCTTTAGTCAATTTTCTGAAATTTGGGGTTTGGAAAAATTAGATGTAGAGAAGATCAAGCTACTTACCACAATTGACACCTTGCTTATTAGTAATATAAATATAAATACAGCAACAATTGAGAAGTTGCGCAATCATCCATACCTTAATTATAAACAGGCTAAGATGATTGTGAATTATCGTGAGCAGCATGGTAATTATCATCAGCTAAAAGATATTTGTGAGATCAAACCAATTAGCCTTGAATTATTTCGTAAAATTGCACCCTATTTCCAAACTCATGATTAGTGATAAATTAGATAAAGCCATACGAGAAGTTCCTGATTTCCCAAAACCAGGAATTAATTTTAAGGATATTACTACTTTATTATTAGATCCAGCTTTGTCTGCTGAAATTGTAGCGGCATTTGTTTTACGCTTAAAATATGAAAATATTGATGCTATTGTAGGGATAGAAAGTAGAGGTTTTTTATTTGGTTTTTTATTGGCTAATAAAATGGGAATTCCTTTTGTTCCTATCCGAAAAGTAGGAAAATTACCAGGAGAAACTCTAAAGTATAAATATGATTTGGAGTACGGTTCAGCTGAGGTTGAGGTGCATAAATCGGACATACAAAAAGGTTGGAATGTATTAGTTCATGATGACTTGTTAGCCACTGGCGGTACCGCTTGTGCAGCAGCAGAACTTATTTCTCAGTTAGATGCAAAAGTGGCTGGCTTTGCCTTTGTTATTAGTTTGGATTTTTTGCAAGGAAATAAGAGGTTAGCGAAATATTCAAAGAATATAATAAGTTTAAAAAATTATTAAATGGATTTTACAATTACCGAAAATCAAAACATGATTGCTGATATGATTCAGCAATTTGGAAAACAAAATATCACTCCTTTTGTGCGTGAGTGGGACGATACTCAAACCTTCCCGGTTCAGGTATTTAAAAAATTAGGAGAATTAGGATTGATGGGCGTATTGGTCCCTACTGAATATGGAGGTTCAGGCTTTAGCTATACTGAATACGTAACAGCTATTGAACAGCTTTCTATTTTAGATCCATCTATTGGGCTTTCTATGGCAGCTCATAATTCCTTATGTACAGGTCATATTTTGCAATTTGGAAATGAGGATCAAAAGAAAAAATGGTTGCCAAAATTAGTAACTGCTGAGTGGATTGGCGCTTGGGGATTAACCGAACACAATTCAGGTTCTGATGCAGCAGGAATGTCAACTACTGCTGTAAAAGATGGGGATGATTGGGTGCTAAATGGAGCCAAGAATTTTATTACACACGCTATTTCAGGAAATGTAGCTGTAGTTATTGTGCGAACAGGTTCAAAAGGAGATTCTCATGCTATGACAACTTTTGTAGTTGAAAAAGGAACTCCAGGCTTTACTTCAGGAAAGAAAGAAGATAAGTTAGGAATGGAAGAAAATATATTAGGAGAAGTTGGGGATGGATTTATTCAAGCAATGAAGGTGTTGGATGGCGGAAGAATATCTATTGCTGCTTTATCTTTAGGGATTGCAAAAGGAGCTTATATTGCAGCTAAACAATACGCAAAGGAGCGTGAGCAATTTGGAAAACCAATTGCACATTTTCAAGCTATTGCCTTTAAATTGGCTGATATGGCAACTGAGATTGAAGCTTCAGAATTGCTTATTTATAGTGCTGCTGATAAAAAGAACAAAGGAGAACGAATGACTTTGGAGGGAGCAATGGCAAAATATTATTCGTCAGAAGTGGCTGTTAAAATAGCGAATGATGCCGTTCAGGTACTAGGCGGATATGGCTATACTAAGGATTTCCCGGTGGAGCGGTTTTATCGAGATTCTAAATTATGTACTATTGGTGAAGGAACTTCAGAAATGCAAAAATTAGTAATTGCCAAACAAATTACAGGATAATGTTTGTTTGTTGTCAAGATATTTATATTTTTGCAGCCCAAATTTAAAAAGAAATATGTTAGTAATACCAGTAAAAGACGGAGAGAATATTGATAGAGCGCTTAAGCGTTTTAAAAGAAAATTCTTAAAAACAGGAACTTTAAAGAGATTAAGAGCCAACAAACAATATATTAAGCCATCAGAAAGATTGCGTATTAAAAAGCAAAAAGCTGTTTATTCTGAAGCTCTTTTGAGAGAGATGGAATAAAAAAATATTTTATAATAATTAAAGCCTTTTTATTTGTAATTTCGTTACAAGTTTAAAGGTTTTTTTTATGTTCAAAAATGAGTTTACACAATATATAGCTGCTGAAAAAAGATTTTCTGAACATACCATAAAATCGTATCTAACCGATTTAAATCAATTTACTATTTATATTGGTGCTGAGTTTGAAATCCATGAGAATGTAAATGATATAAATTTCCAGATTATCAGAAGCTGGATTGCTTCAATGTTAGAAAAAGGGATCAGTCCAAGGTCGGTAAATCGAAAAATATCGACACTTAAAACCTACTTTAAGTTTCTGTTAAGAAATGAATTCTTGCAGGAAAGCCCTATGCTGAAAGTTGTGGCTCCTAAATCCAAAAAACGCTTACCTGTTTTTATTGAAGAAGATCAAATGGAGTCTTTATTAACTGAAGTAGTTTTTGAAGATGGTTTTACTGGACAGAGAAATAAACTTATTATTGAACTTTTTTATGTTACTGGGATTCGCCTTTCAGAACTTATAAATATAAAAATAAAGGATATTGACTTTCAAAATCAATTGATTAAGGTTTTAGGAAAAAGAAATAAAGAGCGTCTTATTCCGCTTTCAGCTAGTATGATTCAGCTATTGAAAAGTTTTATTGAAGAAAATCAAATTAATCATTTTCTTTTTTCTAATTTGGACGGGAATCAATTGTATACTAAAATGGTATACCGTATCGTTAATAAATATATCGGTAAAATTAGCAGTGTGAATAATAAGAGCCCACATATATTAAGGCATACCTTTGCAACGCATATGTTGAATAATGGAGCTGATATTAATGCAATAAAAGAATTATTGGGGCATGCAAACTTGAGCGCGACACAAGTGTATACTCATAATACAATAGAAAAATTAAAAACTGTTTATAAACAAGCTCATCCCAGAGCATAAAAATAATTTATTATGAATATTCAAATCCAAAGTGTACATTTTGCGGCAGACAAACAATTAAAAGACTTTATAAATAAAAAAGTTGAAAAGTTAATTTCTATTGATGATACTATGATTAATGCGGATATATATTTGAAAGTTGATAAACCAGAATCTCATGACAATAAAATTGCTGAAATAAAACTTCATTCTACTGCATCTAAATATTTTGCTAAAAAACAAGCTAATTCTTTTGAAGAATCCATTGATTTAGCGTCTCAAGCTTTGAAAAAACAAATCCTAAAAAACAAGTAAAAATAAGCCTAAAAATCTTCTTGTTTTAAATATTTTAAAAAAACTATTCTTTTTGATTGCTGGTATTAAAAACTTTAATAAATTTGCAGCCCATTTGTAAAGGGGGATAGTTCATTTTATGATAGGCATTAATTTAATATAAGCCGATATAGCTCAGTTGGCTAGAGCAGCTGATTTGTAATCAGCAGGTCGTGGGTTCGAGTCCCTCTATCGGCTCTTATTTTAAGGGGGGATACTCAAGCGGTCAACGAGGGCAGACTGTAAATCTGCTGGCTACGCCTTCACAGGTTCGAATCCTGTTCCCCCCACATAAATTAATGAGATTGCGAGAGTAGCTCAGCTGGTAGAGCGTCAGCCTTCCAAGCTGAGGGTCGCGGGTTCGATTCCCGTCTCTCGCTCTTTATTTCTTGCCGGTGTAGCTCAGGGGTAGAGCGTTTCCTTGGTAAGGAAGAGGTCACGGGTTCAATTCCCGTCATTGGCTCTAAACTAAAAGGAAAGAAAAAAGAAGTAGTAGTAAAATAAAAAGTAGAATTTATAACTAAATTATTAATAACTAAATTTAACAAAAATGGCAAAAGAAAATTTTAAGCGTACCAAGCCACACTTGAATATTGGTACAATTGGTCATGTTGACCATGGGAAAACAACTTTAACAGCTGCAATTACAAAAGTATTAGCTGAGATAAATGGTACAGAAGTTCGTGATTTTGCATCTATTGATAATGCTCCTGAAGAAAAAGAAAGAGGTATTACAATTAATACATCTCATGTAGAATATGAAACAGAGAATAGACATTATGCTCACGTAGATTGTCCAGGTCACGCGGATTACGTAAAAAACATGGTAACTGGTGCTGCACAGATGGATGGTGCAATTTTAGTTTGTGCTGCAACTGATGGTCCTATGCCTCAAACAAGAGAACACATCTTACTTGCCAGACAAGTAGGGGTTCCTAGTCTTGTAGTGTTTTTAAACAAAGCAGATATGGTAGATGATGAAGAGTTAATGGAATTAGTTGAAATGGAGACTAGAGAATTATTATCTTTTTATGATTATGATGGTGATAATATTCCTATAATTACTGGATCTGCTTTAGGTGGATTGAATGGTGATGCAGAATGGACTCCAAAAATTATAGAATTAATGGCTGCTGTTGATGCTTATATTCCAGAGCCAGTAAGAGAAAATGAAAAGCCTTTCTTAATGCCAGTTGAAGATGTATTTACAATTACAGGTAGAGGTACTGTAGCTACTGGTAGAATTGAGACTGGTGTTGCAAATACTGGTGATACTGTAGATATTATTGGTATGGGAGCTGAGAAATTAAGCTCTACAGTTACTGGTGTTGAGATGTTTAGAAAGATATTAGATAGAGGTGAGGCTGGTGATAATGTTGGTATTTTATTGAGAGGTATTGAGAAAACAGATATCAAAAGAGGAATGGTGATTTGTAAACCAGGATCTGTTAAACCACATGCTAAGTTTGAAGCTGAGGTATATATTTTGAAGAAAGAAGAGGGGGGTAGACATACTCCTTTTCATAATAAATATCGTCCACAGTTTTATATCAGAACAACTGATGTGACAGGTGAGATATTTTTACCTACTGGAACTGAGATGGTAATGCCTGGTGATAACTTAACTATTACTGTAGAGTTAATTGCTGGCGTTGCAATGAGTGAAGGATTAAGGTTCGCAATCCGAGAGGGTGGTAGAACTGTTGGAGCTGGACAAATTACTAAGTTACTTTAAAGTTAACCAATAAGTTTGACAGTAAAGGAATAGTGATTTTTAGTATTCCTTTACTGTATAAACGGGTGTAGCTCAATTGGTAGAGTAGTAGTCTCCAAAACTATTGGCTGGGAGTTCGAGTCTCTCCACCCGTGCGATAAAAGAATTAAGAAAATGGCAAATAAAGGAACATATATTAAGGAGTCGTATGATGAGTTAATGAATAAAGTGAGTTGGCCAAGTTGGTCAGAATTACAAAGCAGTTCAATTGTTGTTGCAATTGCATCAGCGATAATTGCTTTAATTATTTATGTGATGGATTCAGCATTTAGTAATGTTATGAATTTGTTTTATAGTTTCTTTTCATAATTAAGGGATGGAGCAAGAAATAGAAAATATGAAATGGTATGTTCTCAGGGTGATGGGAGGTAAGGAGAGAAAGACTGTTTCTTTTATCGAAAAAGAAATTGATCGATTAGGGATGCAGGATTTTGTTGCTCAAATACTAATACCAACTGAAAAAGTTTATCAGATTAGAAATGGTAAAAAAGTAAGTAAAGAGAAAAATTTCTTCCCCGGCTATGTTCTGGTAGAAGCTAATTTGAAGGGTGAGATTCCACATATCTTAAAGAACGTTACTAATGTTTTAGGATTTTTGGGAGCCACTAAAGGAGGCGTTCCTGTACCTATGAGAAAGAGTGAGATTAATAAAATTCTAGGTAAAGTTGATGAAATGGCTCTTATTGATGAAAATATTAGTATTCCTTTTGTAGTTGGAGAAACGGTTAAGGTAATCGATGGACCGTTTAATAGTTTTAATGCTGAGATTGAAGATATTGATGAACAAAAGAAGAAGTTAAAATTAATGGTAAAAATATTTGGGAGAAAAACCCCTTTAGAGTTAAATTTTATGCAAATAGAAAAAATATAATAAAATGGCAAAAGAAATTTCAGCACTTATTAAATTGCAGATTAAAGGAGGGGCTGCAAATCCAGCACCACCAATTGGTCCCGCATTAGGAGCGAAGGGTGTGAATATCATGGAATTCTGCAAGCAATTTAATGCAAGAACTCAGGATAAATCAGGGAGTATTGTTCCTGTGGTTATTACTGTATTCGCAGATAAATCATTTGAATTTATCATTAAAACCGCTCCTGCTGCCGCACAGCTCTTAGCTGCTGCTAAAAAGAAAAGTGGATCAGGTGAGCCTAATAAACTAAAGATTGCTACAGTTAATTGGGATCAAGTAAAGGCAATTGCAGAAGATAAAATGACAGATTTAAATGCTTTTAAAGTAGAATCAGCAATGAAGATGGTAGCGGGAACTGCAAGAAGTATGGGGGTAATTGTTAAAGGAGATTTTCCTTCATAAATAATATAAAATAGTTAAACTTATGGCAACTAGTAAAAATAGAAAAAGTGCTTTAGAGAATGTTGATTTAAATAAATCATACAATTTAGATGAATCTTCAGCAATTGTGAAAGAAAATGCAAAAGCTAAATTTGACGAATCTATAGAATTAGCTGTAAGATTAGGAGTTGATCCTAGGCAAGCTAATCAAATGGTAAGAGGTGTTGCTTCTTTACCACATGGAACGGGTAAAAATTTAAAAGTATTAGCTTTAGTAACTGCAGATAAAGAAATAGAGGCAAAAGAAGCAGGTGCTGATTATGCAGGTTTAGATGAGTACATTGAAAAAATTAAAGGAGGCTGGACTGATATTGATGTAATTGTCACTATGCCTTCATTAATGGGTAAAATTGGCGCTTTAGGTAAAGTATTAGGCCCAAGAGGATTAATGCCAAACCCAAAGTCAGGAACAGTAACTATGGATATTGCAAAGGCTGTATCTGATGTTAAGAAAGGAAAAATAGATTTTAAAGTAGAAAATAATGGAATAATTCATGTTTCTGTTGGTAAAGTATCTTTTGATTCAAATAAGATTGCTGAAAATGCTAACGAATTACTTCAAACTATTATTAAATTAAAGCCTTCTGCATCTAAAGGGACTTATATGAAAAGTATTTTTATGTCTAGTACTATGGGATTAGGTATTCAGGTTGACGCCAACTCATTAGTTGAATAAATTAAGAAAAGCGTAAAGAAATGAATAAACAAGAAAAAAATCAATTGATTGAGGTCCTTGATGGGATGCTTAATGAAAATAAGAACTTTTATCTAGCAGATATATCTGGTTTAACTGCTGAAGAAAATAGTGCTTTAAGAAGACTATGTTATAAAAGAGAGGTTTCTTTACAAGTTGTAAAAAACACTCTTTTAAAGAAAGCTTTTGAAAAGAATACAACTGACTTTAGTGAATTGTATGACGTATTAGTTGGCAATACTTCAATTATGCAAGCTGAAGCGGCTAACGGTCCTGCAAAAGTGATTAAAGAATTTAGAACAAAGAATGAGAAGCCAATTTTAAAAGCGGCTTATCTTGAAGAGTCACTTTATATTGGAGATGAGAATTTAGCAGCTCTTTCAGACCTTAAGTCTAAAGATGAATTAATAGGTGATATTATCACATTATTACAATCTCCAGCGAAGAATGTTATCTTGGCTTTACAGTCAGGTGGCAACAAACTTTCAGGAATTGTAAAAACTTTACAAGAAAAAACTTTATAAAAAAAGAAATGCTTCCAACATTTAAAATAAATAAATAATTTAAAAACAAATAAAAATGGCAGATTTAAAAAAATTCGCAGAAGAATTAGTTAACTTATCAGTAAAAGATGTTAACGAATTAGCTACTATACTTAAAGATGAGTATAGCATTGAGCCGGCAGCAGCGGCAGCAGCAGGACCAGCAGCAGGTGGTGGTCAAGCAGCAGAAGCGAGTGAAGAGCAAACAGAATTTGATGTTATCTTGAAAGAAGCAGGCGCTACTAAATTACAAGTTGTTAAAGCTGTAAAAGAATTAACAGGTTTAGGGCTTAAAGAAGCAAAGGATATTGTTGATAGCGCTCCTAAAGCAGTTAAAGAAGGAGTTAGTAAGGCTGAGGCTGAAGGAATTCAGAAAGCATTAGAAGAAGCTGGAGCTGTAGTTGAGCTTAAGTAGTTTCTTTAGATGTTAAAGGTTTAAATCTTATGAAGCATTAAGATTTAACCCCTTACGTTTTTTACTGAATCCCTTTTTTCTCATCTAAAACTTACTACCTTGGCAACACAAAACAACACTCAAAGAATTAATTTTGCATCCATTAAAAAAACGGTTGATTTTCCGGATTTTTTAGATGTTCAGCTTCAAAGTTTCCAATCTTTTTTTCAAATAGGCACTACCTTAGAAGAAAGAAGAAATGAAAAGCTTTACAAAGCATTTGAAGAACTTTTCCCAATTACAGATTCAAGAAACAATTTTGTTCTTGAATTTATTGATTATACAATTGATCCTCCAAGATATTCTATTGAAGAATGTATTAATAGAGGACTTACTTTTAAAGTGCCATTAAAGGTAAAAATAAAGTTATATTGTACTGATCCTGATCATGAGGAATTTGAAACTATCGTTCAGGATGTTTATTTCGGAAATATTCCGTTTATGACACCTAAAGGTAGTTTTGTGATTAATGGAGCTGAACGAGTTATTGTTTCTCAATTACACAGATCTCCAGGTGTATTCTTTGGACAAAGTTTCCATTCCAATGGAACAAAATTATATTCAGCAAGGGTAATTCCTTTTAAAGGTTCTTGGATTGAGTTTACTACAGATATAAACAATGTAATGTATGCTTACATTGACAGAAAGAAAAAATTACCAGTTACTACTTTATTAAGAGCTATCGGTTACGAAAGCGACAGAGATATTCTTGAAATTTTTAATCTTGCTGATGAGGTGAAAGTTTCTAAAAGTGGATTAAAAAGAGTTATAGGAAGAAAATTAGCTGCCAGAGTATTAAAGTCTTGGGTTGATGATTTTGTGGATGAAGATACTGGTGAATTAGTACCAATTGAAAGAAATGAAGTCATTCTTGAAAGAGATACTATTATTGAGAAATCACATATTGATGATATTTTGAATTCCGAGATTGAAACGATTTTATTGCATAAAGATGATGGAAATGCATCTGACCATGCTTTAGTATATAATACTTTACAAAAAGATCCAACTAACTCTGAAGTTGAGGCAGTAAGACATATTTATAGACAATTGAGAAGTGCTGAGGCGCCGGATGATGAAACGGCAAGAGGAATTATTGATAAATTATTTTTTTCTGATCAGAGATATAGCTTAGGTCATGTAGGGAGATTCAGAATTAATTCAAGATTAAAACTCGATATTCCTGAAGATAAAATGGTGTTAACTAATGCAGATATTGTATCTATTATTAGTAATCTTATCTCATTAGTTAACTCAAAAGGGGATGTGGATGATATTGATCACTTGAGCAATAGAAGAATTAGAACGGTAGGTGAGCAACTTTCAAACCAATTTGCTGTTGGATTGAGTAGAATGGCAAGAACTATTCGTGAAAGAATGAATGTTAGAGATAATGAAGTGTTTACCCCTATTGACTTGATTAATGCAAAGACTTTGTCTGCAGTAATTAATTCATTCTTTGGAACTTCACAATTATCTCAGTTCATGGATCAAACTAATCCGCTTGCAGAGGTAACACACAAAAGAAGAATTTCTGCACTTGGGCCTGGTGGTTTAACAAGAGAAAGAGCAGGTTTTGAGGTGCGTGATGTTCATTATACTCACTACGGAAGACTTTGTCCTATTGAAACTCCTGAGGGGCCAAATATTGGACTGATATCATCTTTAGCTGTTTTTGCTAAGATTAATAGTTTAGGGTTTATTGAAACTCCCTATAGAAATGTTGTAGAAGGAAAAATTGACATTTCAAAGGCGCCTGTTTATAAAACTGCAGAAGAGGAAGAACAAGAGATTATTGCACAAGCTAATGCACCTCTCACTGAAGACGGATCGTTTGTAAATGATAGAATTCAGTCGAGAAGTGAGGCTGATTATTTAATTGCTGAGCCTAAGAATGTAACTTTAATGGATGTAGCGCCAAATCAGATTGCATCTATTGCAGCATCATTAATTCCTTTCTTGGAACATGATGATGCCAACAGAGCGCTGATGGGGTCGAACATGATGCGTCAAGCGGTGCCTTTGTTAAGAACGGATGCGCCTATTGTTGGTACAGGAATTGAACCTTATGTTGCTCGTGATTCTAGAACCATGATTAATGCAGAGGGTATAGGTAAAGTGACTTATGTTGATGCAAATACAATAAAAGTAAAATACACTAAAACTGAGGATGAAAAATTAGTAAGCTTTGATAAGGACGAAAAAACATATAGCTTAACTAAGTTCCAAAAAACGAATCAGAGAACGTGTATTAATATCCAGCCAATTGTTAGAGCTGGAGATAAAGTAACTAAAGGACAGGTGTTATGTGATGGTTATGCAACTGAAAATGGTGAATTAGCGATTGGTTGTAACTTGAAAGTCGCCTTCATGCCTTGGAAAGGATATAACTTTGAGGATGCAATTATCTTATCAGAAAGAGTGGTTAGAGAAGATTTATTCACTTCATTACATATTGAAGAGCACACCTCTAATGTTAGAGAAACAAAAAGGGGGGCTGAGGAATTAACAGCTGATATCCCTAATATTTCAGAAACAGCTACTAAAGATTTAGATGAATATGGCATGGTAAGAGTTGGCGCTCATGTTAAAACAGGGGATATTCTTATTGGTAAAATTACTCCTAAAGGAGAGTCAGATCCTACTCCAGAAGAAAAATTATTAAGAGCTATCTTTGGCGAAAAGGCAGGGGATGTAAAAGATGCGTCATTAAAAACTAAACCTTCTAATCAAGGGGTAATTATTGGTAAATCATTATTCTTAAAAACCATAAAAGATAAAAAAAGTAAATTAGATGATAAGGAAGAACTAGAGCGTTTAGATGTTATTTTTGAAAAAGAAGCTTCTGTACTTAAAAATATTTTAGCTGCTAAACTTTATCAAATCATTGGAGGTAAGGCTTCAAAAGGGGTTCAGAATATTTTAGGAGAAGAAGTAATTCCTAAAAGCGAGAAATTTACTAAGAAAATGTTATTAGCAGTTGATTTTACTTTAGTTGATCCTTATAAATGGACAGGAAGTCAACCAAACAATATTTTAGTAAATAGAACGATTGAAAATTACCTTAGAATGTATAATGACATCTATGGTGAATATAGAAGGAAGCGTTTTGCAATTACAATTGGTGATGAATTGCCGAATGGCGTTTTGCAATTAGCAAAAGTTCAGATTGCTCAGAAAAGAAAAGTTAAGGTTGGTGATAAGTTAGCAGGTCGTCATGGTAATAAAGGTATTGTGTCTCGTATTGTAAAAGATGAGGATATGCCTTTCTTAGAAGATGGAACTCCAGTTGATATTATTTTAAATCCGTTAGGAGTACCTTCAAGAATGAATCTTGGACAGATTTATGAAACCATCTTAGGTTGGGCAGGACAAGAATTAGGTAAAAAATACTTTACTCCTGTATTTGATGGAGCAAGTTTGGATCAAATTAATATTGAAACTGATGAAGCCGGATTACCAAGACTAGGTCAAACTTATCTTTATGACGGGGGAACAGGTGAGCGTTTTGAGCAAACAGCCACAGTTGGCATCATATATATGCTTAAATTAGGCCACTTAATTGACGATAAGATGCACGCTCGTTCTATCGGGCCATACTCCTTAATTACACAACAGCCACTTGGAGGTAAGGCTCAGAATGGAGGGCAAAGACTTGGAGAGATGGAGGTTTGGGCACTAGAAGGATATGGTGCTGCTAATATCCTACAAGAGATGCTTACTTTGAAATCGGATGATGTGATTGGTAGAGCTCAAGCATTTGAGGCAATAGTAAAAGGAAAAGAATTGCCAGAACCAGGAATTCCAGAATCATTTAATGTATTACTACATGAATTGAACGGCTTAGGACTTAAAGTTTCATTTGAATAATAATATTAATTATGCGAAATAATAAAAATAATAAACAAACTCAGGATATCAATACTATCAAAATTAGTTTAACATCTCCTGAAGATATTTTAACAAAATCATTTGGTGAGGTTACAAAACCAGAAACGATTAACTATAGAACGTATAAGCCAGAAAGTGGTGGATTATTCTGTGAAAGAGTTTTTGGTCCTACCAAAGATTTTGAATGCTATTGTGGAAAATATAAAAGAATCCGTTATAGAGGTATTGTATGTGATAGATGTGGTGTTGAAGTAACTGAAAAAAAAGTAAGAAGAGAGCGCATAGGACATATTAGTTTAGTTGTTCCCGTAGCTCACATTTGGTACTTCCGTACTTTACCTAACAAAATTGGTTATTTATTAGGGTTACCTTCTAAGAAATTAGACATGATTATTTACTATGAACGATTTGTAGTAATTAATATAGGTGAAGGCGCTGTAAATACTGAAGGTGAAGCTGTAAAATATTTAGATTTTCTTACTGAAGAAGAGTATTTGGATATTTTGGATGCTCAGCCATTAGAGAATCAGTACTTAAGCGATGATGATCCTAAGAAATTTGTTGCAAAAATGGGAGCTGAGGCTATTCATGATTTGTTAGCAAAATTAAACTTAGCTGATTTATCATATCAATTGAGAGATCAGGCAGCCAATGAAACTTCACAACAAAGAAAAACAGAGGCTTTAAAGCGTTTAAAAGTTGTTGAGTCTATGCGTGAAGGACAGTTGCATACTGAGAATAATCCTGAGTGGATGATAGTTAAAGTTATTTCTGTAATTCCGCCAGAATTAAGACCTTTAGTTCCTTTGGATGGCGGACGTTTTGCTACTTCTGATTTGAATGATTTATACAGGAGAGTAATTATCAGAAACAACAGATTGAAAAGATTAATGGAAATTAATGCTCCTGAAATTATCTTGAGAAATGAGAAAAGAATGTTGCAGGAAGCTGTAGATGCACTTTTTGATAATTCAAGAAAATCATCAGCCGTAAAAGCAGATGGTAAAAGAGCTTTAAAATCTTTATCAGATTCTTTAAAAGGAAAACAAGGTAGATTTCGTCAGAATTTATTGGGTAAAAGGGTAGATTATTCTGCTCGTTCGGTAATTATTGTAGGACCAGAATTGAAATTACACGAATGTGGATTACCTAAAGATATGGCTGCTGAATTATATAAGCCATTTATCATTAGAAAACTGACCGAAAGAGGTATTGTAAAAACAGTAAAAGCTGCTAAAAAAATTATTGACAGCAAAGAGCCTGTCGTTTGGGATATCTTAGAAAATGTGATGCATGGACATCCAGTTTTATTAAACAGAGCGCCTACACTTCATAGATTAGGTATTCAGGCCTTCCAACCTAAACTGATTGAAGGGAAAGCAATTCAATTACATCCATTAGCTTGTGCGGCTTTTAATGCCGATTTTGATGGAGATCAAATGGCAGTTCACTTACCTTTAGGTGCTCCTGCAATTTTGGAAGCTCAAGTATTAATGTTAGCTTCACACAATATTTTGAATCCAGCAAATGGTGCTCCTATTACTGTTCCTTCACAGGATATGGTACTTGGTTTATATTACATGACTAAGGAAAAAAGAACAACGGATCAGGAAAAAGTAAAAGGAGAAGGAATGACTTTCTATGCATTAGAAGAGGTGAAGATTGCTTACAATGAAAAGCAAGTTGACTTACATGCAATGATTAAAGTAAGGGTTAATGATACTAAAGGAAAAAATGCTTTAATTGAAACAACTGTTGGGAGAGTTTTGTTTAATGAATTTGTTCCTGAACAAGTAGAGTTTGTAAATGAATTACTTACTAAAAAAGCATTGAGAGATATTATTGGGAATATACTTGAAAAATGCGGTGTAGCGCGTACTGTTCATTTCTTAGATGCAATTAAAACGATCGGATTTAATATGGCATTTAAAGGTGGATTGTCATTTAACCTTGGCGATGTAATTGTTCCTGAAGAAAAAGAAGGTTTAATTACTGATGCTAATAAAAAAGTAGCTGAAATTAAAGTGAACTATGAAATGGGCTTTATCACTAATAATGAAAGATATAATCAAGTAATTGATATTTGGACAACAACTAATGCACGATTAACAGATATTGTTATGAGAAATATTAGTTCTGACAAACAAGGATTTAATTCTGTATATATGATGCTTGATTCTGGAGCAAGAGGTTCTAAGGAACAAATTCGTCAGTTATCTGGCATGAGAGGGTTAATGGCTAAGCCTAAAAAGTCAGGTGCTCACGGAGAATCAATTATCGAAAATCCGATTACAACTAATTTCAGAGAGGGTTTATCTATTTTAGAATACTTTATCTCTACTCACGGGGCCAGAAAAGGACTTGCAGATACAGCACTTAAAACGGCTGACGCTGGTTACTTAACAAGAAGATTAGTTGATGTTGCGCAGGATGTTATTGTTACTGAAGAGGATTGTGATACATTAAGAGGACTAGAAATTTTTGCGCTAAAAAATAATGATGATATTATTGAAGTATTATCTGAACGAATTTCAGGTAGAGTAAGTTTACATGATGTGTATCATCCTAAAACTGAAAAGTTAATAATTGCTTCAAGCAATATGATTACCGATACAATCGCAAAAGAGATTGATGCTGCAGGTATTGAAATGGTTGAAGTGCGTTCTGCATTAACTTGTAGTACGCGTAGAGGTATTTGCATTAAATGTTACGGTAAATCATTATCGACTAACAGAATGGCGCAAGTAGGTGAGCCAGTTGGCGTAATTGCTGCTCAATCAGTTGGAGAGCCAGGCACACAACTTACACTTAGAACTTTCCATGTTGGAGGTACTGCATCTAGATCAGAGGTAGATTCATCTATTGTAATTAAGAAAGATGGTAGATTAGAAATTGAAGACTTGAAGACAGTTAAGACCACTAATAAAGGTGGAGAGAAAGTTGAAATTGTAATTAGTAGAGCAGCTGAAACAAGAGTGATTGATGATAAGAATGGAGTTATCCTTTCTACAACAATTGTACCTTATGGCTCCACAATCTTCATTAAAGAAGGTGAAGTTAAGAAAGGAGACAAGATTTGTGAGTGGGATCCGTATAATGCTGTAATTGTATCAGAAATTGCTGGTAAGGTTGAATTCAATGACATTAATGAAGGCGTTTCTTACCGTACTGAATCTGATGAACAAACTGGACACCAGGAAAAAGTAATTATAGATAGTAGAAATAGAAAACTCTCTCCATCTATTACTATTGGTGATAAAAATTATAGTGTACCTGTAGGTTCGCATTTAGCTGTTAATGATGCGGATAAAATTAAATCGGGTGCTATTTTAGCTAAGATTCCAAGGTCAGCAGGTTCATCTGGGGATATTACAGGGGGTCTTCCAAGAGTAACGGAAATGTTTGAAGCAAGAAATCCTTCTAATCCTGCAATAGTTTCTGAAATTGATGGTTCGGTTGCACTTGGAAAAATAAAAAGAGGAAACAAAGAGGTGATTATTACTTCTAAAAATGGGGAAACCAAAAAATACTTAATCAAATTAGCTAAGCACATTTTAGTACAGGAAAATGATTATGTAAAATCAGGAACTCCACTTTGTGATGGTGTACTGACTCCAGCTGATATTTTAGCGATTAAAGGGGTAGTAACTGTTCAGCAATATATTGTTAATGAGATTCAAGATGTATACCGTTTGCAAGGGGTAAAAATTAACGACAAGCACTTTGAGGTATTGGTAAGACAAATGATGCGTAAAGTGCAAATTGTTGATTCTGGTGATACTTATTTCTTAGAAAACTCATTGGTAGGGAAAGAAAGCTTCAATACGCAAAATGATAAGATATTTGGCATGAAGTACATTGTTGAGGCTGGAGATTCTGAAGAATTAAAAGTAGGACAGATTGTATCGCAAAGACAATTAAGAGAAGAGAATTCAAGATTGAAGCGTAAGGACATGAAAGAAGTAGAGGCTAGAAATGCTGTTTCGGCAGTAGCCACACCAGTTCTTCAAGGAATTACAAGAGCTTCATTACAAGTAGATTCTTGGATTTCAGCCGCATCATTCCAGCAGACTACTAAAGTACTTAATGAAGCTTCAATTAATGCTAAGCACGATCACTTAATCGGACTGAAAGAGAATGTAATTATTGGTAAGAAAATACCAGCAGGCACAGGGTTAGTTCATTCTGCAGATATAATTGTTGGCTCGAAAGCTGAGTACGATAAATTAATGAATCCTGATACTGAGGAAGTTGCAATTGAAGAGGCTGTAGAGACTGCAACAGAAACTTCAGTTGAAGAATAAAATAATAATTATGTCAGAAGAAAAGAAAAAAGAAGGGTTAAATATTGAGCTTACTGAAGAAGTAGCTGAAGGAACTTATAGCAATTTGGCTATTATCAATCATTCTCCATCAGAGTTTGTGGTTGATTTTATCCAAATGATGCCAGGAATTACTAAAGCAAAAGTAAAATCAAGAGTTATCCTGACTCCTCAACATGCAAAACGATTAATGAAAGCACTTGCTGATAATGTAAGTAAATTTGAAAATCAGCATGGTGAAATTAAGGATGTTGATCCTGTTGCAGGAATTCCAATGAACTTTGGAGGCCCTACACCATTGGCATAATTATAAAAGTTTATAAAACTAAAAAAGCCTGCAATTGCAGGCTTTTTTTATGTTCAATAATTAAAGTTGTTTATCCTAAGAAAGGATATTTGTAATCAGTTGCAGGCACAAAGGTTTCTTTAATTGTTCTTGGAGAAACCCATCTTAACAAATTTAAGATTGATCCTGCTTTATCATTTGTGCCCGATCCTCTGGCGCCGCCAAAAGGTTGTTGTCCAACTACTGCTCCTGTTGGCTTGTCATTAATATAGAAGTTTCCTGCTGCATTTTCAAGCACTTTAGTTGCATATTCAGCAGCATATCTATCCACTGATAAAATAGCACCTGTAAGTGCATATTCTGAAGTACTATCTACTAATTCTAGCGTTTCTTCCCACTTTTCGGCATCATATACATAGATAGTCATTACAGGTCCAAATATTTCCTCCACCATAGTTTTGAACTTAGGATTTGTTGTTACAATAAGAGTTGGCTCAATAAAATAACCAGTTGATTTATCATAATTTCCTCCAGCAATAATTTCTGCATCATTAGCTTCTTTAGCATAATCAATGTAAGATGAAATACTATCAAATGCTTTTTCAGAGATTACGGCATTTATAAAGTTTGAAGTATCTTCAGGAGAACCCATTTTGAAGCTTTTAGTATCTGCAATAATTTGAGTTTTTACATCTTCCCATAAGTTAGAAGGAATGTAAGCGCGAGAGGCAGCAGAACATTTCTGTCCTTGGAATTCAAAAGCACCTCTTGAGATAGCTGTTGCTACTTCAGCAGCTACTGCTGATTTGTGTGCGATAATAAAATCCTTACCACCCGTTTCACCAACTATTCTTGGGTAAGATTTATACTTCTCAATATTATTTCCAATATTTTTCCAAAGTGTTCGGAACACATCAGTAGAGCCAGTAAAATGAAGTCCTGCAAAGTTTTTGTCTTCAAATACTACTTTTGATATCTCTTTACCACTTACCGTTACCATATTGATAACTCCATCAGGCAATCCTGCCGCTTGGAATATTTCCATGATTACTTGTGCAGAATAAATCTGTGTTTCAGCAGGTTTCCAAACCACTACATTACCAAGCATTGCAGGTGCAGCACAAAGGTTAGCGCAAATAGATGTAAAGTTAAAAGGGGTAAGCGCAAATACAAATCCTTCCAAAGGCCTGTGCTCTAGTCGGTTCCACATTCCTGGTTGTGATTCTGGCTGTTCCTTATATAGCTGACTCATGTACTGCACATTGAATTTAAAGAAATCAATCAATTCACAAGCGGCATCAACCTCTGCTTGAATTACATTTTTACTTTGAGCAAGCATGGTAGCTGCATTCAGTTTTGCACGAAATGGTCCTGCTAATAAATCAGCTGCTTTCAAAAAGATAGAGGCTCTGTGCTCCCAACTCATGTTTGCCCATTTTTTACGAGCAGCCATAGCAGCATCTATTGCATCACGCACTTCTTGTGCTCCACCATAGTTGGAAGTGCCGATTACATGTGCATGCTCATGCGGAGGCGTTAAATTCCTTTTATCATTAGTAAATACTTGTTTATCGCCAATATACATAGGTACATCAACAGTAGTATTGTACATTCTTTTGTATTCTGCTAGTAATTCAGTGCGCTCAGGACTTCCTGGAGCATATCCTTTTACTGGTTCGTTTACCGCAATGGGTACATTATAAAATCCGTTTGACATTCTTTTAGTTTTTATTTAGACAATCAGTTTGCAAATTTAGTTATTTGCAATTACTAAAAAAGTTCCTTGCTAGAAGTTTTTAAAAAACCTACAAATCTATCGTATCTATCTCCTACAGCACGGTAGTACACATACATATAATAATCGTTACGGGTTTGGTAATGCGTTCCTTCAATAAAGGATACATCCACACGATTAGTGCTAATATCTTGCAGGGCATAATGGTAGTTGTAATAGCCTTGTTTTAAGTACACACTTCCCTCATATTGTCTTTTCTGCTTGTTATAGTGTAATTTGAAATCTTCTTTCAGTTCCCAATCAGAAAAGCCACCCAACAAATACAAATCACCATAATTGATATTATCCATAGGCAAAGTAAAATGCACAAAAGCATAGTCTGCTTCTATTGCTGAAATTCTCCCCTCTTGTGATTTAATCAGAAAATTACCGTTAATATCTGGCTCAATAGAATAGCGATCAAAAGAGCGTTTTCTATCATTGAATAAATAAACTTGGTTGTATGTGCTATCATAAGTAATATTTTTTATTCTTTCCGATTGATATCTTAAACTTTTAAAATCAAAATGACGAAATTCATTGTTTCCCCAAAAGGTATTATCGTCCTCATAATCGTAAATCAACTCATCATTTTTAACAAATAGAGGCGTTAAATCAGTTATTGCATTATCCTCTTTGTTGTTTTGCTTAATGGTAACTTTTATATCAGAAAACGGGTCACCCACCACTAAGTTAGGATGCTTAATTGTAAAGTCAATTTCGTGCTTGGTTGTACGGTCCTCTGCTAAGGTTGCACGCCTCACTTGAGCTTCAATTGTAAGTTTGGTTTCCAGTACCATAAAGCGTTTGTATGCAATAGCACTTCCTCCTTCTTCAAATATTTTAAATACATAATTTCCGGAAAGCATAGGTTTTATTTCCTCTGTTGGGAATTCAAAACTATAATGCGTGTATTTTTGTAGAGTATTGAAAGAAAATTCATAATTTGTTATTGGCTCATCAGTAAAACCACTTATGTATTCTGATTGCATTAAATCGCTTGCCGTCCAGTCAGCATTACAATGAATGATAGTGTAATAATAATCCTTAATGTCAGCTTCCAAATCATCAAAACTGATTAGTAATTGCTCTTCAGAGTTTAAATTGATTATTGACAGGGAAAGTTCTTCCTCTTTTTTATGGCAAAGCAGGGTTTTTATTTGTGTATTGAAGGTTCCATTTTTATAAATAATTGCAGGTTCAGCAATGGTTATTGCTTCTGTAATGTTGCTGTCTACTACTGAATTGTTAGTGCTTGTTATTTCTTTTGTGCTATGGCATGATGTTATAAAAACAATATAAATAATCAGTAGTATTAGAAAGTTGTTAAATCTCATTGAAAATTATGATTTAAATAGGTAAATAGTAACTGCAAATTTATACTTTTGCAGCCGAAAAATCTAATTTAAAAAGGATGTCTAAAGAAATAAGATTAAAAAAAGGTTTAATCATCAATTTAGTCGGTGAAGCCGAAAAAATATACGCATCCGTAAAAGCTACTGATCATTATGTAGTAAAGCCTACAGACTTTCATGGGTTAACACCAAAACTAACTGTAAAGGTTGGAGATAAAGTGAAGGCAGGAAGTCCATTATTTTTTGATAAATATAACGATAAAGTAAACTTCTGCTCCCCAGTAAGTGGTGAGGTAGTTGATATTGTAAGAGGAGCAAAAAGAAAAGTGCTAGAGATAGCCCTTAAAGCTGATGCTGAAATTGTTTATGAAGGGTTTGCTACCGCTACCGCTGCTAGCTTGTCTCGCGAGCATATTATTGACGTTATGCTTAAATCAGGGGTGTGGCCATTTATAAGGCAAAAACCTTATGATATTATTGCAACCCCTACAGATATGCCAAAAGCAATTTTTATCTCTGCTTTTAATTCTGCACCTTTAGCAATAGATATTGATTTTGCTCTTTATGGAATGGATGAATTATTCCAAACTGGATTGGATTATATTGTAAAGTTAACTAATGGTAAAACGCATCTGAATATTGATGGAAATACTAATCCTTCAAAAGTATTTAAAGGGGCAAAAGGAGTAGAATTAAATAAAATTACTGGATTGCATCCTGCAGGAAATGTAGGAGTACAGATTCATCATCTTAATCCTATTAATAAAGGAGAAGTTGTATGGTATTTGCAGCCTCAGGATGTGATAGCAATTGCAAAATTATTCACTAAAGGAAAGTATGATGTATCCCGCATTATCTCCTTAGCAGGATCTCAAATTTTAAAACCAAGATATTACCGTACAATTGCAGGAGCGTCTATTGCTAATTTATTAGTTAACAATCTGAAAGCAGGAGATAACAGAGTCATTTCTGGTGATGTTTTAACCGGCCAGCATATTGATGCAGACGGAACTTTAGGGTTTTATCATACAACCGTTACTGTAATTGAAGAAGGAAAAGAGCAGGAATTTTTAGGATGGATTATGCCAGGATTAGATAAATTTTCTGCAGGAAAAACATTTCTTTCTTGGTTAATGCCAAGTAAAAAATATGCTTTGAATGCAAATATGCATGGCGAGGAACGCGCTTATGTAATGACAGGGGAATATGAAAAAGTATTACCTATGGATATTTATCCAACTCAATTAATTAAAGCCTGTATGATTGAGGATATTGAGTTGATGGAAAACTTAGGGATTTATGAAGTTTCTCCTGAAGATTTAGCACTTTGCGAATTTGTTTGTACTTCCAAAATTGAGGTGCAATCAATTATTCGTCATGGTTTGGATTTAGTAAGAAAAGAAAATAGTTAAAATGAAATTATTTAAAAATATTTTAGCGTCAGTAAAACCTCACTTTGAAAAAGGAGGGAAGCTTGAAAAAATGTATCCGGCATATGATGCTTTTGAAACATTTTTATTTGTTCCTGATCATACAACTCATGCAGGTTCTCACATTCGTGATGCTATTGATTTGAAAAGAACAATGATTACAGTAGTGTTGGCATTAATGCCGGCTTTGTTTTTTGGAATGTGGAATGTAGGGCAATTGCACTTTACGGCTATTGGTGAAGAGTTTACGCTAATGTCAGCTTTTACTTTTGGTGCTTTAAAAATGTTACCACTTATTATTGTTTCCTATGCGGTTGGCTTAGGTGTAGAATTTGCTTTTGCTATTTCAAGAGGTCATTCAGTAAATGAGGGGTATTTAGTTACAGGAATGTTGATTCCTATGACTATGCCTATTGATGTCCCTTTATGGATGTTAGCTGTTTCAGTAGTGTTTGCAGTTATTATTGGTAAAGAAGTATTTGGTGGTACGGGCATGAATATTTTAAACCCTGCACTTACAGCAAGGGCATTCCTGTTCTTTGCTTACCCGTCATTTATGTCAGGTGATAAAGTATGGATTAATACTGGTGATTCAGCTACTGTTGATGGATTTTCAGGAGCCACACCTTTAGCCGACTTAGCTGCTAACATCCCATTGGATATGAGTTTGATTGGCAGTTTCTTTTACGGAAATATAGCGGGTTCAGTAGGAGAAACTTCAACTTTGGCTATACTTATCGGAGCAGGGATTTTATTAGTTACGGGTATTGCTTCATGGCGTACTATGATATCTGTATTTATTGGAGGTTATGTAATGGGGTTATTATTTAATCTGTGGGGAGCAAATGAGTTTATGATGATTCCTTCTTATGTACATTTATTATTAGGTGGTTTTGCATTTGGAGCTGTATTTATGGCAACTGATCCTGTTACCGCAGCACAAACTAATACAGCTAAATATATTGTTGGTTTCTTAATTGGAATGTTAGCAATACTGATAAGAGTATTCAATCCTGCATATCCCGAAGGGATGATGTTAGCCATCTTATTCATGAATGTATTTGCGCCACTAGTAGATCATTATGTAGTGGGAGCGAATATAAAAAGAAGATTAAAACGAGTAAAAGTATAATTTATGGATGTAAATAAAAATTCGTACACTTTGGGTTTTGCCGCTATAATGGTAATTATTGTTGCTGCATTATTATCCGTTGCTTTTATTCAGTTAAAACCATTTCAAGATAGAAATATTGAATTAGAAAAAAAACAAAATATCTTAAGTTCAGTAGGTGTTAAGGTGAAAAGAGATGCTGCTGAGAAGGCTTATGATACTTATATTACAAGTAAATTAGTACTTAATAATAAAGGAGAAGAAGTAGAGGGCTCTGCTTTTGATGTTGATTTAGGTAAAGAGATTAAAAAAGATGTAAATACTCAACTATTACCACTATTTATTAGTGAAGTAGATGGAGCTAAAAGGTATATAATACCATTAAGAGGCAAGGGTCTTTGGGGGCCGATATGGGGCTTTATTGCATTGGAAGATGATTTAAATAAGGTTTATGGTGCTGTATTTGATCATGAGAAGGAAACTCCAGGGTTAGGTGCTGAAATTAATACGCCAATGTTTCAAGATCCATTTGCTAGTAAAGCAATTTTCGAAGGAGAAGTGTTTACTTCAATTAAAGTTATAAAAGGAGGTCCTAAAGAAGGAGATATGCATGCTGTAGATGGAATTTCAGGAGGTACAATTACTTCAGTTGGGGTTCATGATATGTTATCAGAAAGGTTAAGTATGTATTTGCCTTATTTTGCTAAAATAAAATCTGGCTTTGTGGTTGATTCTATTTTTTTGGAAATAGATTCAGTAGCAGTTGTCAATGATTCAATAATAAATTAAGATTATGAGTAAAGATTCCTTATTTTCTAAAAAGAATATAAAATTATTAAGCGATCCGCTTAATGATGAGAATCCTATTACAGTACAGGCATTGGGTGTATGTTCCGCATTAGCAATTACAGTACAACTAAAGCCGGCAATTGTAATGGCAATTTCAGTAATGGTTGTATTGGCTGTTGCAAATGTCCTTATTTCACTAATGCGTAAATTAATTCCTTCTAGAATTAGAATTATTGTACAGTTAGTGGTTATTGCTGCCTTAGTAATTTTAGTAGACCAAGTGCTAAAAGCTTTTGCTTATGATGTAAGTAAAGAGCTTTCAGTATTTGTAGGATTAATTATTACTAACTGTATTATTATGGGCCGGCTGGAAGCTTTTGGAATGGCGAATGGACCTTGGGAGTCATTCCTTGATGGAATAGGCAGTTCCTTTGGTTATGCATGGATATTAATTGTAGTTGCTTTCTTCCGCGAATTATTAGGTTCAGGTACCCTCTATGGTTATCCTGTGTTGGAAAAGATTGGATTGTATGAAACTGGGTATGAAAATAATGGGATGATGATTTTACCACCAATGGCACTTATTACAGTAGGAATTATCATCTGGATTCAACGTATGAAAAACGAAAAATTAATAGAATCTAAATAAATAGCAATATGCAAGATTTAGCCAATATATTTATCAAGTCAATTTTTATTGACAATATGGTATTTGCCTATTTTTTAGGAATGTGTTCCTATTTGGCAGTTTCTAAAACGGTAAAAACTTCTATAGGATTAGGGGTCGCAGTAATTTTTGTTTTAGGTATTACTGTTCCAATAAATTACTTATTAGAAAACTATGTGCTTAAAGAAGGAGCCTTGGTTTGGTTGTCAGAAGAGTTTACCACTGTTGATTTGTCTTTTCTTTCCTTTATTATGTTTATTGCAGTTATTGCATCTATGGTGCAATTAGTAGAAATGGTCATTGAGAAGTTCTCCCCAGCACTTTATAGTTCATTAGGGATATTCTTGCCCCTAATTGCAGTAAACTGTGCCATTTTAGGAGGTTCACTTTTCATGCAAGAAAATGATTACACAAACATTACTGAAGCTACTGTATTTGGCTTAGGATCTGGTATTGGTTGGCTCTTAGCAATTGTAGCATTAGGGTCAATTAGAGAGAAAATAAGATACTCAAATGTACCTCCAGCACTTAGAGGCTTGGGTATTACCTACATTATTACAGGACTTATGGGTATTGCGTTTATGAGTTTTATGGGTATTAAATTATAAAAAGACGATTGATAGAATGATATTATTAAGTACAATAACAACAATAGTAAGTAGTATAGTCGTTTTCCTTTTGGTTATTTTTACTTTGGTAGGTGTTTTGCTTTTTGTAAAAGCAAAATTATCTCCTTCAGGTAAAATCACTATTAAGATAAATGGAGAAAAAGAGATTGTAGTTGATGGTGGCAACACGCTATTGACAACTCTAAGTAATGAAGGGATATTTTTACCATCTGCTTGTGGTGGAGGCGGAACTTGTATTCAATGTACTTGTCAAGTAAATTCAGGTGGAGGTGGTATTTTACCCACTGAGGAACCTCATTTTTCTCGTAAAGAAATTACTAATAATTACAGATTAAGTTGTCAGGTTAAGGTGAGGGAGGATATGGATATTCATATTCCAGAAGAAGTATTTGGAGTTAAAAAATGGGAAGCAACAGTTGTTTCAAATTATAATGTAGCAACCTACATTAAGGAATTTATCATTGAGACCCCTGAAGATATGCCATATGAAGCCGGTGGGTATATTCAGATTGAAATTCCTAATTGTGAGATTCCTTTTTCTGAAATGGATATAACTGCACATCCTGAGGATCACGCTGGCGAACCAAATAAATTTGATAAGGATTGGGCAGAAGGACCGTTTGCAATGCGTCATTTGGTAATGAAGAATGATGAGGATATCGTAAGAGCTTATTCTATGGCTTCTTATCCTGCTGAAGGAAGAAAAATTATGTTGAATGTCAGGGTTGCCGCCCCACCTTTTGATGGAGATAAAGGAACTTGGTCTGATATCAATCCTGGTATAGCTTCATCTTATATTTTTGGGTGTAAACCAGGCGATAAAGTAACTATTTCAGGACCTTATGGTGAGTTCTTCATCAATAACTCTGAAGCTGAGATGTTATATATTGGTGGTGGTGCTGGTATGGCACCAATGCGTTCACATCTATATGAACTTTTCAAGACCTTAAAAACAGGAAGAAAAGTTTCTTACTGGTATGGAGGTAGATCAAAAGCAGAGTTATTCTATATCGAACATTTTCGTTCTTTAGAAAGAGAGTTTTCGAATTTCAAGTTCTTCTTAGTGCTTTCGGATGCTCAAGAAGGAGATAATTGGACTACAATGAAAGATATGAATGATACAGAAGGAGATGGTTTTACCGGTTTTGTTCACCAAGTGGTAATTGACCAATATTTAACAAACCATGAAGCGCCAGAAGATATCGAATTATATTTTTGCGGACCACCAATGATGAATCAAGCAGTTCTCAAAATGGCTGATGATTGGGGAATTCCTGATGAGAATGTTCGATTTGATGACTTTGGAGGATAATAAAAATTATTTACATTCTATACATCATATTTATTTTCACAACAATCTTTTTCTTTTTGTATTGGAGGACAAGGAATCGTTCCATAAGAACAATAGACACAACAATCTCCTTTTTTAGCTTTTAGTAATTTATCACACTCTTTGCAGGTGTAAAGATACTCACATGCATTTAAAGACATTGTTTCAGACTCCTTATGCTTACAATAAGGGCAGGTAATAACTGAGACTAGTATTATATTCATTACCGTTTATAATTTTTCTCATATAAATCTATCCAATCTTGAGGGGTCATTTTTGTGCACAATTCTGCAATTAATGCAAAAGGAATTTCTTCTATTTTTTTAAAACGAATACAACTTTTACCCATATCTAATTTTTTACTGCAGTGTTTTGGGTATTCACTTACAAACCATTGCATCAGTTCATGGTTAGCATAAATCCCCATATGGTAAAGGGCTATAAAATTCTTTTGTGAAGCCAAATTCATAAACGGTAGTGGAAGCTCAGGCGTGCAATGGTAACCATCAGGATAAAGCGAATGAGGAACAATCCAAGCGGGCATACCATAGCCTAATTTCTCCTTAAAACCATTTGGTAAATTTTTGCTAATAGTGCTAATTAATTCGTTCATTATTGCTTTTCTTTCCGCAGGAATATTTTCTAAGTATTCGGAAATGGAACTTGCTTTAACTTTCATGTTACAAATATATAGAAATAGGTTATAATAGTGAATATTAAAAATTTTACATTTTTCTAGTTTCTTATATCTTATATCTAATTTCTTACTTCTATCTTTGCTCTATGAAAAATATTAGCTGCTTCTTTATTATTATTTTATCTGCATGTTCATCTTCTGACAATAGAATTTTAGTGACAAATTCTGGTGAGGCACAAGGAAGTTATTATCATATAAAATATATGTCAGCTAATGGTGATAATTATAAATCACAAATTGATAGTATTTTGTTAGAAATAGATAGTTCTCTTTCAATTTATAAAGATTATTCGCTAATTTCAAAATTGAATAATGGCGGAAATTTAAACACAGATTCTCTTTTTAATCAGGTGTTCAATGCTGCAAATAAAGTGTATCAGCAAACGGAAGGAAATTTTGATTGCTCGGTAAGACCACTTGTAAAGGCTTGGGGCTTTTATAAAGATAAATTAGGCGATTCTTTGGTTGTGGACTCTTTAAAATTTAGAAAATTATTGCCTTATGTTGGTTTTGATAAAATAAGGTTGATGGCTGATTCCTTAGTATTACCAAAAGGCATGAGTTTGGATTTTAATTCCATTGCACAAGGGTTTACGGTTGATCTTATTGCAAAATTCTTGGAGAGTAAAAACATTAAGAATTATCTAGTAGAGGTTGGTGGTGAATTGTTGGCAAAAGGCAAAAATGCCGATGGTGATATTTGGCGTGTTGGTGTGGATAAACCATCAGAAGATATTGATATGAAAGAGCGTTTTCAGTTTATTCTGGATTTGGAAAATAAAGCTTTAGCCACATCAGGGAATTATAGGAAATTCTATGAGAAAAATGGCGTAAAATATGCTCACACTATTAATCCGTTTTCTGGATTTCCTGCACAAAACAGATTATTAAGTGCTACGGTAATTCATGATAATTGCATGTTGGCTGATGCATACGCAACAGCTTTTATGGTTATGGGGGTAAAAAAGAGCAAACAATTTGCTCTAGAACATCCTGAGCTGGAAATTTATCTGGTTTATACAGGAAAAGATGGTAGTTGGCAAACTTATATTAGCTCAGATATGAAAAAGCGAATTATAAACTAGGCATTTTCATTTTTACATTTCTCCTCTGGCTTAGCACCACAAATCCCACAAGCTTCACCTTCTTTGTTTAAAAAAGGACTTTGGCTCGCACAAGTACCTGAGAATTTTCCGTTTTTCTTGAAAAGAATTTTAATTCCAATTGCTGCAAATACAAAGGCAAGCATAAAAACAGTAATGAAAAAGATTTGTGAAAAGCTCATTGCACTTAATTTGTAACAAAAATACACAAAAAGAAAGGGCTACTTAAATAGTAGCCCTTTTTTATAATCTGCAAATAAATTACTATTTAGCAATAGTAATCTTTTGTATGAAAGTTTCATCTCCTTTTGTGATGTTTATAAAGTAAACGCCACTACTTAAAGCAGTCACATCAATAGTGTTTTGGTAATCAGTAGTTAATACTGCTTTTCCAAATACATCATAAATAGTTGCTGAAGTATAATTTCCATCAATAACTAATCTATCTTTTACCGGGTTAGGGTATAAGTTAAAAGAGAATGTATTAGGTTCTTCAATTGAGTTAGTATTACAAGCAGCATTACATGTTGCCAATGCACTATAGTTTCCTATTCCTGTTCCTGGGTCTACACAACCATTTACAGGGTCACAATCCCAAGAGTCAACAATATTTATACTAGTTAATGCTGTTTTTCCTGCATTCAAAATTTCACCTGTCACTGCATTAATAATCATAACAACAGTATGTGCTTTAGTCCAATTAAAACCAACATCATTATACCCCGCTAATGAATTTGTACTTACATCAGTAAATATATGATTGTATATTCCCAGATTCACAGTTCCTGAAGGAAGACTTCCAGCATCTCCTAAAATATCATTATTAGAAAGCGATCTGGCAACATGATCATATCCTCCAAAACTTGCTGAAGGTACTGGGGATGCTGCAGTATTAAAACTAAAACCATTATTTACATTAGCAGGGAAAGTCATATTAGTACTATTTCCTGAACCTCCAGGGCCATAATAGTTCTCTTGATCCCAACTAGAATTACTGCTTTGTAAGTCATCCTCAACAATAACACATGATAACCTGAAGTCACCAATTATATTACCGAAAAATTCAGCCTCAGTTGCAACACTTATTTTATTTGTTGATTGATCATAAACTGCAGTAATGCTATTTACAATACAAGGGACAATATCAGTTACTCTAGTAGCATGCATAGTTGAAAAATAAGCTGGGTTATCTTCCAAAACTCTATCCACTCCTCCTCCTGGATATCCTCCAGGAATATATGTGCCAATATTATCATCATATGCACTAATAGTCATTGGGTCGCCATTATGTACGGCTATTCCAATAAAACTTGATGTTGACTCCATTTCTCCTAAAGCAACAGCCCCTCTTGGACACCATCCGCACCAAGTTCCAGTTTTTTCTTCTCCCACTGTGGTTTTAGCAGGGATAGAGGTTAATCCTGCAATAGTAGTCGTTAAAGTGTTATTAGATGTGTCTAAATCAGCTGCATATTCTAACCATACAGTTAATGAATTTGCAGCAAGACTATTTACAATAAGTTGTGCAGAATGTGTAAAGTTGTAAGTCCCATTCATTATAATATTTAAACCAGTTAAATTATCAGTATAAGTATTTGTCCCGTCTGACCATTTAACATCAATACTAGTGATAAGATTTAATCCTCCATTTGTAATAGTGCCTTTAATATCAACATTAGTTGGATTTACAACATAGGCATCAATATCTAATGCTGTTAGGATAGGATCATCAACAGGAGGGTCGCCTAATTCATATGAAAAGAGTGAAATCCCTTGGCTTATTCCAATCATTGAATTTGTACCTGTAACAAAATTATTACAGACAAATAATCCACCTGCAAGTCCACTAGATCCAGTTCCTAAGTCAGTAGTAGCGTCATGACTAATGCCTGTTGGAATACCTGTCATGCTTAATTGTATAATATCAGCACCATTTCCTCCCTGATCAAAAGCCCATAAATAAGGTCCACCCGTAGAATATCCATCATAAGCCATGCCGTAAATCGCACCAAGTCCGTGAGTTACTGAAGAGATTGTTGAAAGGGTTGCTCCGGTCATACTAACAGACAAAATATCTGAACCGTAAGCGCCTGTCCAAAATCCTCCATTTCCATTATCTAACGCAGGGTCAAAAGTTAAATATCGACAAGCAGGTACAGATGTATTTATTGTTGATACTAACGTTTTGGTAATTGGATCTACTTGATAAATTGCAGCAGCAGCAGTACCGATATAAATATAGTTTCCATCAGTTGTCATGCTTCTAGTTCCTGTTATTCCTGAGATAGTGAAATTACCTGTCATGTTGCCTAAAGCGTCTGCAGTGTAAATGTTATTATCTGCCCACTTAGAAACCCAGAATTCAGATCCTGTCCACATAACTCCAGCTAATCCACTTGCAGGTGAAAATGAGACAATTGGATCAACATCCAATTGAACGTTCCATAATTGTGCTTGTGTTTGTAGCCCAAAAGCTACAAAAAGAACTAATAATAATTTTTTCATAAATCGTTTTTTTTGAAATTAAATAATCATACAAACTTACTAAAAAACCAATTAGTTTAATCATACATTATAATTATGTTTGCAATCTATCTAACATCATGTAATGGAAAATAAAACAAAAGCATTTGCACGTTTACTTACAATTATGGATGAGCTTAGGGAACAATGTCCTTGGGATCAAAAACAAACTATGGATAGTTTACGCTACTTAACTATTGAGGAGCTATATGAACTTTCAGACGCTATTTTAGAAAAGGACATGCCAGAAATTAAGAAAGAATTAGGAGATATCCTTTTGCATATTATTTTTTATTCTCGTATTGCTTCTGAAACAAATGATTTTGATATTGCTGATGTTATAAATGATATTTGCGAAAAATTAATACACCGACATCCTCATATTTATGGAGATGTTAAAGTAGCAGATGAGAAAGAGGTTAAGAAGAATTGGGAGAAATTAAAATTAAAAGAAGGCAGAAAATCTGTTCTAGAGGGAGTTCCAAAATCATTACCTGCTATTGTGAAAGCTTTCAGAATACAAGAAAAAGTAAGAGGCATTGGTTTTGATTGGGATAATAAATCACAAGTTTGGGAAAAGGTATTGGAAGAAATTGAAGAGCTAAAAGTAGAAATGAAAAAGGGGGATAATGATAGAATAGAGTCAGAATTTGGAGATGTACTTTTTGCACTTACTAACTATGCTCGATTTATTAATGTGAACCCTGAAGATGCTTTAGAGCGAACAAATAAGCGTTTTATTAAACGCTTCCAGATTATGGAAGAAATGATTACTAAAGATGGGTTAAGTCTTTCTGATATGAAACTTTCTGAAATGGATGTGTATTGGGAACAAGCAAAACATATATATAAAAAGGTATAGTTAATATATAAATGGATGCATATTATTATCATTGCAACTTAATTTTTTTAAAAAAATCAAAAAATGAAACAAACACTAATTACCTTTACAATTCTTACTTCAGTATTATTTGTAAATGCACAAAGTTTTAACGGATTTGCACTTTATAATGCTCAAGGGTCAAATACAACCTATTTAATTGATGAAAATCAAAATATTGCTCATACTTGGAATATGAGCACTGAATGTAACTATACTGTAGCTCTAAAAGAAAATGGAAATTTAATAAGAGGTACTAAAGGGAATACGAGTTTATTTAGCACTGGAAATATTGCCGCTGGAGGAGGTATGGTTCAAGAAATTGCTCCAGATGGGACTATAGTGTGGGAATATATTTATGCAAATAGCGACCATATAAGTCACCATGATCTAACATTAGTTGGTGATAATGTTTTACTTACTGCTTATGAAAAGAAGACTTCTTCCGAGTTAAATGATGCTGGATTTAATAATGCAAGTTCTGAAAAATGGCCAACTCATTTTGTTGAGTTAGCACCTGATGGTAATGGAGGAGCTACAATTGTTTGGGAGTGGTATATTTGGGATCATATGTGTCAAGATACTGATCCTAATGGACCTAATTACATTTCAAATATTGCAGACAGTCCTGAACTTATTGATATAAATATGATACAAAGTCAAGGAGGTCCAGGTGGAGGTGATTGGTTTCATGTAAATGGTGTCGATTATAATGAGGATTTAGATCAAATTGTTTTCTCATCTCGTTTTGCATCTGAAATTTATATAATTGATCATTCTACAACAACTGCTGAGGCCGCTACTCACTCAGGAGGAAATTCTGGAATGGGTGGTGATATATTATACAGATGGGGAAATCCTTCAAATTACGGTATGTCAGGATCTCAAATTATTGATAATGCTGTGCATGATGCCAGGTGGATTACTGATGATGGAAGACCAAACGGAGGATATCTACAAATTTTTAATAATAGTGGAGTAAGTAGTACTGTATCTGCAATAGATGGTATTGAAACTCCTTTAGATCCTGCTACTGGATATACTTATTTAAGAACTTCTGGGCAAGCTTTCGGTCCTGCTTCATATACAACTAGATATGAATGTGCTTATTCATCCTCTGGTCAATCAGCTTCTGATAGAATGTCAAACGGAAACTTATATGTGAATGCTTCTGGAGGGCAAGGAGGTGCAGGAGTAATGTATGAGGTAGATGAAAATGGGGCTGTAGTATGGGGACCTTATAATGCTCAATCTCAAAAAGGATTCAGGTATGAATGTGATTATCCTGGTATTATAGCACTTGAGCTATTTATAAATACTGCAACAACATCTTGTTTTACAGCAACCGCTATAAATGATGTTGATGATAATGTAATTTCAATATTTCCTAATCCAACAAACGGATCAATTAATATAGTAATAAACCAATCTATAAGTAGAATTAATGAAATTAGTATTTTTAATATTTTAGGTCAACCTGTGTATAATAAATCTATTAATGAGGCGGGTGAGATGGTGTTAAAAGTAGATTTGAGTGAATATTCAGAAGGAATATATATTCTTAATTTGTTTCATAATACTGGAAAAATAGATGCTAGACGAATATCGTATATTAAGTAAATATAATGTTGTTAAAACGACTTCCTATTTGTATACTTTTATTATTGTTTTTTCATATTTCATTTTCACAAAATAGTTTTTATGATACTGATAGTGTAAGAGAAATACGTATTAGTTTTTATAATACAAATTGGGATTATCTTTTAGATAGTCTGTATGTACAAGGTGATAACGATAGAATTTTAGCTGATATTGAAATAGATGGAGATTCCTATGATAGCGTTGGGATCCGTTATAAAGGGTTTAGTTCTGTTAGTGTAAATCGTCTAAAAAACCCCTTCAATATTAAGTTAGATTACATAATTGAAGGACAAGACCATCAAGGCGTAGACAAACTTAAACTTTCTAATGTTATTCAGGATCCTTCCTTTATCCGAGAGGTGTTGTCTTATGAAGTATGTCGTAAATACATGCCATTATCTCAGGCAAATTATGCAAATATCTTCATTAACGATACCCTTTGGGGTTTATACACAAATGTTGAAACAGTAAACAAAAGTTTCCTGATTGATCATTTTGATAGTAAGTATAATTCATTTTTTAAATGTAATCCTGAAAATTTAAATGTTCAAATTGGTGGAGAAAATGCTAACTTAAGCAACACTCATGGAACTGACAGTAGCGACTATTATCCATTTTATGCTCTAAAATCTGATTATGGATGGGAAGATTTATACAATCTGATTGACACATTAAATAATGTTTCAGACAGCATTCATCACGTCTTAAATGTGGATAGAACCTTATGGATGCATGCTTTAAATTATTCAATGATAAATTTTGATTCTTATATAGGATATGGACAAAATTACTATTTATACAAAGATCAGGCAAATCAGTGGAATCCAATAATTTGGGATTTAAATATGTCGTTTGGAGGCTTTAAATTAACAGATGCTTCACAACAATATTTTAATGGTTTTGATATTACTCAAGCTCAGAATATGGATCCTCTCACACATTATTATCATACTTCCCAGCCTCCTTTTAATACTTTGAGACCATTGTTAAAAAATTTATTTTCTTCTGAGAGAAATAGAAAAATGTATTTGGCACATATGCGAACAATAATGGAAGAGAATTTTGTTAATCAGGATTATTTTGTAAGGGGGCAAGCCTTACAGAATTTGATTGATCAGGATGTGCAAAATGATACTAATAAATTTTATACTTATTCTGATTTTATAACAAACCTTACAAGTCAAGTTTCATTAGTGGCATCAATTTGTCCTGGTATTGCTCAATTAATGGATAGTCGCTCAACTTATTTAAGTTCATATTTAGGATATTCAGGTGAACCTATAATTTCAAATATCGCTTATACTCCTCAAAATTTCATTTTAGGTGATGACATATGGATAACAGCAGAAGTGATAGACGCAACTTTTGCAAAAGTAGCTTACCGATTTGGAAAAAATGAACGATTTAAATCAGTAGAAATGCATGATGATGGTAACCATAATGACGGCACATCAGGTGATGGAATTTATGGATGTAAAATAAGTAATTGCAGTAATTCATTAGATTACTATTTATATGCTGATAATGATTCTGCTGGAGTTTTCTCCCCAGCAAGAGCTGCTTATCAGTACTATACTATTCAAACTACTATTCAACCAGGAGATTTAGTTATAAATGAAGTTATGTCTAATAATATAAGTACAGTAACTGATAATAGCGGAAAATATGAAGATTGGATTGAACTATATAATACAACCTCCTCTCCAATTTCAACAAATGGTTTGTTTATAACAGACACGCTTGCTTATCTTCACAAATGGAATTTACCTAATCATATTATCCCACCTAATTCTTATTCTATTATTTGGGCTGATGAGGACGGAAACCAAGGAGAGGAGCATTCAAATTTTCAATTGTCTAATTTAGGAGAATCACTTATTTTATCTAATTCTGATAGTTCAGTTATTGATTCTATAACTTTTCTTCCTCAATTAGATGATATAGCTTTTGGAAGAAGCCCTAATGGTATTGGATCTTTTACTATGCTAACACCAACCTTTAAAGCGAATAATGATTTCCCCAATTTAATTGATGAGATAAGTGAGAAAGTAATAATTTATCCTAATCCTTTTACTGATGTTTTATATTTGGAAAAGAAAGAGAAAATTGAAGTTAGGGATTTATTAGGTAAAATCATTTATAGCGCAGCAAGTGCAAATCGAATACAAACATCAGATTGGGATTCAGGGGTTTATTTCATATCTTTGAAAGATAAAAGACAGACTATAAAAGTTATTAAAATTAAATAGATATGAAAAAGGTTTTACTAATAATAATGTGCTTTATTGCAATGCAATTAGGCGCTCAAACTATTACAAACTACACTACAGCAGATGGTCTTGTTGATAATTTTGTAGAATGTATTGATATAGATGTTAACGATAGTCTTTGGATTGGAACTTCTGTTGGTGTTCAAATGTTTAGTGGATCTTCAGGAACAGTTTATGATATGGTAAATTATCCTGGAATGCTATCAGATAATATTAAAGTTATTAGCGGCACTTCTACTGGAGATATATGGATTGGTACAGATTATGGTGCAAGTAAATTGACAGCTGGTTTTAGCGGGATGTTTTGGCTATCTTATACAACTACAGATGGACTTATCAGTAACCAAGTAAAAAGTATTGATGAGGATGTAAATGGAGGAATATGGATTGGAACCAACCAAGGCGTTTCTTATTTTGACGGTAATTCTTGGATATCTTATTCCTCTCCTGATTTGCATTGGAGTGGGGTGAATGCTATAGCTTTTGACTTAAATGGAGATAAGTGGTTTGCTTCACCACTAGGGGGTGTTACTCATTTTGATGGTGCAACTTTTACTAATTACGATACCTCAAATGGATTACTTTCACAAAATGTGACCGCTTTACTTATAGATAATCAAGATAACAAGTGGATTGGAACAGACCTTGGAATGTCTGTTCTTAATGCTTCAAATTCATCTTTTATTGATTATATAGAGATGTATCCCCTTCCACCACCTCATGATTCTATAAACCCTGTAGTAGATATTGCAATGGATTCATACGGAAGAATATGGACTGCTATATATGTAGGATATTTAGCAGAAGGCGGGATAGCAATGTGGGATGGTAATCAGTGGTTTGATTTTGATGTAAGTGATGGATTAATTGGACCAAATGTAAGAGGGTTAGCAATTGATTCCCAAGACAATGTATGGGTAGCAACTAGTGCTGGGGTTTCTAAAATATCTTCTATTCCAAGTACAGTAAGTAATATTTCAAACTCTGTTGTTGAGGTGTATCCAAATCCAACTTTAGGTAAGGTTTATATTAATACTCAATCTGAAAACTTTAATACTATTGCTGTGTACAATAATATTGGTTCACTTGTTTATTCTGAAAACCTTAAGTGTCAACAAAAAATAGAGATAGATTTCTCATCTCTTACAAAAGGCCTTTACCACATTAACTTACATTCTGATAAAGGTGTTGAAAATCATAAACTTCTTATTAAGTAGATTTCTTTTTATTTTTTAACTTTACAAAAAAATATTTTATGAAAAAAGTAGTGCTTATTTTAGGGTTGTTGTTTTTTACTTTTACTTCATTTAGTCAAGATGTTTTTGATGTTGGAATACGAAATATTGAAATCTTTTTTTCAGAACCAAATTGGGATGATACTCTAGATTTGTATTATGCCAATGATTTAGGTCAACGATTAATAGCTGACTCTGTTTTAATAGATGGTATAGCCGATCAAGATGTTGGAATAAAATATAAAGGCAATAGTTCATATAATATTAATAATGTCAAAAATCCTTTAAATATTAGGTTGAATTATGTTAATAATGGTCAGTCAATTGATGGTTATAATGTGTTAAAATTATCAAATGGATTTAAGGATCCTACTTTAGTACGAGAAGTGTTGAGTTATGAAATTGCAAGAGAATACATGCCTTCTTCAAAGGCTACTTATGCTAATGTTTATATAAATGGGAATTGGAATGGTATATATACTTGTATTCAATCAGTTGATGATGATTTTACAAATGAACATTTTTATGAGCGTAAAGGTCCTTTTTTTAAAGCTGATAATACAAATATAATAGTTAGCGGTTGCCCTCCTGGGCCATTAGGAATATTAAGTTATTACACAGATACTAATTGTTACCAAAGAGCATATGAAATTCAATCCACTAATGATTGGACACAACTAGGTAATTTTCTAGATACATTAAACAATCATTTTACTGAGATTGAAACTGTCATGGATATTGATAGAGCACTTTGGATGATGGCTTTTGAGAATTTAACAGTATGCTTAGATGGCCCTATAAATGCAATTCCTCATAATTATTATTTATTTAAAGATAATAATGGGAGATTCAGTCCAATCATTTGGGATATGAATCAAGCTTTTGGAACATTTACAAATGGGTTGCCAACTCCAGTAACAAATCAAAGCTTGCAGCAATTAGATGCTTTTTATGGAAGTACAAATAATCAAAATATTTTAACTAGCCAAATCTTTTCATCAGACCAATATAAGAGAATGTATATAGCGCACATGCGGACAATTATTAATGAGTATTTTTCTAATAATCAGTATCATACTCGTGCATTACAATTACAACAATTGATTGACGCTTCAGTTGCAGCTGACCCAAATTTATTTTTTCCTTACGCAACTTTTCAAACCAATCTCAATTCAACAATAGGAGAGTTGCTTATTTACAAGGGTTAAGTGAATTTACAGCATCACCTCCATCTATCACAAATTTAAGCTCAAATCCAACAGCTGTTTTACCCCATAGTACTGTGAGTATTACTGCTGCTATTAGTAATACAAATTATGCTTATTTAGGATATCGATTTAAGTTTTCTGATAAGTTTGAAAAAATAGAAATGTATGATGATGGCTTGAATGGTGATGGTACTGCTGGAGATGGTATTTTTGGTGCAACAATAAATATTGATGCTCGTGATGTTCAGTATTACATTTATGCTGAAAATACTAATGCCGGAATTTTCTCTCCTGAAAGAGCTGAAAAAGAATTTCACCAATTAGTAGTAGTAAGTGGTTTGGTGATTAATGAAGTTATGGCAGCTAATTTTTCAGCAGTTGCTGATCAAAGTGGGGAGTTTGATGATTGGGTAGAATTGTATAATGGTAATAATTTTAGCCTGAATCTTAATGGATATTATTTGTCTGACAGTGAGAATGATTTAACAAAATGGACATTTTGGTGTGATACTGCTGGAGGTACTCAATCCGGATTACATACCACTTATCGCCTTTCAGCAGATCAAGAGGAAGTCTATTTAACAGCCCCAACAGGAATTGTTATTGATGCCGTACATTATGTAAATATGCCAACTGATATGGGCTATGCTCGTGTGCCGAATGGAACAGGACCTATGCAATATCAAACACAAACTTATGATGATAATAACCAAAATGGAACAGGAATTGCTAATATAAATGTAAGTGGTAAAATGAGAGTATATCCTAATCCTAGTAATAACAGAATCTATATATTGGGAGCAACTGAAAGTATAGCTATTTTTAATATGATGGGGCAAAAAGTATATACTGAAAATCAAATAAATTCTGTGGATATTACCAGTTGGGAAAATGGAATTTACTTTGTAAAATCAGGAAATAGTGTTGTTAAAATTTTAAAACAATAATTATGAAAAAAATAGTTCTATTTTTAAGTCTTCTTATTAGTTTTTCCTCTTGCGAAAAAGAGGCTGGCGAAGGAGGTACTTCAGTAATTGAAGGGCAAGTATATAAAATACATACTTTTCAAAATTTCACAACAGGAGTATGGGATACTTTGTACTATCAATTGGATGCAGGAAAAGATGTGTACATTATTTATTCTGATAACCAAAGTGATGTATATGATGATAAATTTGAAACTGATTATAATGGAATATACCGTTTTGAATATTTAAGAAAAGGAGATTATACTATCTATACTTATGCAGATAGCATTGATATGAATAATGTAAATTATGATTATCCAATTTTCAAACACATCAAGATTAACTCAAATAATTCTGATAATAGTGTTGAAGACTTTGTAATTGAGAAAAATCAATAAGTGAATAGTCTACCTGCAATAATATCTGATTTCACTCCAATATCTTTAGGTGAAATGGATGACGTGAAATTAATGAGCCGTACAGATACTAAATTTGCTTTTCAAACAAATAAATTGCCATTTCTTCTCAAAAGATTAATACCTTTTTATCGTGTTTTAGCCATTGATGGAAAGTTAATACATGATTACAAATCACTTTATTATGATACAGAGGAAAGAAAATTCTATATCGACCATCATAATAGTAGAGTAAACAGAAACAAAATCAGATTCCGAGAATATGTGGGGAGTGGACTGACTTTTTTGGAAATAAAACGAAAAAACAACAAAGGGAAAACCATTAAAAAAAGAATGAAAGTAGATGCTATTACTAAAGAACTTTCAGAAAAACATAAAAAATATATTAAAAAAATCATTGGAAAAAAGCTAGTAGTAAATGCTAAACAATGGATTAATTTTAGTCGCATTACTTTGGTGCATAAAACTCAGAAAGAGCGATTAACTATTGATATAAATCTTACATTTGAAAATGAAAAATTAAGTGGAGAGTTAAAACAAATTATTATAGCTGAGGTTAAGCAAGAAAAAATGAGCAGGTCTTCTGATTTTATGAAAATTGCAAAAGAAATGAGTATCTTGCCAATCCGATTAAGCAAGTATTGTATAACAACATTACAGCTTAATCCTGATGTTAAACAAAATAGATTTAAAGAAAAACTATTATTTATTAATAAATTAAAACAAGCATAATGGAATTATTACTTATTCTACTAGATAGCATTGAGTTTTTAGGCACTCCACTTTTTGATTCTGAGGATTTTTTGAAACTTATTGTTAAGACGGTTTTCAATTTAATAATTATTACTGTAATTATAAGATATATCTATTATCCTGTAACAAAGAACAAGGACTATTTATTTACTTATTTTCTTATTAGTATGACAGTTTTCTTGCTTTGCGTGCTTTTAGATAGTGTAAAATTACAATTAGGATTTGCACTTGGACTTTTTGCAATATTTGGTATTATTCGTTACCGAACCGATCCCATTGCTATTAAGGAAATGACTTATTTATTTTTAGTGATTGGAATTTCAGTTGTTAATGCACTTTCAAATAAAAAGATTAGTTATGCTGAGCTTGTGTTTGCTAATCTTATGATTGTTTTTCTTACCTATGGAATGGAAAAAATATGGTTATTAAGACATCAAAGCAGAAAAAACATTACATATGAAAAAATTGAATTAATAGTACCAGAAAAGCGAGAAGAATTAATAGCTGATTTAAAAGCAAGAACAGGTATAGATGTTATTCGTGTTGAAATTAGAAGAATTGACTTTTTAAGAGATACGGCTAACTTGCGAATTTTCTATTATGAGGAAGATTCTGAATAAATTCATTCTAATTTTCATTTTACCAATTTCTGTTTTTTCTCAAGAAAATGATTTCCAAACTTGGGCTTCTATTTCGGCAAGTAAAAAGATAATAAAGAAAACAAATCTGACCATAAAACAAGGTGTTCGCTTTAGAGAAAATTCGTCTCTTTATTCTAAGCTTTTTACAGATTTAAAAATCAAAAGCAAATACAATAAACATTTCAGCTTTGCTATTGGTTATCGCTTTTCTAATGATTGGAATAAGCAATTGGAGTTAAGCCAAAAAAACAGATTTTATTCTGACATTTACTATAAAGACAAATACAAAAAAAGGTTTTTGTTTGATGCGCGAGCCAGATTGCAAACACAAGGAAATATAGAAGAGTATGCTGCTACATTTAGGCATAAATCAGCATTGGCTTACAATATTCCAAAAACAAAATTGGAGCCATCAGTTGCTTTGGAATATTTCCTGCCTTTTGAAAATATGCTAATAGATAAATTGCGTTATACAATTGGACTTTCTCATCCCATTACAAAAGATTTGGATGCTGAAATAGCATATAGAATTCAACAAGAGTTTTATACCAATAATCCGCAAACTCTTTTTATCTTTGAAGGAAAATTAGCTTACGATTTTTAAAATATTATGAAAGAAAAGAAAATTGAACTCTCATTTATTTCAGCAAGCAATTAGTTGCCAATGCAAAATCAGCAGTTACTACTGCTTATGCTCCATATTCAGGTTTTTTGGTTGGCGCAAGTGTATTACTAGATAATGGAGAAATTATAAATGGATCCAATCAGGAAAATGTTGCATATCCTTCAGGGCTTTGCGCGGAAAGGGTAGCACTCTTTTATGCTGGAGCACGCTTTCCGGATGCAAAAATAAAAACAATTGCCGTATCAGTTATGTCTAAAAACTTTAAGATAAAAGATGTTATTTCTCCTTGTGGTGCATGCAGGCAAGTAATGGCAGAATATGAGGATAAGCAAGAACAAGCAATAAGGGTAATTTTACACTCCCCAACTGATCAAGTGCTTATTGCAAATACTGTTGAGTCTTTACTGCCATTTATGTTTAAAAGCCCTTTACTAAAGCAGCACTAGTTTCCTTATATTTACCGCATGGATATTTTAGATACTCCTATTGATTTTTTGAAGGGGGTTGGTCCGGCTAGGGCTGACTTGCTAAAAAAAGAGTTGCGTATTTTTACCTATGGTGATTTATTGATGCACTATCCATTTAGATACATTGATAAAAGTAAAATGCATAAAACAGCCGAGCTAAATCAGGATATGCCTTATG
>LWDU01036197.1_pt1 | contig 44404 bp, 36 predicted proteins | sample 727161 | NCBI WGS metagenome assembly LWDU01 (sample SAMN04566230, study PRJNA314399) | hydrothermal vent metagenome | isolation source: deep sea hydrothermal plume seawater | place: Mexico: Gulf of California, Guaymas Basin | collected 2004-07-11
CGCTGGCGGTTGCGTGGGCATTCTGGATACGGCAGACGCATCTGCTGGTATTGGGAGCGCCTCTGGCCACTCTGATTTCGCTGAAGCTGGTTCGTCGGACATCTATACCGTTGGTCTCCGGCGCTCTGACACTTCTGGCTCCTGCGGTGGTCGCGTTGGGAGTCATGGAGAGCGGATGGATCGTTGAGTCGACTTCCGACCGGATGCATACGGTCGTCTCGGATGTGGAAGGCGTCAGCCGAATCAGGCAGATGATCGTTGCGGCGTATGGTATGTGTCTGAATGTCGGACTGTTTGGACTGCCGCTGTCTGTTCTGTTGATCGATGCCATTGTCAGTCGACGATCGACGATGGATGCGACTCGGCGTCGAATCTGCGGAGCGGCCGCCGTTGCCGCCGTTCTGTTGCTGGCTGCGCCGTTTGTTATGACTCAGGGCGGCGCCTGCGTGACGAACTCAACCGGCAACTACATTCAGAATGGGCACGCCGGTCCTGTTTTCATGGCGGACATGGATGAGCCGGGGCGTTGGGGAACGCTCGACGGTGTTGAGTGGCCGCTAACTGTTTGGCAGATACTGACGGTCGCTGTGATTCTGGTCGATGGCCTGATTGTCTGGTGGGTGGCATCGCTCATGACAACCTGGTGGCGAGCCTGGCAACGACGAGCGACCCAACACACGGAACCCAGTGCCGGCCCGCAGCAGGATGTGTCAGCCTCTGGAGAATCCGATGAACAGGAATTCGAACTCGTGCATCTTGCAGTGGGTTCGTTTGCGATGTCGGCAGTTGGTGCGGTGGTCCTGTTGCTGATCGTGGACCCGTTGCTGGACCGCTATCTGCTGTTGTTTTTTGCTCCGATACTCTGTGCCATGGGCATGATTCTCAGAATCAGCGGCTGGCGACCGTCGCGGATGTGTATGTCCTGTACATCAGTATTGCTGATCGGTCTCTACGCTTTCAACGTTGTTTACACACACGACCTGTTGACCTGGAACGACGTTCGCTGGCGGCAGGTGCAGAGCTGGCGCAACGCTGGATTACAACCATCGGAATTCGACGGTGGCCGCGACGTCAACGCCTGGCTGCGACTGGCGGAGGACCGCAATTCTCACGATCGACCGGGAGACACTTCGCCCTGGTGGAGCGGCTCCGCGCGACTTTGTATTACGGTCGGACCGAGGCACGGGTGGGAAGAACACGCGATGCTGAAATGGCATTCCTGGGCAACAGGACGCGACCACCATCTGTACGTTCTGCGGAAGCTGCCACGGAAAAGCGGGAGTACAGCTGCTGAGGCTTCGTCGGAAAATCTGTAGCCAGTTTGCCCGGGGGTGCGGAAATCCCACGTCCCCGCGGACACTCTACGATGCCGGGCGCTGAGCAACGCAGATCACCGAACTCCCACACGGCAGGCCCCAGCCGCGTTCAATCAGGAAATTCTCGGCAAACAGGGCTCGCTTCAGGAATGTGTTGACGGGGGCAGCCGGGATACTCAGATCGGATTGAGCGGAGGCGGAAGAGCCACGCCGCAACATCGACGGCAGTCTCGCCAGAACAACCGCGGGTAGCAACGGGAACATCCGGTACGAGAGTACTCGACTTTCGAGGCCGAGTGATTCGACAAACTCCCGCACCGTCCGACACGTAAAACGCTGAACGGTGTTGACTGCCTGGTCGTGGTTGCTGCGGAGCCACTCGTAGGCCGCCAGATTCAGAACCAGCCAGCCGCCGGGACGCAGGCAGGCTGTCAGTTGATGCATTCCATCCCGAGCCGCCTCAAGACCCGTCTCCGTCAGCACGTCGCAGCTGAGGATCAGGTCGAAGTCGCCGTCGCGAAACTGAGGCTGGCGAAGGTCGCACTCATAAATCTCCGCTTCCGGTGCCTTCTGCTGAGCCCGTTCGATAGCCGATGGTGAAAATCGGGCTTCAGCTGCTGCTGGAGAAAACGCAGGTTTGCTCCCGTTCCGCAGCCGGCGTCCAGAACGGACAGCCCGCTGGCAGGCCACTCGCGTTGACGCAGCAGCCGCGCAAGAAGGTCGCGAAGTCCGACGTACCACCAGTGCTCGTCTTCCACGGCTGACATGATTTCATATTCGGCCAGCTTCATCGTGAATGTGATTCCTGCTGTAATGCGGTTCGGTTCACGGCGTCGATCACTCGCGAGATCTCGTCCGATGTCAGCTCGGGAAGAATTGGCAGCGACAGCACCTCGTCGCACGCCTGTTCAGTTACCGGGAGAGACGGGGCTCCGTCGCCAGGGTCTTTGTACGCGGGCATCAGATGCACGGGCCAGGCGTAGTGAATTCCGCAGAGGATTGAGTCCTCTCGCAGCAGTCGCTGAATTGCGTCGCGGTTCGGCGATCGGATGACGAACTGATGCCATGCGGCCGTGCCGCGCGCTGTTACATTGGGCAGACGCAGCAGGTCGGAGTTAAGACCACTGAGATAGGCGGCGGCGTGTTCGGATCGCTGCTGCAGCGCTGCGGGCAGCGCCGCCAGTGCCGGTCGGAGCAACGCGGCCTGAAGCTCATCAAGCCGACTGTTCATGCCGTCGATTTCCGCGATCGCTCGACCGCGAAACCCATACATTCGCAATTCCCGCAACCGCTGATCGAGGTTCGGGTCATTGGTGATGCAGGCTCCGGCATCTCCCAGTGCTGCCAGGTTTTTTGTCGGATAAAACGAAAAACAGCCGATCGCTGCGGACGTGCCGACATGCCGGTTGCCGTAGCGAGCACCGTGAGCCTGAGCGCAGTCCTCAATCAATTTTAGATTGTGAGATTCGGCAAGACTCACCAGTGGGTCGAGGTCAACCGGACAACCGTAAAGGTGAACGGGTAGCAGACATCGCGTGCGAGTTGTCAGAGCCATCTCGACAAGGTTCACGTCAAGCTGCAGCGTGCCCGAATCGACATCGACAAATCGAGGAGTCGCGCCGACAGCCCGAATTGCCGCCACAGTTGGCACCGGACCATTCGCGACGCAGATAACCTCATCTTCGGGGCCGATCTCAAGTGCACGCAGTGCAAGGATCAGAGCGTCTGTGCCCGAGGCGACGCCGACGGCATGCTGCGTGCCTGTAAATGCCGCGAACTCCGTTTCGAAATCGGACACCTCGGTGCCGAGAATCAGCTGTCCCGATGACAGAACTCGCCGCATCGCTTCTGCAGCGTGCGCGTGCCTGTTCGCGAGTGACCGCCGAAACGCGGCGGCTGGAATTTCGTGCGAACTGTCGAGTGAAGAATCCGTCATGCAGCCGTTCTCAGTTCCGTGAGCCTCATTCAGGACAGACGATATCTCAGACCAGCGACTCGGAATACGTGTGAGGACGCTGCTGAAAAAACTGAACCGTATCGCTGAGTCCCCGTGGCAGGTCATATGCGGGAGCCCATCCTGTCATCTCGCGAAACCTGCTTGAGTCGCCATAATAGTGACCGATGTCGATGGCCTGTCGCTCGTCGGGAAACGGCACGGTTTGAAATTCGAATGGTAACAGCTGGCGAAGAATCTCGACGAACTGAATCAGACTGTAATGCTCATCATGGCCGAGGTTGAATGAGGAACCTCGTAGTTCATCATGCTGTCCGGCCAGCAGCAGAGCCGTCACAACATCGGCGACGTGATTAAAATCCCGCCGCTGTTCGCCGGTGCCAAACAGTTCGATTGGCTCGCCCCGCAATGCCTGCCGCAGAAACACACCGACGAATCCCTTGTGCTGGCTGTTGATATCCATTCGCGGACCGTAGGTGTTGGTCAGACGCAGGCTCACCGTGTGCATTCCGTAGACCTTGGAATACAGCGTGTAGTACATCTCGGCGGCCAGCTTGTTGATGCCGTTGACGTCGGCCGGGTCGAGAGGGTGCTCCTCGGTGACAGGCAGAAACTGCGGCCGGCCATAAATCTGTCGGGTGCTGGCAAACACAATACGTGCCGATGGATTGACGCTGCGGCAGCATTCCAGCAATGACAACTGGCTGCGGCAGTTGATATCCAGATCGGTCATTGGATCGGACATGCTCTCCAGATGGCTCACCTGGCCGGCCAGGCTGAAGATGACGTCCTGTTCCCGAACCAGGTGACTCAGACTGTATTGATCTCGAATGTCCGAGTAGTTAATCGAGACGCGGTCTTTCAGGCCGTCAATGTTCTTCAGCGACGCTCCGTATCGAGGGATCATCGAATCGACCAGAGTCACAGTGCTTCCGGCATCGACAAGAGCGTGTGCCAGATTGCTGCCGATAAAGCCCAGGCCGCCGGTGATCAGGACTCGCCTGTCGGCGTAGTAGTTGCCGTTCCTGTTCTGGTCACTCATCGTCCTGCCCGCCTCGTCGAACGTAACGCACAACGGATTGGGGCATGCCGCTGCCGTCCAAAAAAATCCGACCGACATATTCGCCGACCGCACCCAGCACGATCAGCTGCACGCCCGAGAAAAACACGATGCAGGCCAACACCGTTGGAATGCCCACAGTCAGCTGGGGATTGACCCAGATCTTGTCGACGACGATGGCTACGATTCCCAGGAAACTGAGAAACGATGCGCAGAAGCCAAGTACCACGGAAGCTCGCAGCGGAATGATCGAAAACCCCAGAAACATATTCAGCCACAGTCTGATCAGCCGTCGAAGCGTGTAGTTAGAGGCCCCCGATAGACGTTCATCGTGTTTCACATCAATCTGGTCGACGCGAGTGGAAGCTCGGAAAATCAGGCCATCGATGTAGGGGAATGGGCCGCCGTACCGACTAATCTGGTCGACGATAAATCGATTCATGATTTTGAAACTGGACAGATACAGGTCGGGCGGTTTACGGAGCATGATGGTCGCCATGCGATCGTTGAGCCAACTGCCAACACGCCGACCGAGACTGTGTTTCCGGCCAACGTATCGGCCGTAGACAACGTCCAGGTTTTTTTCTTCCAGAGCGGCGAGCATCCGAGGGATTTCTTCCGGTGGGTTCTGTGCGTCGTCATCCATCACCGCGACATAGTCGCCGTGAGACAATCGCAGACCCGCCAGCACTGCGTTGTGCTCGCCGAAGTTTCGCGACAGCTGTACCAGGACCACCGACTCGGAAAACCGCTCGACCAATTCCTGACAGACCTGTTCGCTGTCGTCATGCGAGGCGTCGTTGACCAGCACGATTTCGAATTGCTGGTTGTGAAACGTAGCCCGCACTCGCTCCACCACATGACCAATCGAGTCGGCTCCGTTAAATACAGGGATGACGATGGAGATCAGTCGATCCGTCCTGAAGTCTTCAGCGGGTTGTTGCATTGGCAGCTGAGCGTCATCTGAAAGTCACAGGTCCGGACGGAAATCGATCGGGACTCTGTGCTGCGATTCTAGATCATGCGACTAACATTTTCACTTCGCTGGACGACAGGAAAAAGTCATTCTGCCCTAAATTCAGGGTAATCCAACGGCGAAGCGGGTCGATTACCCTGGATTCAGAATGACAGTCCGGTGATCTTTATTCGCTGTCAAACGGCGACGCTGCCGACACCTGTCTTGAGTCGCCGTAGAGATCCTTTTCCAACATTTCGGTAAACCGTTTTGCCAGGCTAAGGCCGACGCCGTCTTTGGTGAGGAACACAACACCGTCCACCAACGAGACCTGACGCAGTGTTTTTGGCAGATCCATTCGACTGAATTTTGACGCGATATCTGCGGCATCCACGCGTTCCGACTTCTTCAGCAGCAACCGCAGGACTTTGCCGCATTCTACCACGTCAATCTGCTTCACTTCATCGATGCGATTAAAGACATACGATGCGGTCCACAGCATTCGTGGCACGATCATCATGATGCCGAAAATTCGCTCGGGAATGGACTGATCAGATTCAAGACTTCCGATCGCATAGGTCCATGTGCTCGACATTGTCGGAGCGACTCGAATGGTGACTTTGTTGTCGTCAATCTGGAGCTTGTGTCGTCCGTCACACAGCGTGCGTGGTGCCGTCCGGAAGGTGTACAGCCCCATTCCGCCGAAAATTGCCAACACGATGACGGTGGCCAGCAGGCTGCCATATCCCGCAGACAACGCCAGATACAGAAACCCTCCCTGTATAAGGAACGCCAGCAGGCCTATGCAAGCCATGGCCACACAGGCACCGATTGTGATCTTTGCCTGCAGTTCCACTTTGCTCGACAGCCACGTGTTGAATTGTTCTTTCTTCATAATGGGTGATGCTACTGGAAATCCGTTTTGCTTCAATGGGAGACAGAGTCTCCGTCCTTCGCGGTGCTACCCGATAATCTCGCGGCGATGACTGACGTAGTCCCAGACCACATAGCGATCCAGATCGCTGCCCGCCGTGAAGAACACGCGGCCACCGGTACTTTCCGCCAGCCGGTGAGCAAACTGGACGTCTTCGTGAGACTGCGACCAGCTGGGCAGCAGAAAAATGTTGATTGTGATGTCTTCGCGGTTGCACAGCATGCCTTCCCGCATCGTCGCCTTTTCTGTTTCCGGATCGGGGGGGTACAACATGTACAGGTCACTGCCTTCAAAATGAGCCGTTGGCAGTCCATCGGTAATCAATATGACCTGCCGGTTGGGAGTGTCCTGCACGGCCAGAAACTGACGAGCCATCTGCATTCCGTGCTGGATGTTTGTGAAGTGCGGCGGGATGTGCATTTCGCTGATATCGTCGCGACTCATGTCGGCTCGCAGCCGCACCACGGGATTGGTGATGGTCGGGATCTTCGGCAGCAGCGAAATCAGATCGCCCGGCGGCACGACTTTGGCGAAAGTTGCGATTTCAATGAAGCGCAGAAAATCGCCCGGATAGTCGCCCGTGATCAATCCATTCAGCGCCAGGGCCATGCGTTTGACGTTCACGTATTGTCCGTCGTAGCGCATGGAACCGCTCATGTCCATCAACACGACAGTAGCGCATTTGGGGTTGTTTCGCGTCTTGTGGATTTCGATGTCGTCCTGTCGCAGACGGATCGGACGTTCCCGCCCCTGCCTTACCATGGCGTTGATCATGGTCTGTGGAATGTCCATCTGAGTGACCGAGTCGCCAAATTCGTACGGCCGTGTCCGCTGAGTCTCCACGGCCCCTTCGCCATCAACCGGACCCTGATGCCGCCCGGACTTTGAAGCTTCCAGATTGCTGAAGATGCGCTCCAGCAGTTTACCCTGAAACAGCCGGTACGCTTTGGGGGACAGATGGACCTTGCCATCCGGGCCTGACACGCCCTGGCTTTCCATCATGTCCTTCAGGTACTGCTGCACCTGTTCCTGAAACCGGCTGATGTTTTCTATGGCGTCGGCATCGGCAAACTCGGAAAGTTCATCCAGATCAATAATGGCCAGCTGAGCGTTCTCTTTGGCGTCTTCGAGTTGCTTCAACAACTCATCGATTTTCTGCAATTCCTCCAGCAGCTCAATCGCCTGCGGAATCGTCATCGATTCCCGACCGGTGAAATCATATTCCGACGCCAGATGATCGATCTGGTACTTCTGGCCCAGCGTTTCCATAAGCCTCAGAATCTGTGACGCGAATCGCGGATCAGACCGTTCCGCCTGATACCACAGATGTTCCAGCTGATAGATCTGCTCATCACGGACAGCACGGTTGAACAGTTTCGAAGGCTTGCCGGACGGTCGAGCCGCCTGAACGTCCTTCCGATATTTTTTGGCGATCCTGTTCTGAACCGTCTCAGTTTCGTATTTCGCCAGAATCCGCTGTTTTCGTTCCTCCAGCATCTGGATCAGTTGGTCGAGCGAGGGGCCGAGTCCGGCAAATTGCCCCGGATCCAGTCGAATGGCATTGGCGATTTCTTCTTCCGAGAACTCGCGCATGGAACCGAACTGCAGCATGTGTTCGAACACCGGCGACACAAGGTCCGGCGGCGGTTCGCTGGGCGACGGAAACTTACCCGGATCGTATTTCTGATAGGTATGAATGATTCCGCCACGGTGCGGATGGTTGCGTGAGGTTGGCATCAGGACCGATCGCTGAAACGTTGATCATGGGTGTCGTGGTCGCCGATTATACACAGAAGCGTGCGTCCGTCTTTCATTTTGACGTGGCAAAAACGAAGTAGCAGCTCGTTTGCTTCTCCGTCGTCCGCTGTGCGATATGGTTGGTATGAACACCTACAGATGCCACTCTATGACCCGGTGCACCATTGAGGCTAAGATCACGACCGTCTTCCACATCAATCAAACGGCCGTGCTTCTGACTCAACAGCACGGCCGAGATATGTCAGCCAAAATCCAAGCAAATGCCCGCCAATCTGACTCCCATGTACTACAAGGCTGAGCGCGACTATCGTCGTGCGCAGACGGTGGCTGAGCAGGTGGAATGTTTGCAGCTGATGCTGCAGCTGATGCCGAAACACAAGGGAACGGACAAACTTCAGGCGGGTATCAAATCCCGACTCAGCGAAGCCCGTCAGAATCTGAAGCAACAGATCAATGCGCCAAAGAGTGGTCAGACGTTCCGAATCCCTCGTCAGGGTGCTGGTCGAATTGTGATTATTGGAGGGCCGAACTGCGGCAAGAGTAGGATCCTGAAAGAATTGACGCGAGCTGAACCGGACGTGGCTCCGTTTCCATTCACGACTCGCGAACCGCTTCCGGCCATGATGGAATACGAAGGAGTTCAGATTCAACTTGTCGACACGCCGCCGATTACAGCCGGACAACTGCAGCCGTGGTTACTGAATCTGGTGCGCACGGCGGACGGCGTGCTGCTGGTGTTTGATGGTTCGTCGGACGAAGCTCCGGAAGAAACGATGGCGGTAATACAGGAGCTCGGAAGCCGCAAAACACGATTGACGGAAATCGGGGGCTTCGACAAAAACAGCTTTTCGATCGTCAATCTTGCATCAAGACTTGTCGTGACGCATGCTTCAGACGTGGACTGCCAGCTGCGTTCGCAGCTGCTTTTTGAATCGTGGGTGGACCACACGTTGTCCATTGGTGTGGAGTTAGGCGAAGAACATTTCGTCAGCACACTGAAACAGCGGTGCTTTGAGTTGCTGAAGATCATCAGGGTATTCACGAAGGCACCGGGAAAACCCGCAGACATGGGTGCTCCACTGACAATTGCCGATAACGGGACGGTGGAAGATCTTGCTGCTCAGATTCACGATGACCTTGCAAGAAACCTGAAACACGCTCGATTGTGGGGGCATGGGGACCACGACGGGCAGGTCGTCGGACCCGATTATCGGCTTCGCGACGGAGACGTTGTTGAGCTACACTGCTGACCCACACGCAAACAGCATCCAGACGCAGCCAGGTGAAACACACATTCATGCGGGAACTTACGACTCTTTCCAGCGAAACACATGCTCGCCGACTGTCCGCATTCCTGGCGACAAAGGCCATCGAAGCCGGGTTTGACGAGGAAAACGGTGAGTGGATCCTCTGGGTCCACAACGACGATGATCGTAGCAAGGCCGAGCAGATTCTCAGCGAATTCCAGAGTGATCCGGATCACGACCGGTACGAAGCTGCCGAGCGAAAGGTGAAACACGTCTTTCGAGAGGCCGAGCGCTTGCAAAAGCAGGCCAACAGGAAACAAGACCGTTTGAAGAAACGATGGGGCGGATCGTGGTGGCACTGTTACCCTGCCACTTACATCATGATCGGCCTGTGCGTACTGGTGTCGCTGGTTTGCACGGACTGGAAAGACGTGAAGATGGGGGCACTCGGACCACAATTATGTAACGACCCGAATTCAAAGTTGCTGTTGAAACTGGGAGTTCAGACGCCCGTGGTATTTGAACAGAACGGCGTTAAGTTTCTCGGCTATCCACGAATACCTGATTTTCCAGAGGAGAATTTAGACTTCAATGTGATCAAAAATGTGCTTGTGGAAAAGACGAAAGCTACGTCGGGCGCATTAGCGATAACGATGAAAAGTGGCCAGATATGGCGACCGATCACACCCATCTTCATCCACCTTGGGCTTCTTCACATCCTGTTTAACATGATGTGGCTGCGTGGAATGGGCCTGGGAATTGAATTCGTGCGCGGAACACCTCGATTTATTGTGCTCTGCTTAATCCTGGCAGCGACGTCAAACATTGCCCAGCTATTCTGGAGTGGTCCATATTTTGGAGGCATGTCCGGAGTCGTTTTCGGACTCATCGGGTACGTCTGGATGAAAGGCAAAACTCAGCCAAAACTGGGCATTGGACTTCCGCAGCAGACTGTTGTTTATTGTTTCTTATGGCTGGTGCTGTGCATGACCGGAGCTCTCGGACCAGTCGCGAATGCGGCACACCTTGTCGGATTTGTCGTGGGGATACTGATCGGTGCCCGCCAGACGATCTGGAAGAAGCTGCCTTTCACCGGGTAATGGCCGAACGCAAACGGAAATATTTTCGATTCAATTCCGCCTTGCGGCAATTATAATCAGCGGACGAACTGTCGATTCGACGTGCTGCGTTCACAGCGATAGACGTTCAAATGATTCTCGACAGGAAATGAAAATGACCGACGATAAACCTTCTGCTGAAGTACCGGACAGTCAAGACGCACCTGCGGCGGATGCAACCGCCGACAATCCGGTGGTCACATCTGCATCGACAGCGGCGGCACCAGATACCAGCCAGGCGGCCAGTGAGTTCGAGCAACTCGGCGATGGCCAGCAGATGAGTCTGCCAGCCGAGTTCTGGCTGTTCATTAAAGAAGAAAAGAAGTGGTGGCTGACACCGATCATTCTGGTGCTGCTGGGTGTTGGTGCGCTTGTGGCCCTCACATCAACGGGCGCCGCACCGTTTATCTACACGCTGTTTTAAGCCATAACGCGGCGTGCTCCGGTGTGTTATTCAAGCGTACCGATTGGTTCTACACATCTTTGCCCTCCCGTTCTTACGGGAGGGTCGGACGCGGTAGCGGAAGGGCAATTGAAAATCGCTGTGCAAATGTATGGTTGAGGTTAAAAGACCCTCTCCGGGCCTGAGAGCCCGACTCTCCCGAAGGCAGGAGAGTAAACACGCGAACCGAACTGCCGGCCGACGCTCTGACCGTGGTTTTCAGATTTGTGCAGGTACCAGACTCACTCACTTGTGCGTCGAGCTTGTAATTCCTGCCCATTTCCAGGGGCCTGCCTCATACTGCCCGTGCTGATCTAACGCTGTCCGCCACCGGATGACAGCAACTCAAGGGCATCCAGACCATCCAGCTCCTTGTACGGCCGGACACTGGCATACCATTCATGCCACGTTCTGTAGGCCTTTGTCCTCCATGCGTTGGCTCGCACAACTTTTTGAGCTTCGGAAGACGTCCTCGGGCCATCGAGCGGGTTCTCTTTCAGACCGAATCCACGCGGTTTTCTGGAGATGTACCTCAGTGCCTGCAGTGCTTCGCTGTTCACACCGACGTTTGGATCTCGCAGGCCCTGCAAAATCAAAGGAATGAGTGAAAAGTCACCAGTGCGGCCGAGTGCAAAAAAAGCGGCTTGGCGGTTCGTAGCGTCCGGGTGATCCAGGAGTCGTTTCAGCAGATCGATTTGTCCGATCAAGTCCTATTTCGAGCCGAACTGGATTTTTTCAACAAGGTCGTCGGGGTTAATGTCCAGCTTGTCCAGGTCGGCGTTTTCCATCGCGGCCAGCAGTTCGTCCAATGGCCCGATGTCCTTCTTTTTCTTTTTGTCGCCGAACAACGCTGACGCGTCACGCCCCCCCATCATCACTCCGCCCGAGTACTGCTTGTCCAGGATCTGCTTGGTGGACCTGACAAAATAGAGTATTGCCAGAGACGTACCGACGGTTTGGTTGGAAAAGGTTCTAAAGCTTCCGTCTTTATCCTGCAGAGAAAGCAGGCCATCACCATAGGTCGTATACCAGCCTTCTTTCAGGTCCGCCAATGCAGAAGCTCGTTCGAGAGCGTAGTAGAAGTAGATCTTGTGTTCAGCTTTGCTGACGGGTTGAAACCTTGCGTTATTCCACGAAATTCCTCGACTTACCGCGTCGTCAAGGTTGCCTGCCGAGTTTCTGGCAGAGTAGTCGGGATACACAGATCCTTTTTCGAGTACGCCGAACTTTTTTGGGTCTTCGGTCGCAGCCTTTGCCTTGTAGCCCTTTGGTCCATGCAGCATCGTTCGGGAAACAGCTACCGTTCCGGCACCTGCCAGCGTCATGTTGTGAGTCGATTTGCCGCTGCCGGGTCCGTCGGTCGTCCCCGGTCGGTATCCCCAACCGCCGTCACCGTTTCGGCCACCCACATAAAATGAAGCGGCACGGTCGAAGGCCCCGGGCGAAACGTCGCATCCAACACGTTCAGCGGCCCAAAGTGCAAGAACTCCGTACTGGCTCATACTTACATCGCCAGGCGATCGAGGTCCATCACTCCAGGAACCGTCTGCTCGCTGTGTTGATTCAACGTATCTGGCGATATTCTGTAACCCAACGATGTAGGCCTCGGGGTCGCAGTAGCATGGCGTCTACCCCTGCGAGATAGATGTGGTCATACCCGGTGTAGCTGCTGGCTTCAGCACGCTCTTTGGCGACCCTAATGCCCTCAGCGACGATGGGATCTTTCACGTCGACACCGGCCTTCAACAGGGCATAGGCCGCCAGTGTTTTCTCACGTTCGCCGATCTTTGCAGCGTTGCCCTGGAGGTAGGCAACGCTTTTGGCGACGGCAACATCAAATCGAGGCACTTTCGTAGACTTCAGTTTCCCCGCAGCATGGGGCTGACCCGCCAACAATATGCAACACAAGAGGCTGATCGAGTGAATAAAACGCATGGACACGGCCTTCAGGCTGAGCGATCGGACAAGCGTGAGCTTTTACAATTTCTTTGATAGTATCTTCGGTATTCGAGACAGTCAAAGTCAAAAACGGAACCGTCGATGCTGGATAACTCAAAAGTGTACGTTCTGATCACCGGCGGCGCGGGTTTTCTGGGGGCTCATGTCGTACGGTCCGTGCTGCAGGATTCACGCTACGACGGACTTTCGGTGTTGGTTGTTGATGACCTTTCCGGCGGGTTCCTTGAAAACCTGCCGGACGACCCCAGATTGGAGGTCCGTCAGATCAGTGTTGCTGATTCCACCGAAGTGGACGGCGTCTTTGCGGACTTCAATATCAAGTACGTATTCCACCTGGCAGCATACGCGGCGGAGGGTCTGAGTCATTTTATTCGGCGCTTTAACTATCAGAATAACCTGATTGGCAGTGTCAACCTGATCAACGCTGCCGTCACGTCGGCCGTCGAGCACTTTGTCTTTACCAGTTCGATTGCAGTGTATGGTGCAACACAGGTTCCCATGACAGAAAATACGGTGCCATCTCCGGAAGATCCGTACGGAATCTCCAAATTGGCCGTTGAATTGGACCTGCGGGCGGCAAACGCGATGTTCGGGCTGCCTTTCACCATCTTTCGGCCCCACAATGTCTACGGCGAATTTCAGAATATTGGAGATCGATATCGCAACGTGGTCGGCATCTTCATGAATCGAATTATCCAGGAACAGACGTTGCCGATTTTCGGTGATGGCACGCAGCAACGTGCATTCACATATGTTGCGGATCTGATGGCTCCGATCACGTCAGCTCCGTTTGTGCCCGCAGCGGCGGGTCAGGTCTTCAATATTGGTGCCAGTCACCCAGTCAGCGTACGCAGCCTTGCTGAGCTGATCTGCAAAGAATTCGACGTGTCTCCGAATCTCGAGTTTCTGCCCGCCCGCAACGAAGTGCACATCGCCTGGTCAGATCATTCCCGTTGCGATCACGTCTTTGGAAACGCACCGGACACAACGCTGGTCGAAGGCGTTCATCGCATGGCTGAATGGGTACGAAACGTGGGGCCGCGAAGCAGCAGCAACTTCGGCAGCATCGAGATAGAAAAGGGGCTGCCACCGAGTTGGAGAAACTGATTACTCTGCGACCAGCTTCGTCAGTGCGTCCCGCAGGACTGGATAGTTAGCCTGAATCGAATATCTCTCGGTCACGGCATGTCTCCCTCGCTCGCCCATCGCTTGGCACATGCGTGAATCGTGCAGCAGAGTGCGGAGTGCGTGACACCACTCTGCAGTCTCCTGGGCGACAAAACCGTTTCGGTTTTCGTCGATGATCTCAACGTTCACTCCGACCGGAGCAGCAATCCCCGGCACTCCCACGGCCAGATACTGAATCAGTTTCAGTCCGCACTTATAAACATCCCATTCCTGGTCCGGAAACAGGGGCATCAGTCCGATGTCAAAGGATTGAATCTGCTTCACCTCAGCTTGCGGCTGCCATGGTTCGTGGACGACGTTGACGCCGTCCAGGTTGATGTCATTAAGCGGTGACACATCGGGGACCACCACGCGAAATTCGAATTCCACATCGCGAGCCACGGTTCTTAACGCTTCTGCGACGACATCGATGTATTTTAGGTTCCCTGTCGTTCCCATCCACCCGACCACCGGGCGACCGCCGCCACTGGCATCCCGCATCTCGTAGTCAATCATGTCAACACATGTGGGGATGAGCAACGTGCGGTCGTTGTTGGGTTGTACCTTCTCGATCAGGAAACGATTGCCACAGACGACCAAATCGGCCATGTTCAACAGCCGGTCAAACTTTTGTGGGTGACGCAGGAAAACGGCATCATCAAGATCCAGCACTAATTTTCGACAACACTGCCTGAATCGTTCTTCGGCGTCTGTCGTGGCGTTGTCAAATATTTCCCGATCGATGAATATAATGTCAAAACCGGTCAACCTGGCACGCAACCAGTGCCACCATCGCACACTACGCTTCAGCAGTTGGCTGGGGCGGAACCCCATCCAGGGAAAGTAGTCGTACTTCTGAGGAAAGCTGTTTGCCACAACACACGTGTGGCCCTCTGCTCGAAAGTGGCGAACGTATGGCAGAATGCGAAATCGCGACGACGGGACTCGTGAGCCCGATGACAAAAAAAGAATCTTCACAGTTTGGCACCCTCTGCAAGACCGCACTCATACCGTGTCGTCAAAGGGCGTTCGGCCGTAATCGTCAGACGTCCGCCCTGCCGAAAAATCGCCAGCAGATGCGCCAACGGGCTGATCGCCAGTTGAACCCACATGTTCGGTGAATCCGGGTACTTCAGTAGACGTTTGCCGACGCTCCTTGTCAGTGAGAACTGTCCAAGGAAGATCCCAAGGCTGCCAATGATGTACAGCACATTTCTTTGATGGATGACCGTGGCGTTTACAAATCCGCTGGTCTCAAGAACCTTGCGAATGCTCGTCGGCGTGAAGTAGTGCAGATGCCGAGGAAGTTCCCAGACATACCACGAAGAACGAAACAGCAAGCGTTCCCAGCAACCACCGTTTGGAACGCTGATCAGCAATTGCCCGCCCGGTTTCAGCAGGTCGTGCAATTGCCGCAGAGTCGTGATTGGATCCACGACATGTTCGATCACCATCCACGCGGCAGCACAGTCAAAGGATGCTGCGGGCAACGATACATCGTCAAGGACGCCCGTGTGCACGCAAAAGCCACATTCGCGTGCCTTTTCAGATGCCGCTTCGCTGGGCTCGACACCGACAACGTCCCACCCGATGGCAACAAGTCTTGAAAGATACCCACCGGTAGCACAACCCAGTTCGAGGGCTCTTGGTGGAACATTGTCTTCGCTTTCAAAAGGTTTATGTGGCAGCAGCTGTCCACGGTCATTTGTAAGCCAGTAGTAAAGGGATCTTAGTCCGGGAACATAACGCAGTGGCAAAAATCGTAAATACCACGGCGTTTCCGGCTGAGGCTCGGAATTGTTGCTGTTATCCGTCGGCGGAGCCGAAACGTGCGGTCCGTAGTGATCGGGATAACAAAGGTGCAATGTCTCCGTCGTTGGTCGGGGGTTCATGAAAACGTGTTCGCATTTTTCACAACGCGCGACCGAATAGGTGCCCGGTACACCGCACAGGTGATCAACGGTTTGCAACACTGTGTGAGAGTCGGCCTTTCCGCACAATGGACAGGCCGTTTCCTGCAGTTCCGGGGCCGGCAGTGGCATGCTCACGTGGTGGTCTCCTCGGCATGCCAGGATTTTCGGCATCTATACCAAACGAGAACCCAAAGTGGAGTTTGAACAACACCAACGCCAAGCAGATACCCATATCCACTGCCCTCGATTCCGTATGCTCTTCCCAGCCAGAAGACGAGCACAGCGATAGTCAGACTGGAAACGATGGCCGGAATCAGGAACGGGTCCCGTTTGTGTGCGCGCACGTAAATATTAGTGCACAGTGCTGGTTGAAAAGCGAAAAAAGCCATCGCAAAAATGGCAGTGGACCAGACGTCGGGCACGCGTGAGGCGATGTGAGTGAAGATAGTGTTCGGGAATTCGTTGACCACGTAAACTCCTGCCGTGAACGTTGCTCCGCCGACCGCAATCAAAATCAGTGAAATTCGACTGAGTCGAAAAAACAGCCGATCCAGTTCTTCATATTTTCGTTCGGCAATCAACTGACCGAACAATGGGCGACGCGTTTCAACCCATGCCATCGATGCTGACTGCATGGCTGTCAGCACAGTCCACATCAGCCCGAACCGTCCTCCCATGGCTTCGCCATGACACTTGAAAATTACCAGACCCGCCAGGTGTGTGGCAAACCAGTGCAGGGTGCCCTGAATGGCAATTCGCCACTGCAGTGGGACGACTTCCGACTTCCAGTCGATCGCCTGCCCCGAATCTCCGTCTTTCAGTGAGGCAAAGAACTGTCCAAACCGACGTCGGACAAGATAGGTCTCCCCGCACAAACGAACGGCCGCAGAACCGGACAGTGCCCAGAGTCCGAAGCCAGTGGACATCATGGACCAGACAACGGCCGAGCCCGCGACTCCCTGCCAGAACCGTACCTTGTTGATCGTCGGTAGCTGACCGCATCCTTCCAGAATGGAACTCATGGGCAGCAGCACAAGCTGCATTCCTGTCAGTAGTACCAGCGATGTCCAGGGAGCTGCCCATTCAGACACGTTCAGGCCGGCCGGAGTCTGTCCTGTCGGCCAGCTGAAATACACGTATCCGGCGATCGCAATCACAACGACAAATGCGCCGGCCGCCAGCAGATACCATCGCGCTGCCATCCTGCTTAACGATGCCAGCCGTGACAATGCGCATGGATCTCCTGCGACCTTGTCGTCCACCATTCGCAGCTGCGACCATTCGTGACTGGCGACACTGATGATGACGACGTGCAGACCCAGTTCGACAAAGATCTGCATCGCCAGCAGATAGAAGAAAGCGTAGTAGTAGCCCTGTTCCACTTCCGTCAGGCAGAAGACAATCAACAGCATCGTCAGCTGTCCGGTCAGCAATTGCCAGCCCCGTGCCGCCACGGCGTAGCCAACGGCCGTGTCGACTCCCAGGTGATGCCCGATTTTTTTTAACAGCTGCAGACTCACACCAGTATTTTCACAAAGGACGGGGTCTTCCGGTCAGCTCGAGGCGGCTTCTCTGCCCCGAATCCTCAAGCCAGGTTCAACCGGCCATATTGTATTGCCTACGGACATTTGCCGTCGGGCTATGGTAAAACCGAACAGCTGCGATGAGAATCCTGCAAATGGAGGGAATTTCCTTGTGGTTCTGCCGTTTACCTGTTTCCCGGACACAACACCCAACACTGGCTGATTGCTGATTTCACAAGCGCACGAGACCCGCTCGCTGGCGCTTATAGCTGGTACACGGAGGGCCGAAGACAGTCGGGCGTCCGGTTTTGCAAAGAAGCCCGGCATTTTTGAAATGCCGGGCTTCTGGAAATCGTTTGAATACAAACTTAAACCACACGGAATCAACGACTCACGCGGTTTCGCTTACGTTGTTTTCCGGTGACCGATGTTGATGTAGGCATGCACATGCGGTGCACCTCGGAAGTGCCACACAAAGGCTGGGCCTTCGACTCGCCACATGTCCCAGACCTTGTCGGATTCCAGGTCGCCCTTCTTGTAGAAGGCCATGTGCAGCTTATCGACTCCACCACTTTCTTTGACGATTTCCATGACTTCGTCGCGGTCTTCCTGACGGTACGGAGCCAGCAGCACGCCCAGCGTCTTTTCCACCAGCTGCTTCTGGTCGTCTTTCAATTCGCTGACTGCAATCCCGGCAAACTTTCCTCCGTCGCCCTGAATTTGCACGGCGTTTTCTTTGGGCGGTGCTTTGGTGATCAGGGCCTTTTTGGCCTGACCGGCGTCCAGTGACTTGAAGACCTCATTCGTTTGCTTCGTCTGACCGTAATACATGTTGTCAGCGACTTCTTCTTCGCCGTGACCGTAGATGATCGGCCCGCCAAACGCTGCCTTATCGACGCTGTTCCCGTCAGCTCGCATAGTCAGGTGTCGGCCGGTCAGTTCGAATTCAAAATCCCCCTCACCCGGTTCACCGAAGACCGCCACGCTGAATTGTTCGATTCCCCCTGCGTCATCGTCCATCTGACGCTTGATTCGTTCGTAACCATCCTCGCTGGTCATGCCGCGCACAACCTGATCAATCAGGGTCCGCTGCTTGTCGGTGTAAAAATCCTGACCGATTTCCGGCTTCGTGATATGCCAGTTCGCGTTAATGCGGCTTCGCAGTTCGTGATTAAACGAAAATACAATCTGACGTCGCTGCTTTTCAGACAATGTCTTGTAGAACTCAGTGACTGCCGTTTCGGCTGCGCTGGTTGGCGTTGGTCCGGCGAACAAAGCGGCGTTAAGGCTGCTGCCTCCCAGAGCGGCGAGTGCTGCTGTTCCGCCGACAGCCTGAACAAAGGCGCGGCGACTGAGTGTTCCGTTTGAGCTGGCGTGCGTCGTCATGTCGAGGACCTCTTAACGTGGTGATGGTGGGGAGCGCTGTGTGTTGCTTTTCGGATCTTCTGAGAACAACACCGAGGAGCGGCCAATAGTATCGCAGCGTCCGGAGAAAAGCACGTGTTTGCCCGGGAAAACCTGGGGCGACGTTGTCCGGACGTGCGTAGATGCAGGGAAATCGAACAGTAGGGGCTGTGCTCGCCTTGTTGTTACCCACAAGTCCATAGTCGCGAAGACATCTTTACCCTCCCGTCTTTACGGGAGGGTCGCGAGAAACGAGCGGGGAGGGCCGTTGCTGCAATCTCGCGACAACGAGAAGGCAAAATCGCACCGCTAAACCCTCCCCTCGCTTAGGCTCGACCCTCCCGGAAGGAGGGTGAAATCTGTCGTGGTGGCTTGTGCCGATACGAATGTCTGCGGGAAGCGTAATTTGAAATCGAACGCTGTTTCCACCTTTGCCCGTTCGTCGAATGCACGCACTGTCCCCCTGACTCGATCAGGCCATTAATTCTGTCGACATCCCATGCATCCACATTCGGCCGCCGCCAACGAAAAAACGCAGTACGAATGTACTGCGTTTTTTGGGCGTTGGATTCAAATCGCAATGATTCGCTTATTCGCTGAATTCGGGGCGACGCCCGTTCAATTGTTCCTTCAGGCGACCCACGATGCTGGAGTGCATTTGGCTGACTCGGGATTCCGACAGACCCAGCGTCGTGCCGATTTCCTTCATGGTCAGCTCCTCGTAGTAATAGAGGATGATGATCAGGCGTTCGTTGCGGTTAAGACCCTTCGTCACGATCTTCATCAGATCGAGTTTCTGGATACCGCCGGTTGGATCTTCGCCCTTCGCATCCTGCAGCACATCGACTTCGCGGACGTCTTTGTAACTGTCTGTTTCGTACCACTTCTTATTCAGACTGACCAGTCCGATGGCAGATGCTTCGGTTTTGTGCTTTTCGAACTCCTGCACCGACAAGCCCATTTCGCTGGCCAGTTCGCCATCTTTGGGCGTCTGGCCCGTCTTTGCGACGACGGCTTTTCGAGCAGCTTCCAACTTGCTCGCTTTGCTGCGAACAAGACGAGGCACCCAGTCCATCGTCCGCAGTTCGTCCAGCATGGCACCGCGGATACGCGGTACGCAATATGTTTCGAACTTCACGCCGCGTTCCAGATCGAACGCTTCGATGGCATCCATCAGGCCGAATACGCCGGCTGACATCAAGTCGTTCAGGTCCACACCTTCGGGCAGTTTGGCCCAGACGCGTTCCGCGTTGTATCTTACCAACGGCAGATATCTTTCCATCAGACGATTTCGCAGCATTTGATTGGTCTGGTCCTGCTTGAACTCGACCCAAACGCCCAGGATATCTTCGCTGATCTTGGTAACCATTTATTCCTCCATGACGAGCAGTATCCGCCTGAGACCGTGGGCGTGCTGTATCGCATGCCATCGGATTCAGAACCCCATCAGATCCAGAAAAATTTCCGCAAACACCCCAACACGCACGAAATCCGTACAGAAATCCTCTTCCCGCAAAGAAGACTGAATTCAATTTTGTGAATGGTGTTTGAACTGGATCTCAAAGATTGACTGCTCGAATGCTCCCTCAACTGTCATGATTATTAAGTGGCGACGAACAACCGGAATCGCATCGACCAATTTGGCCAGACAATTCCCGCAACCGCTGTTCACCACCTGTAACTGAAGGCATCCTTGCCTTCAGCGGACCGCTTCACGACCCTTTGATCAACAATGCTGACCGCCGGGTTCGAAGCACACTCGATCAAACATGTTGCAGTCGACGCTCCCTGAAGATTGTCGTTGCGACCGTGTTCGGCCTCGTGCGGGGTGGGTGATAGTGCAGGAAAAAACAGCGAGCAAGAGGGATGGAAGCCACAAAACCGCGCTTTTTTTCAGAAAGTTATGAGTTCGGCAGTTTCAACCGTTCCCATGTCATGCCGTCGGCAGAAAGTGGCCGAGCATCGATTTCCAGCCCCCCGAAGGGTATCCGTACTTGCCGTTTCTGCAGGAGATCTGAATCAATTCGTCGTTCGGCACTCACATTGCAACCTGCGCTGATGTCGACACTGCTTACTTCAAACAGCGTTGCTTGCTCGGTACATTCCATCTCATGCGTTCGTTCTTTTTAGTTCTGACCGGCCTGTGTTTCTGTCTTCCCGCGCAGTCAGTGGCCGCACCGCCCACTGTTGAGCAGGTTAACTCTGCGCTGGATGTGGCCGCCATGGCCGCGAAGAGCGGATTACCCCGACTTTCCCTGGAAGCTCTGCAAAAATCGCTTGGTAACGGGCCGCCGACCGTTTCCACCATTTCGCCAGACACAAAAATCTTCTACCAGGGCGCACGGATAAATACGTCGATTCCAGTGCCGAAACCTCCACTGGAAGCGATCCGCGACCGAATTCCCGACACCATTTTCCGGTTGTCCACATATTGGAAGCAATCGGCTCAGGCAAAAGATGTGTACCTCACGTTACGCGACGTTGTCTTGCCACCGGGTCGCAGCACAGAGGCGTTTCTGTACAGCCTGCCGATGAAGGTCAGTCGATTGCAGCCCAACCGCATGCCTGCGACCGAAAGTGTCGCGCAGGCACTCGTGTTATGGGCAAAGCAGGCCGATCTGGTGGCCGACCTGCATCGGCATCTGGAGGCACGTAATCTGAAAGATTCGCCGGAAGGCATTCTGATGGTGCTGTTGATCGCGCTGGAACTCCGGGATCGGGAGGCCATCGACGAACACAGTGCTCGCCTGCTGCGTCTGCTGGAGGGCGGCACGAATCGGCGGACTGCCGAAATGGTGGCGTTCGTGGGGATGAACTTTCAGAGGGCAGGCCATTTTCCAAAGGTTGCCGCGGAACTGCTTCATCAGGCGGGCCTGACGCTGGCCGGCCTGGATCTGCTGGAGCCGGAAGAAGATTCTCCCGCGCGAGCCGTCCTGCTGGCTGCCGCTCGCAGTCGATTTGCACTCAGTCAGAAACCGGAAGCCGTCGAACTGTTGAAGCTTTATCTGACCGTAAAAGTCGAGGGAAAATACTCCGCTTCGTCGCCAGGGCTGGACGCCCAGAAGCTTGAAACGGTTGGTCGCGAACTGTACCGGCGGGGCATGGTGGCGGAAGCCCGAGATGTGCTTGGTCAGATTAACGCAGACGCCTTTGAACGCCGCTATCGTGCTCAGGGGCTGCTTGGTCAGAACATCACCCCTGCCACAACAATCACGGTTGTCCCTCCATCAAAGATGCCGGCAACGCTGCGGGCAGCCGGCGATATCGAAAGCAGACAGGCTGTCGCCAACGAAATCTGGTTCTGCGCTCTGGACACCGAAATCCATGAGTCAAAGCTGCTGTTCACGTTACCGGATTTTCAGAGTGCTGCATCACTGGCCGTGTCCCCGGATGGGTCTCACGTTGCATTTGATGCCACGTTTCCCGGCGAAGCGATCACATCTGACACGCAGATCTTTATCGCGTCACTGGACGGTGCTTCGATCCGCAGCATGGGACGAGGAACTATGCCATCGTGGTCTCCCGAAGGAAAACGACTTGCCTACAGTCGGTACTCACCGACCAAAGGCATCTGGATTACGCGAGCCGCGGGCGCAGATGCTCAGTTGCTGGACGAATCCGGCTGGTCCGCACAATGGTCGCCTGACGGTCGCATGATCGCGTACGTCAGGCAAAAAGGCGGGCGGCCGGACCTGGTCGTTTACGACATTGTGGAAGACGAATTCTTCAGTGTATTTGAGGGGGAGAGAAATCCATTCCAGCAGATTTCCGGCAACTTCGGCTGGTCTCCCGACGGTATGCAGTTAGCGTTCAAGGCGACGATGGCACCTGCCGGATCGAATAACGCCGAATTCCAGATCGCCACGGTTTTCGTATTCGGAGCCGCGCGACCGTTCGTGGCGTATCAACAACGAGGTTATTTCACCGCGGCCGTTGCCTGGACGTTGTCCGGCCGGAGAATTGTGTGTTCGCCATCTTTACCGGCGTATGGAACGGAGCGACTGCATTATCTGAACGCTAACCGCCTTGCTGACCCTGTTTACATCCAGGGGCAGGAACCGGATCGGCGAAACAGTGGCGCGTCGTGGATGCCGGACGGTAAGACATTGCTGTACATGAGTCGACCGGTGAGGAAATGAACTACGTGCACAACATGACGAACAGCAGGATCCGCAACCGCGCCAGCCATCGCGTCTGGTTAGCCATTTTTGCGGCGTTGTTCCTGTATGGTCGCAGCGATGCTCAGGAAACATCGTCCACATCGCCGACGCAAATTTGGATGTGCAGCCTTGACCTGCAGACCAGCCAGTCGACGAAACTTTTCCAGATCACACACCTCGCATCCGTCGGTTCACCCAGCCTGTCCAGCGACCGCCAACATATAGCGTTTGAGGGCGCATTACCTGGAGCCCAACCGACGTCCGACTCACACGTCTGGGTGTGCAACATCGATGGGTCGGAAATGCAGGATCTCGGCCCCGGAGCGATGCCGACATGGTCGCCTCGAGGCAAAAGGATCGCCTTCTGCAAGCATTCGCCGGAACATGGAGTCTGGGTGATGCAGGCCGATGGCAGCCACCAGCAATTGATCGACGAAGCCGGCTGGTGTGCTCAATGGTCGCCAAATGGCAACATGATTGCCTACACACGGCGAGTCAACAAGGCAGCCGATTTTGTCGTCTTCAATCTTGTGGAGGACGAATTTTTCCCCGTGTTCGGCGACGGCAGCAGCGGTTACACCTCGTTCTACTGGAACTTCGCATGGTCACCAGACAGCAAACGCCTGTGCTTTAAGGGGCAGGGACCAAACAGCGAGATCCATGTGGCTTCGGTGGCAGTCCACAACGGACTCGATCTGCAGGTGCATCTTCGTGGAAATGACACCATCCGGGCTGACTTTGCATGGGTCGACACCAACACCGTGGCGTTTACTCTAAGTTCGGCCGAACATGAACCGAATAAGCTGGTGACGGTCCAAACCAACGTTCAACAGCGAGGTGTTGAAAGTGCTCCACAGCCAATCGCGGGACAGTTGCAGAACCACGCGAACGGAAGCCCGGCAGTCAGCACCGACGGCAGGACGCTGATTTACATTAGTCGTTTAAAGTAATCCAGTCTTTGGAAAGAGACAGTCATGGCCACTCGTGTCGTTGCGTTGTTGATTCTGTCAGCCACAACTTTGCTGGCCGCCGATCCTGTTCGTTACAGCGTCGAATTGTCAAAAGCGTCTTCCGGCTTCGATGGAAGTTCGTGCTGGGTTCACGCACGAGCAGGGATGCTGCGAGACTCATCGAATTCCACCGGCGGTCAAGCCACGGCCATCATGACCACGCAGAAACTGCTGCTTAGCGGATCAGACATCTTCTACGCTCTGAATGAACTCCGCTCAGTCGATGGTGGCGCAACATGGACGGCGCCGCAGAGAATCGAATCGTTTGCACGGCAGACTTTCAGCGGGGCAGGGCAGCTGTTGCCAACAGGTGCCGATATCGCTGTGCATCTGCTGCAGCCCGGCGACCAGACGACCGTTTGCGACTTCGTTCCGAAATGGCACGCTCAATCCAGACGTTTACTCGGCATCGGGCACACCGTCTGGTACCGCAACAACAAAGTGATGCATGTCCGTCCGCGAGGCATCGCATATGCGGTCTACGATTCCGAAACCGAAAACTGGGCGACGTGGAAGTGTGTAAAGCTGCCGGACGAACTGAGATTTCAATGTGCAGGTTCCGGCAGTCAGCAACGCGTTGACCTGCCGAACGGTGATGTTCTGATTCCTGTTTATCACAAAGAACCGCTGGCCAAACAGTACGCCAGCACCGTCTGCCGCTGCAGTTTCGATAGCACCACGTTGAAGTACATTGAACATGGCAGCGAACTGTCCATTCCCGTAAAGCGGGGTCTGTACGAACCATCGGTCACGAAATTCGGCAATCGATTTTTCTTGACCCTGCGTAATGATGACCACGGATATGTCGCGGCCAGCGACGACGGTTTGCAGTATGCGGAAGCCAAACGGTGGACGTTCGATGACGGAACAGATCTGGGTAACTACAACACTCAGCAGCACTGGGTGACTCACAGCGACGGATTGTTTCTTGTCTACACACGCAAAGGAGCAGACAACGACCACGTCTTCCGTCACCGAGCGCCCCTGTTTATCGCTCAGGTGGATCCGGACAAGCTGCACGTGATTCGCAGTACAGAACGCATTCTTGTTGCCGAACGCGGTGCCCGTCTGGGCAACTTTGGCATCACCGACGCATCAGCAAATGAAACCTGGGTGACAGTAACCGAATGGATGCAACCAGTCGGCGTCGAAAAACACGGCAGCGACAACACCATCTGGGTCGCAAAGATCAGGTGGGAAAAACCGAACCGGATCGTGAACGGTGTTAGTGATTGAACAGTTCGCCGGCTGGGTCACTTAGCAACGGCTGCATCCAGAGAGTCGTTGACCAATTGGGCGAACGTGGCAGTGAAACTATTGCGCGGCCGTAGAAAATCGTGCACGGTCCTGAAATTTTGACTGTGCCGGCGGTAGCAATTTCTGGCTCAGAATACCTGGTTCCCCCAACCCTGATTATCCCTATGTCAGCGACGTCTCTCCATGCACGTTGCCAGGATGTATCCTAGACATTCGCGAGGTCGCTGGGGATCCAGCAGCAGCTTCGACGGAAAGTCTTCCGGTGGACGGGCCGGAAGATTGCCATGGGCTTCGCATACAACCGGCGGCACGTTCGAGTTATGTCGGACGGACACTCGTTTGGATGGTCTGCGATCGCTGCAACGGAGTTTGATGCAGCGGAGCTGGAGCGGTCGTGGTTGCACGCAGATTGTGATGAATACCTCGAAAAACCGTTGAGCAGGGACGATCCCATCCGTGCCGTTCTTCGCGACACGACGTTGAAGAGAGAGGCGGTTCTAATGAACGCAGAAGCCATGACTGTGTCCACGGCAAATGAGACCGTCGAGACACGACAACGGAAGGTTCCGTGGGTGGTACTCCCGGTTCTGACGGTCGTCTGGCTCGGCATGGTAGGAATTGGATTGTCGTCGATGTGGGAGTACGAGACGACGCCGGGACAACTCACCGCGCCTCTGGCACATTGGCCTGACGACAGTCTGATGGAATGCAGTCCGGATCGTCCGACGCTGGTCGTGTTCGCGCACCCTCGCTGCCCCTGCACTCGGGCGACCATCGGTGAATTGGCCGTAATAATGGCCCACTGCCCCGAACGTGTTGATGTTCGTGTGCTGTTCGTCCGGCCCTCGGTCTTTTCCGCTGGATGGGAGAAGACAGATCTCTGGTCTGCTGCGGAGGCGATTCCCGGCGTCAAGGTCCTCTGTGACGAGGACGGTTTTGAGGCCATAAGATTTCGTGCCACGACATCTGGATATTCGCTGCTCTACGATCCGACTGGCCGATTTCTGTTTAGCGGCGGAATCACAGGATCGCGAGGTCATTCGGGTGACAATGCCGGAAGAAGTGCGATCGAGTCGCTCGTCATGACCGGCGCGTCAGTTGGGAAACGACACCTCTGCGCCTTCGGCTGCCCATTGCTGGGACGAGACGATACTTACGTTGCGAAGAATCAGGAAGGACTTCGATGATCACACCATTAGTGGAACTGCTTGGAGGTGAGTTTTCTGTTTCCAGTACAGTTGGTGAGGGCAGCACTTTTTCTGTCACCGTTTCCACTGGCCCGCTCGACAATGTGCGACTGATTCAGAATTCTGTCGGACCGGTTTCCGAGAAAGTCATTGCAAAAGTTGCGGCCGCCCCATTGGCTTCACTCCACAATTACCGCATCCTGTTTGCCGAGGATGGGCCTGACAACCAACGGCTGATTAGTTTTATATTGAAGAAGGCAGGGGCAGAGGTCACGCTTGCTGAGAATGGGCAGATCGCTTTCGATTTGGCGATCGCTGCAGTGGAAAAAAATTGTCCGTTCGACGTGATCCTGATGGACATGCAGATGCCGATTCTGGATGGTTATTCAGCCACACGACGACTGCGAGAAGAAGGGTACACTCTGCCTATCATCGCCCTGACCGCTCATGCGATGGCGGGTGATCGCCAGAAATGCCTGGATGTCGGATGTGATGAATACGCCACCAAACCCGTTGATCGAAAGAAGCTGATTGGCCTGGTGGCGAGTTATGCGAAACAGTCGGAAGGAATTCAAGCGGCATCGGCAGTGAATGAGCCTCCTTGCGTTTCGTAGTCGTTGTGTTCCTTCAGGCTGATTCGCAGGCCGGCCTGGATTGCTTTGAAACCTTTGCGGGCCAAACCAAAGGACGTGGAGGCTGATTCTCCGCCAGAGCTGCTGATGCTACCCACCGGCGGCACTCCGACCGTATACCTGAGTCCCGCAGGGCCTCTCTTTGATTCACGTGTGCCACAGGAACTTTGCCCGGATGAACCAGCCGTTGACAGGATAGCCGCAACTCGACAAAAATGACCCTGCACTCGAAAATCGCTGGATGGCCCCATGATCATCCAGCTTCAGAAAAAAGAGAATGACCTGTCCCTGGAAGCGTTAACACCTCAAGGGCTTTGCTGACAACATGTCAATGCCAGAAAACAGAAGCAACGCCAAAGAAATGGCGTTTGTTTTTATGCTGACAGCACCGGCTGTGATCCATACAGTCGCCTTTTCATCCGTCGCCATGAACGGATTGGAAATTGGAAGAATGGATGCCGCGTTCCTTGTTCTATTGGTCGGATACTTGTGCGCGTGCATAATCGTATGCCGCGGCACCCCAAGAACAGTCGGACGTTTCCTCCTGCTTACGTATGCTTCACTTTGCACGGCGGGGCTGGCAGAGACAGCAATGTCGTTTGTCTTTCCGCCGCCTCCTGAGAGTGTGCCAATTCCGCCCGGTGTGAGAAAGAGTGTCGCTGCCGATACAATGCCGGGAATATCCGGTCCGATTGTCTATTCTGTGAACGAAATTGGTCTCAGAGGGCCGCAAACGACGCTGGCAAATACAAGCCTGCGCATATTATGCGTGGGCGGAAGCACAACCGAATGTCTGTATGTGACAGACGAGAAAAGCTGGCCCTGGATGCTGCAGGACAAACTCGCAGCCAGCCTCAGCGAAAATGTGTTTGTTGGAAATGCGGGAAAGAGCGGGCAATTCACTCGCCACCATACATACCAGATTCGCAATTATCCTTTGACAAGTGAGTTCGACTGGGTCGTTGTCCTTTGCGGTATCAACGACACGGGCGGTTTTCTCTGGAATGCCTACGCTGAAAGAAGCCTGGCTGTACCACAACAGGCATTGACACAAAGTTTTGAGGGCGTGCCGTACTACCGGCGACTGTCCGCAGTTCGGTTTATTAAGCGATGGTACGAAACGCAATCCAGTGAACAGGTTGTCGTGCAGGACCCTGGCGGTTTGTGGTATTCAGAAAAACGTAAAGTCAGGCAGGCAAAGCTTGCAAGGAATACAATCACTGAAATTCCTGAGGGGTGTGAAGATGCTCTTGATCGATACCGGGTTGACCTTTTCGACATGATTGCGGCATGCCGCGAACGGGGAGTTAAATTGGTGTTGATGACACAACCCACGCTCTACAAACACAACCTTTCGCCGGAACTGGACAGGTTGCTCTGGGCATACAGTTTCGACGGAGCTTACACGCCCGGGATATTGTCCGAGTTGATGGACAAATATAACCAAACGATGCGCGAAGTGTGCGAAGACGAAGACGTTGATCTGATCGACCTTGCTGCCATCCTGCCACAGGACACAACCGTCTTCTATGACGACTGTCACTTCAACATTTCCGGCTGCGAAAAAATTGCGTCCGTCGTTCTTGATTTTTTTGAATCACGCCTTAAACAGAGGGCCAGGTAGATCAGTGATTGAACAGGAATTCGCGGCTGCTGAAGATGCCCCAGGTCATGTCTTCCAGCAACTCCCGGTGTTCTTCCGGTTTCGTATCGGCAAACAGCTGCAGCATCTCTGAGCGTTCCCGGTCTGCCGGGTAGCGGGACAACGACGACAGAAACAATGCATCCAGCAATGCGGACCTGTCGTCCTTGAATTCGTCCAGCCACGTGGTAAGTTGATTGTCCTTCGTCTGCAGCTTTCCGTTAATTGTCGTGCCGTTCGAAATGTGCAGCACCTGCACCATGCTCGGTTCGTCGCTGCGTTCGCATTCGCACGTGATGCGTCTTTGATGCCTGCCGAACGTCTGCAGAAAGTAGGACTGCACGGCGGCATCGTACAGCTCAATGGCGCGAGTCCCTTTGGGGTAAAAATCTGTGTCACGGACGTCAGCACCCGAAAATACGATCTTGTTGAATTCACTGGGTACGGCTGTCACCTGAGAGACCGCATCCAATAACACCTCGGCCATTAGCCGTTTCGGGTAGTACCGTGAATAGTTCCGCCTGTCACCGTCGTTCTGATCCAGTGTCCTGCTGCTGCGTTGGTAGGTTTCCGACTGCAGAATCTGTCGCATTAACGACTTCAGGTCAAAGTTGCTGTCCACCAGGAAGTCGGCGCACGTTTGCAGTAACTCTTCATTGCTGGCAGGATTAGACGCGCGCATGTCGTCGACCTGTTCAACCAGTCCAACCCCCATGAAATTGCGCCACACTCGGTTGGTGATTGACCGGGCAAACAGAGGGTTGTCGCTGGAGACCAGCCAGTCCGCCAGGTATTCGCGACGATCCGCCAGCGCATCGAAGGCCAGCGGTTCTGCATCAAGCGGAGTGGGCGGCTGGGGCTTTCCGGTTCTGGGTTGAATCAGTTCGCCGGAATTGACCGTCACCAGTGTGCGAAGCCCGTCGCCGTTGCGAGGATCGCCACCCCAGCCTTTGGCCCGCACGCGGGAAAACAGATTTGCGAAACTGTAGTATTGATCGTTCGTCCATTTTTCCAGCGGATGGTTGTGGCACTTTGCGCAACCAATCGACAGGCCCAGAAATGCCTGGCTCGCATTCTCAGCCATGTCCTCAGGAGCCTGATGCAGTGCATAAAAGTTGGTGGCGCCGTTTTCGATGCTGGACCCCCTTGCCGTGATGACTTCACGAACAAAATGGTCCCACGGTGTATTGGCTTCGACGTGATCGTGGATCCATGTGTAGTACGCCTTCACGGCATCGGGCCGCAGAAGGTTGCCGTTGATCATCAGCAGATCTGACCAGTGGTAGGACCAGAAGTCGACGAATTCCGGACGTGCCAGCAACGATTCAATAAGTGCGTCGCGTTTGCCGGGGGAACCGTCCGCCAGAAACGTCCGTACTTCAAGGCCCGTGGGCAGCGTTCCGATGGTGTCCACAAAGGCCCGGCGGACAAACACTTCGTCCGAACATTTGGGCGAAGGCTTCAGATTCAGCCGCCGCAGTTGTTTCAAGCCCAGGTCGTCAATGAAATTGCGGCGTCCGGTCAGCACATACGAATCCGGTGTGACGGTTTGTTCAAACGGTGATGTGATGCGAGCAATCACAATCCGGCTGCCAAACCACGCGCTGACGGCACCTTCTCCGGGCCCGATCACGGTTGCCACTCCGTCGTCGGCGACAGTTGCAACTGCTTCGTTGGCGGAAGTGAATTTTGCCCATTGAGTCACGTCCTCCACTCGCCCGTCGGTGTAATGTGCTTGAATGATGAACGGTTGCTGCTGGCCTTTTTTCAGAGTCACCGCTCCCGGCAGCACTTCCAGCCGAACCAGTCTGGCATCGTCGTCCGCAGGTTTGGGCGCTCCATCCGCAATCCATTCCGCAATCACGCGATAGTTCAGCGTGTCCGGTTCCAGTCGCAGTCCGCCTCGATGAGGCACGGCAGTCGTTGGTTTGGTCAGCACCAGACTTAAACCCGGCTCGGTCAGGTCAATACGTCGGCCCAACTGCTGCGTCGTGGTGTTGAAGTAATCTCTGTCGGTGTCATAACCACGCAGCGACAGGCGGTACCCTCCTTTGCCTGCCAGCGCACCATGACAGGCGCCCCCGTTACATCCCTGTTTGGCCAGCACAGACTGAACGTGATTGCGAAACGTCCAGCGAAAGCGGTCACCGGTGTTCGCCACCGTCACCTTCGCGGTCGCAATTTCCTTCTTCCCCAATACTGCCCGGATCATTGTTGTGCCGTCGGCGACAGGCACGACCGTGCCGTTTTCAACGATTGCGACCTGAGTGTTATCGCTCGTCAATGCAATCGAACCATCGGCCAATCCGATGGCTCTGTCACCGTCGAATCGTTCGACCATGATTCGATGTATGGCTTCGCGACCGTCCAGCTTCAATTCCGCAGGCAGCAGGCGGAATGAATCAGCGGCCGGGAGTTGGACGGAGAGAATTGAAAACAGAGCAAGACAGAACGTCCGAAGCATGGCGGGGCCTCGATGTTTCACGGCAATAGGGGACGGATGGAACGAGGACTCTCGACAGCAGACAGGAACTAACCTCCGGTACGCACTTTCCGGCGTAGCGGCAGATTCTGTTTCTGTCCCCCCAACGGGTCGTTGTCTTACGATGTCGTCAGCTCCGAGCGACAGCTCGAATCCGCCGGCGGTCGGTACCGCCCGCCTCGATCATAACCAGAACGGAACCAACAAAAAAGACGCCCGGTGATTCGTTCACCGAGCGTCTCTGATTGATTCAATTTCCAGCGTCAGCCGCTTGTCAGGCCTGCTTCTTGGTGGGAGAAAGCTGTCGCAGGTGAGCACCACTGCGTTTGGCGAACAGTTCTTTGCTGCCATCCGCGGCGATTCTGACGCCAACGCGAGTCGGCTTATTCGTTTCCGGGCAAATTAACTGGCAGTTCGTCACGTCAATCGCCAGTTCCATATGCAACCGCCCACCCTGAGGGCTCTTGGGATGGCCACGACGTACGTGCTTGTACACTTTGTGGACGCCTTCGACGACAACCTTGCCGTTCTTGACATCAACGGAAAGGACGGTTCCGCGAGTGCCCTTGTCATCACCAGTGATGACCTCAACTGTATCACCTTTGCGGATTTTCATTGCCGTAACCTTTTTCACCAACGAAGTTTAGGACCGTCAACGAATGCACTGACGGGCAGAGCTGCAGCTCGGTCGAAACATCATCGACCGAACATGGGGACTAAATTCAGCGTTTCGACCGATTCGGGAAGGGAAACGCCACAACCCATTGCGAAGCGAAGCGGGGAAGAATGACGACTTATTGCGCCGGAATCAACCCAGCATCTCCGATGTTTTGCAGGGTTGAGGGCAATTGCTGCCTCCAGGAATGGTCCGGAGGCTCAAGTGACCAGCTCCACTTCCAGAAACTGCTGGAGCTCCTGTTTGTACCATCTCTGCCAGAGGCCGCATGATTCCCGGCGAATATCGAGGTGTGGGATCTCAGTTATCGGAAATTTTCGGACAGAGGCCTCAGCCGTCNNNNAAACTCTGGCGAATTCGGCTACGGAGGAACCCCTGTTCTTAGACTTGACCACGCTTGGCGGGACCGGGCGTCTTGTCCTTCTTGTGGCAGTGATTGGCGGGACGGACGATGTTGGCCACGAAAAACACGAAGAGACACAAGAAGTCACGCGAAGGATCGAGCTCGCTGAGCATTGGCATGGCAATGATCCAGGGCGACGATCCCATACGAATCGCGGTGCATTCTGTCGACGTCCTGATAGGATGAGCGTCCGTCCGCTGCCGATCCCCAGTGCCGGACCTTCCGCCGCCCGCTGCAAGCTGCGAGCTGCAACTCGCCAGGTCCTGTCCCGCTCGCGTTGGTCGCTGGACCTGACTCAATGCCAGCATATGTTCATGAGCAATCGCACCCAACCCTGCATTCGACCGTCTTCAGATGCTTCGCATTGGTCAATTTGAACTCGACCTTCCCGTCGTTCAGGCCGCGTTGAGCGGCTACAGCGACTGGCCCATGCGCGCGATGGCGCGGCGGATGGGTGCTCCCTACACCATCTGCGAAGTCATGATCGATTCCTTCGTCAATTCCCTGAAGGATCGCGCGAAGACGAAACGGTTTCTGATGGTGACCGAGGACGATCACCCGGCCGGTGCTCAGCTGATGGGAGCTGATCCATCAGAGTTTCCGTCCGCAGCCGTGCGTCTGGTCCAGGCCGGTTTCGATGTGATCGACATCAATTTCGGATGTCCGGTTAAGAAGGCGCTTGGTCGTTGTCGTGGCGGGTTTCATCTGGGACAGCCGGACATCGCGCTGGAGATTGTTCGGAGGGTCCGGGACGCCGTGCCGGATCGCGTCCCGGTCACCGTCAAGATGCGGCGCGGCGTCGACGATACAGAACACAGCGTCGACCAGTTTCTGCAGATCTTCACCGGCGTTTTCGATGCCGGTGTGGCCGCAATCACCGTGCATGGCCGGACTGTGCAACAGCGCTACAACGGACCAAGCAACTGGAGTTTTCTGGCGGATCTGTGTGCTGATTTTCCGGACAAAACAATTCTGGGCAGCGGCGATCTGTTTTGTGCCGAAGACTGCGTGCGCATGATTCGCGAGACGGGAGTGCAGGGCGTTACCGCAGCGCGAGGATCCATCGGCAACCCGTGGATCTTTGCGCAGGCCAAGGCGCTGCTTGCCGGATTGCCGTTGCCGCCGCCTCCGTCGGTCACTGAGCAAAAAGAAGCGTTGCTGGAACACTTCCGCCTTGCCGAAATTGCCTACTCATCAAAACGCGCGGCAAAACAAATGCGCAAGTTCGGTATGCGATACGCCGATTGGCACCCGGACGCTGACGATGTCAGAGCTGCATTCATTCGGGTGGGGGATGCCCGCACGTGGAACGGCGTCATTGAAGACTGGTACGCCGCCGATCGACCAGGAATCTATCCCATTTGTCCTGGTGTGCCAAAACCTCCGGCGCTTGGCGTGAAAACGTGATTTCGTCACGGGAAGCGACAATGCGTAAACGATTAGTCGGCCGCGCGACGTCCGGTGTATTCCGGAGACTAATCAAGAAAGCCACGACACAAGAGTCCGTATTCGGCTGGACAGATCGTTGTTTAGTTCGACAATACTTCAATCGGTCAGCCTGCCTCCACATTTTCGAATGATGCACGATTGGCAATGAATGCCTGAACAGCGAGGCAAAGCAGAACTTACCAGCGGTGTTGGCAGCAACCTTCTCGGGAAGTCGCTGACTGGTACCGCACCGGCTCTGTTGCCCAGTGAGTCGCCGCACGCCATTCCGCCGTTCGAACCTGCCGCCGGACTCAACAACGGACACCTGCAGACATTGTACGGAGCCTTTCGCCCGGCCCGACCATTGATCGTTGGTACGGTGGAACGAAAGCTTCGTTTTCCAGACGGGGACTTTGCCGTCCTGCACGACGACAGGCCGCAGGAATGGTCTCGCGGAGATCACGTGGTCCTGTTGATGCATGGGATGGCCGGGTGCCATCAAAGCGGCTATATGGCCAGGATTGCTGCCAAACTTATGCACCGCAACGTGCGCGTGTTTCGCATGGATCATCGCGGTTGTGGGGCCGGCGAGCACCTTGCAGAGAACCCCTACCATGCCGGTCGCATTCGAGATCTGGAAGCGGCGATCCGGATGTTGGAACGTCTGTGTCCCACTTCCCCCGTTTCAGTTGCTGGCTTCTCACTCAGCGGCAACCTGCTGCTCAGATATCTGGGCGACGACCCGGCCGCATTGCCGTTGAGTCTGTTTCGTGCCGTTGCCATCTGCCCGCCTGTCGACCTGAAGCAGTGCGTTGAGCAACTGGGGACCACACGCATGGGGCAACGTTATGACTGGTACTTCGCTCGTCAGCTGGTGAATCAGTTGGCGAACCAACCACAATGGCGCGACGACGTGCCGCTGGCAACGGCAAAGCGTCCGCCCCGCAGAATCATCGAGTTTGATGAGCTGTACACGGCACCCGCTTCCGGTTTCGAATCGGCCGAACACTATTACGCCGAAGCGTCCGCAAAGTCGTTCGTCGGGAACATTTCCGTACCCACGACAATCCTTGCGGCCGAAGACGACCCCATGGTGTGTTCCGCACCGCTGAAGCAACTGCAACTTCCCAAAACCGTGACGCTGTGTCTGACACAGCACGGCGGCCACCTGGGTTTCACCGGGCGGAAGGGTGTTGATGCCGATCAACGCTGGATGGACTGGCGAGTTGTCGACTGGCTGTTGAATTAACGCCGTTGATTTCAGATTCGCAGTACCGTAGGGTGGGCGAGTGAGCGTCGAGCCATAGTGCGCCGGCGTCAAACATTTCCGGTACACAGCGTCTCCTGCCGGTGTATTTTCAATACGTAAATGCCGCCTCGCCACTGCCAATTCCTGAGAACCATCATGCGTCAGTTCTTTGTCAGCACTGTTTCAGATACGAAGGCCGAATAGCGTGCCGCATGTGGCCGTGCTGTTCGAGTTCCCCACTTTGAACGGGGGAGAACATTCCATGCTGTCTGTGCTGGACATGTTGCTGGAGGAAGGTGCGTTTGAATTTACCGCGCTGGCGCCTGGTACCGGCCTGCTGGCGGACGAGCTTACGAAACGACAGATTCCCGTGCGGGATTTCAGCGTCCGAAACGACGACGGAATAAAGTGCCCGTACGACGTGATTGAGCAGCGATTGTCAGATCTGCTGCATGAATTGCGGCCGGACATTCTGCATGCCAACAGCCTGTCCATGTCCCGACTCACCGGACAGCTTGCGAGTACTGCTCTTCCGCCGCTGAAACGAACGGGTCATCTGCGCGACATCATTCGATTGAAGAAAAAAGTAGTGTCGGACCTGAATCGAAACGACGGACTGATCGCCGTGTCGAAGGCAACTTCAGACTTTCACGTCGCACAGGGCCTTGACCCGTTGCGCTGCCGCGTCGTTCATAATGGAGTCGATACAGAACGTTTTCAGCCCTGCGACAGCGCCATTCTTCGCGCAAAACTGTTTCCGTCCGTCCCGGCAACGCACACGATTTTGCTGAACGTAGGGCAGATTTGTCTGCGCAAGGGACAGCTGGACCTGGCAAAAGCTGTTGTGGGCCTGCTGCAGGATCACAGCGATGTCCATTTGGCTTTTGTCGGGCAGAGACATTCGACAAAGCAGGAAAGCGTCGACTACGAAGCCGCTATTCAACAGCAGTTCACACAAGCGGGTTGCGGCACGCACCTGCACATGCTCGGTTATCGGGACGACATACCGGACCTGATGAATGCCGCCGACCTGCTGGTGCATGCCGCTCGCCAGGAACCATTCGGACGAACTTTGCTGGAAGCGGCCGCCAGCGGCTTACCCATCGTCGCCACCAACACGGATGCCATTCTGGTTTCTTCGGGAGACGTTGCCTCACTTAAAGCCGCCATCGACAAAACTCTGGCGAACCCTGAGTTGCGCCGTTCACTCGCCGCATCGGCACGGCAACGCATTGAAGCGAACTTCACCGTCAAAAGTGCAGCAGATCAACTGGCAAAATTCTGGAACATCCAGGAAGATCGTCGGCACCGTGTCGTTCGCGGCTACGAATCAATGTAGTGCGTGGTCAAGTCTAAGAACAGGGGTTGTTCCGTAGCCGAACTCGCCAGAGTTTGGAGATTTTTCTCTATGTCGTCCAAAGTCTGGCGACGCAATAGTCCGCTGTCATCCATCGCCGACCTCGTCTCCATCAGGTGCTATCGTGACCTTCCGACTGCTATTCATTTTTCTGCCGTTGATCTGTTCGCCTGCACTGACGTTCGCTCAGATTCAACGGCCCAATGTGGTGATGATTATCGCCGACCAGTTGCGCTATGAATCGTGTGGCTACGCGGGCGACGAAAAAGCCATCACCCCGAACATCGATCGCCTTGCGGCCACGGGTATCAGCTTCGACAACTATGTTGTCAACACGCCGGTGTGTGCCGCCACACGAGCAACTTTGTGGACCGGCAAGTATGCCAGCACCCACGGCATGGTCGTCAATGAACTGCGGCTGAACCCGAATCATGACACACTGGGCCATCTGCTGACGGCCAAAGGGTACACCTGTGATTATATCGGCAAATGGGGCACAAGTTTGTGGAAAACGCGTTTTGTCCGCCCGGCCCGTACCGACTTGGTTTTGATGGGTTCTGGGCCGCGTACAACTTTAACCACGGCAACTACAACGCGTTCTACTTTAAAGACACCGCCACCCGGCATGAAATCGAAGGCTGGGGACCAAAGCACTTTACAGATCTGGCGATCGAACGGGTGACTCATCATGCCAAAAAGAAGCAGCCCTTTGCTATGGTCGTTTCGTATAGCCCTCCTCACGACCCGTGGACCAAGGACAACGTCCCGCCGTGGTGGTACGACCGCTTTCGCGACGTGGAATTTTCACTTCCGTCAACGTGGAGTGACGTGCCTGACAAACACATGGATCGCAACACGGATCCGAAACGGTGGCTGAACAAATGGAAGTCCGGTCTGCCGGAATACATGCGCGTTTACTACGCCATGACGGCCGCGCTGGACGAACAGGTCGGTCGGTTGCTGAAGGCGATCGATGATCAACAACTCGCACGGAACACGATCGTTATTTTCACTTCCGACCACGGCGAACAATTTGGGGCGAATGCACGAGTGTTCAAGATGACGTTCTTTGACAAGTCTGCGCGAGTTCCGCTGCTGATCCGGTGGCCAGGAAAAATACCTGCCAGGCGACGATCAAACGCGTGCATTTCCTCTGTCGACGTCATGCCGACAATCTGCGGTATGCTGGGCGTCGGCTTTCCGGATTCGACAGACGGCATTGATTTGTCGGATTCCACACGAGTGGACTGCAACTGCGAACCGGACTTCGCATTTTTGCAGGGCATGGGACACACATTTCAATGGAAAGACGGCTTCGAATGGCGTGCCATCCGAGATCAGCGATTCACGTATGCGAAATATCTTGTGGATGGGGACGAACTGTTGTTCGATAACATCAGCGATCCGGAACAGTCCACGAATCTCGTCGGCAACGCAAACTTTGCTGATGATCTGCAACGTCTGCGGCAGCGGCTGATCGAAAAGCGGCTGGCCGTCCATGACGAATTCAAACCCTGCACATGGTACCGCGACAACTGGATCGAAAACCGAGTCATCCTGCGCGGAGCCAGGGGGGAATTCCATCGTGAAATGGGCGAGGACGTTGATGTTGATCCCACGTTGGCAGGCTCGTCGGATGTCAAAGAGTGACAAAGTCCACCCTGCCACTGCTTCCTCGCAAGCAGTGAAAATGTGGCCGCATCACCCAGAGCATTTTACTTTTTTTCGTAGCGGAAGCCGCCAAGGCTTTCGACCTGTCACCGCCGAAATTCCTGGCGAATTCCGCTACAGAACGACCGCGTGGTTTTGAAAACTGCTGCAAGGAAACAAACTTACCTGTCGCTACTCAGTTCACGCCATCCAACTGTCCGAAACCATAATCGTGGGATCGCACCCCGCACTCAGCACAGTTGAAATTCCGGCAGCGTACACAGCGCATGAACCGCATCCTTCAGTTTCTCGTCGCGGTCATCTCCGGTTCCGAACAACGATCGAATTCGGTCGCGTGCGGCCGCAGGAATGTCCACGGCAAACAACGAAGTCTGAAACCAGTCGATGATCTCGTCCGCTGATTCCGCACCCTGACTGGTAAGGTATTCCGCCAACGACGTCTTGCCAAACCGGGTCTTTTCGTGATCCAGCAGACTGCGAATCAAGTTCGATCGACCCAGCAACGTGGATGAATTAATCCACGTGCGTCCGCCGTCCCAGCCTTTGACGCTGGGCGGATACAACAGCCCCTGACCCAATGTCTGCAGCTTTTGAGCAAGTTCATAGGAATTTGTGGAACCTTCCAGCGAACGCAGAAAGCCGATCGCCAGTTCAACCGGTGAACGCACTTTGCGTCCCGTCGAATGTGCCGAGTAGAACACGTTGCTGGTCAGAATGCGGCGTACAGTGGGAGCGACCTGCATTTGGTTCTCGCGAAGTTCACGGGCCAGCGGCGCGAGCAGTTCTGCCGACGGCGACGGTTCCTCCATTACCAGAAATTTCACCAGCTTCATCGCGATAAACTGCGGTGCGGCAGCCTGGTCGACCACGATCTGCACGCCTTCTTCCCCACCGAACTTACCAGTGTGACCGAGAAATGACTTGGACTGGGTGTCGTGTTGATAGCGGTTGAAACGGAACTTTTTGTTTTTGACTTCCCATCCCGTAAAACAGCGAGCCAGTTCGCGAATATCGTTCTCGGTGTAATTGCCTTCCCCCAGGCAGAATAATTCCATGACCTCGCGAGCATAGTTTTCGTTCGGGTGCGACTTACGATTCGTGACGGAATCCAGGTAGATCAACATCGCCGGGTCACGCGAAATCTGCTGTAACAGCTGAGCAAAATCTCCCAGTGCGTACTTCCGCAGCAGGTTGTTCTGGTCGAACATCAGTTCCGCATCTTCAACCTTCTGGGCGCTGGTGGCGAAGTGCCCGTGCCACAGCAGGGTTACTTTTTCCAGCAGTTGAGCTGGCGTCGACAGCATGCGATACGCCCACCACGCGGATAGTTGCTGCACGTTGCCCGTGGCCATGCTGGCATGAGCCAGATCGGCCACTTCGTTCCGATAGTCTTCCGGCTCAGCCGTGGCGCTCAGCAGATTCTCTGCTGCGGCAACGGCACCTGCTTCCACAGCCGCGGTCAGTTCCGTGCGATTCGCTCCGAAACCCGCTCGTCGATACAGATGCGCCGCCGCGCGCAGGTTCCATGGTGTTTCCGCGGCAGGCTGGTATTTCGACCACGCCCATACCGGATCAATGGTTTGTTTCATGGCTGAGTACTTCAATTATGATCAATCTGCTTTGACTCGCAGACCAAGTTCAAATCCCAACCGGTCCGGCCCAACGTTCAGGCTCGCCGACACGTTCTCGAAATAGCCAACGACTTCCAGCAGCAGGTCGATCACGGCTTCCGCTTCTTCACGGCCGTTGCCGTCTGACAGCATGTTCTGTGAAATCAACTGGCCGCGGTTATCGTTGAGTACCTGTTTCAGCATGCCGCCTTCAAGCTGTGCATGTGTGTTCGCTGTTCCTGCATCAACCGCAGCAATGTCCGCCTGCACTAACTCTCGAGCCAGTCGATCGGTGCTGGAAACGACGAAGCGTTCACCAAAGAAACCAACAGATGGCGAGAAGTTGTACAGGATCTCTGCGCGAGTGGAATCCGCGTCATCTTCGTCCGGAATGTAGACGGTTGTGATTAACTGGGCACCGTTGTCCAGCTTGTCGATGTCCATCTCAAGTTGTGACCGCCCCTCCATGGCGCCAATGACGTTTAAGAAACCGATCATGCTCTGGAACGTGCGGCGTAGTTCCCGAGTCATTTTCTCGGGATCTTTCAGCTGAAATACAAGTGCAAATTGTGGCAGCTTGATCGCCGGAATCGGAAGAATGTCGGTGAAATCCTGTCTCGACGCGACGAAACCGATTTCCGGCGTCAGAGAACCCAGGATGTCTTCGCCAAAATCCTTGCCGGAAAAAAACTGAGTGAGAACGGAGTCGGCCTGAGCAAAGCCATCGTTGATGTTTTCGTCGAACAGGTCACCCGCCCGCAACCACATTTCCGAAAAGTCTCGGTAGGTACTCAGTGTAAACAACGTGTCATTGGTAACGGGCAGGGCGGGACCGCGACCGGTTCCGCCAGGACCAAAATAAAAGGTCCGTTCTTCCGGTACCCACTCCGGTTCGTGCGGCATGGAAAACTCCAGACCAACGCTCTGGTGAGAAGCGTTCAGTTCGACGGACGCATAGGGTGTCTTCTGCAAGGTGCTGAGGAATCCACCGACCAGCAATTCGACGCCCGGGTTGACGGACTGCCCTGAATACAGCTGCGGTGCGACCCCGGCGTCTCTCAACGTGGCAATGTCGGCGAACGCCCACGCCGTGGCATTGCGACTGCGCGACTTTCGGGCGGCCTGAAAGTTCTCGTTGTCGGCCAGCGAAGTCTTTGCACCGTCAAGAAATCGGTCCAGCAGAACCTTGCCCAGGTCGCCGTTGTTCGTCACCAGCAGCCAGTCATCAACGACTGCGAATCTTGCCTTGTTGACCTCATAGGCGGTGATGCCGCGGTACTCGCCCTCTTTAATCTGCTCCGGGTTTTTGCCGAGCTTCGACAGTTCCAGCAACTTGCCGCGAAACAGATCCAGCGACTCGGCATCTTTGCCGTTGATCAGCAGAGCAACTCCCTGCGTTGCTGCATCAACACCCACATAAACACCCCCGGAAGTCAGTGTTTCAATGGCTTCACGCCACTCCATACCCAGCTGGATTTCAACAAACTTGCGACCCGTCAGGAAAGCTTGATAACCTGCCGTCTTCGTCGCCATTTTAAATGGCTCCAATGCTTCAATCTTTTCCCGTAAAGGATGATCAAAGATTGCCGATATCAGATCTGGTGGATTCGCAATTTCGGCATAGAAAACAGTCGTACTGGGAAACAAAGATGGCGCCGTGCGATCGGCGGCGTTTGCAGAAACAGCAGTCGTGAACAGACACAGACAACACAGGATCGAAGTTCTTGGCATGGCAAATATCCCCGTGATCGGCGAACGGCAATGTCTAACAAGGCCGCTGCCTCAGACGATTCGAGTGTCCAATCGGAATAGAAGACGGCTAACGAATTGCGAACTTCACTCAACTGCAACGTGTCAGCGCAGCTGCCCCAGTCAGTCTTCGCTGGTGATGCAGCAACCCTGGCGAAGAGTTCTACGATATTCTCCCATCGTGCCTGATTGGCCATGGCTTGGCAAGTCCCTGCTGGGAATTCGTTGGCTGTTGGCTGGGGTGCTGTAGCGAAGTGTTGTGAACGGGACGGGTGGCCGGCGGTTGGAGCGAGGAACGAGTGAAGTAGGACGGATCCAGGAGCCACAGCGACGCCGCTCCGGCAATGGTTGAACGACAACGCGAGCATACGCCGTCGTTGCCGTAACTCGCGTTGCTCGGTACGGCCTACTCCCACAAGTCGACTTCGGTGCCGTTGACCCATAGCCTTACCTCGCCGTTGATGGCTCGAACATAGCAGTGATTCCATTCGCCAATACCTTTGCTCAGTTCCTGCGATGGCAAGCTGCGTGTGCCGCCTGATTCCGGCTGCCGACCGATATCAGACGCCAATCAACCGTCAACTGACAAACAACAACGATCTCGTGCTGATGACAGATACCAGGAGGCTGTCCTGATACCTGAGAGTGTGAGCCGCGGGTGAAAACACTGCCAATTACCGGCGGCTAGCGCCGTGCCGCTCACAACGACAGACGTTTCCGGACAGGCTGCCAGGGGGAAAAGGAATGCCCGTCGGCTTCTCGTTCAACACCCTCCAGCCAACGGATGCGCCCCATCGTCCTCGCGTTTTCACGAACTGAAACGTCGGACTGTTGCGGCCCGACCCGGCTTTGGCCCCGCCCATACGCGTGACCTGACGATCCCGGTGATTATGGCACTGCGGCAGTCTACTTCTTCGACTTGTCGCCAGCACCGCGGATCAGCGTGTCCATGCCGTTGCCGCCGAACAGGTTGTCCTTGCCGTCGCCACCAAACAGCAGATCATTGCCCCGCCCGCCCTTGAGATGGTCGTTGCCGGCACCGCCAAAGACAAACTGCGGAATCGCCGCGTCGGCACCACCATCGCTGCCGCCATCGGAACCACCGTCGCTGCCACCGTGGAAGTGGTCGTCACCGTCGCCCAGATACGCCGCAATGCGATCAATGGCAGAAATGGCAAACGTATGCTTGATGTGGTCGTCGTGATGATGATTGTGGTGGTGATCGTGACCGCCGTCGGACCCGCCATCGCTGCCGCCTTTGTCTTTGCCTCCATCTGACCCGCCGTCACTGCCGCCCTCATTCAGTTTGGCGTCGACCTTCAGTTCATCCTTCTTCTCATTGAACTTCAGGGTGACATGATCTCGGCCGTCCGTGCCGATGATGTACAGTGTCCCGTCCACCAGGCCAACGCCTTGCGAGACCGCTGTTGTTGTCGAAGTGTCGGATCCGCCGTGTCCATCCTGCACCTCGACCGTGACCGTGAATACGCCTCCCGTCGCGTAGGCATGGCTCGCGGTGAACAGATCGCCAATTTGGTCAAATGTGATGGGCTCGGCCGTCGAACCGTCTCCCCAGTTCACGGTCACGCTGTGCGTGTCTGATTGATCGGCATCCGTGAACGCACCATCAATCGTCACTACGCCATCGACGGCGTTGTTAGATGGCTTGTCGTGATCGGAATTCAAATCGACGAACATCGGGGCGTCGTTGACACCCGTGATTGCAATCTGAACCATCGCGGTGTCGCTGCCACCGTCATCATCATTGACGACGTACGAAAAGCCGTCCGACGTCGATTCACCGACAGCCAAATATTCGAATTGGCCGTTCGGGTCGTAAGTGACAACTCCGCTGTCAAGGATTGAAACAAGGCCACCAAGTGACCGCTGCAGCCCGCCGGCAGGCGATTCGAGGAACTGGCTGTTCTGTTCGAATCCGCGCAACAGAACCGTCACGCGTTCGCGTTGATCGATGTCGTCTCCGCAAGCGTTCTGCAGGTACACTCGCCTATCATCAGGCGAGTCAATCGCACGGGCTGCATTGAAAATCTTTTTGTCATTCGGCTTGCTCGTCGACATGTTGTCCTGTTTCCGGCGTACATAAACACTCTCATCAACATAGTGCGAGAGTTACCGCCAAACCCTCGAACGAATTCTCGGATTCGTGATTTTTTCCTGAGGGACCTGGGAGGTCAGAGGCTGGCCTCCGTTGCGCCTGCCAATTGAACCTGCAGCCAGCCTTTGGCATATGCCCAGTCGTTGTCGGCGGTCGAGACAGAGACACCCAATGCCTGAGCGGCTTCTTCGCGAGTGAGTCCCGCAAAAAAACGGAGCTTCACCTCGTTCGCCGCACGAGGGTCTTCGGCTTCCAGTCGGACGAGGGCTTCATCCAGATCGAGCAGCTCAAAGTCGGTGCCTGCTGTCGCCACGTGGATCTCGGACAACCCAAGACGCTGCCGATCACCGCCCGCTTTCGGACCGGCTTTCCGCCGTGCCTGCTCAATCAGAATCCGTCGAATCGCTTCGGCCGCCGCTGCAAAGAAATGCCCACGCGACTTCCACCTGGGAACATCGTCTGTCCGTGTCAGTCGTACATAGGCTTCATGGACCAAAGACGTCGCCTGCAATGTCTGGCCAGGCTTTTCCTTCGCGAGTCTTACTGCCGCCAGGTGACGCAATTCTTCATAGACCAACGGCAATAGTTGCTCGGCGGCCGAATCATCGCCCTGTTCGATCTTTGAGAGAATCTGCGTAACGTCGTACATCAACACCAAAATACCACACGGAAAGAAGTCATTTCATCAATCGGCAGACCGAGCGGTTCCGGCATGTAAGGACCCATGTTCAACGAACAACGAGAACAACTTTTCATGTCCAGGCGTCAGCTCGCCTGGTCTGAGGCACTGTTCTCGTTAGAATGTCGGTTTCCGTTGACGTCGTTTTCAGGACAGACCCTGATTCGAAGCCGTGTTGTTCGGGAGGCCTATACGAATGCAATCGATTTCGTACGTTGCTCATCGACTTCGCCAGTTTTTTTCTGTTGCGTACACCTAAGTTCCAGTTTCGCACATTTGAGCGGTCACCCTGTGAGCGTTGCGAGGTAAGTGAGGAGGTTGAGATTATCTTCGCGCTGTGTCGTGT
>LWDU01043774.1_pt1 | contig 44336 bp, 116 predicted proteins | sample 727161 | NCBI WGS metagenome assembly LWDU01 (sample SAMN04566230, study PRJNA314399) | hydrothermal vent metagenome | isolation source: deep sea hydrothermal plume seawater | place: Mexico: Gulf of California, Guaymas Basin | collected 2004-07-11
TCTGACGAATTCGGCGGAGAGGGCGGGCCGTTTTTCGGTGGTGATCCCGGCCGTGGTGGAGGCAAAGCTATCAAGCGTGCCTTTGCAAAGAATGCAGATCACCAATTTCTTTCTACCCTAGACACAGTACATTGGGGTGATGTGTATGGATTGGAAGATCTCGTCGGTGCCGGCAAAGACGAGCTGTCCGCCACAATGATAGCCCCAGGACAGCCTCTCGTTGCCGACAGTATTTCACACAATCACGGCTTGCTGGTGAAGGGAAGAATCACCTTAGCGACAAATGACCAAGATGAACTCTTCTCTGGCAATTGGGTCAACTACACAGGGGAAACTGCGGACTTCACTGAAGAGGAGCAAATACAGAGGCAAAAGTCATCAGGCATAAACAAGCTTCCAAAAGTATCCAAAGACTATAGTCTCTACGGAAATCTCAAACGAGGGAGTGAGTTTGGTGAGAAGAGGGCAAGAAATATACCGTATGTTCTTGATCAGTCGACTTGGGATCCTAGGGACTGGACTGCTAATGAGGCTTTGGTCGACAACTGGAAACCGGTTGCAATCGTGGCATCTGGCGAAGATGCAGAATATATCGAAGATGTCATTAGGTACATGGAGGAGGGCGACTCGTTTGAGGAGGCCTCGGTTGGTAATACCAAGCAGGTTTTTAGGATAGCTGAGAAGTTCGGTGTGCCGATCATCGATGAGAACAGAAACGAGCTATGGAGACCCGAGTGACCTCTTCTACCGCCGACATGTGTAATTCATCTGTAGCTATGATACAATATAGGTGTGGTTGAACTATCTACTACGTTGATGCGAGAGAGTCTGTGAGGAGCACTACTTTCAATTGATGAAACTGTGGAAATTCCATACGGGCCCACGCGCCGGTGAGACAGCAGTACTGCTGAGCAGTCGCATGATTGAATCAGCTGGTGGTGGACTCCACATGATCTGTGAGCTGCTTGTCGCTGGTGATGTGATAGAATTCCCAGAGGCAGCCTTGAAAGAGGTGGCTAGCCCAGTGAACACCCCGACTTAGGTGCCCTTTATTTTTTGACGCTCTATCTCTGCTTTTTGAGCTCGTCGCAAGCGCTCTATCTCTGCATTGCTGATTGGCTCATGAGTACTAGAGGCTCCTCTAACGCCTGCTCCCGGTCGTCCCGGAGCTCGCCCCCCGTGTCCGAGGGTTCTCTGCGCAGCTCCGGGTGCCAGCTTCTCGATGTCTTCTTTTCCGAATTCGTGTTCTTTATAGGCCAATTCTGTTTCGACCCATCTTCTGCCAATTGGGTTCTTGACGGGCTGAGCTAACCATTCATCGACGGCCTCGCTGACTTCCGAAGCCAGAGGACCGTACACCGTGTTGTCGATGATAGCAAAATCATTTCGACCAAATAACCTCTGGAACGCTCCCATATTATCCTGCACAGCGTGCCAGATTTCTTCAACCTTTTCAGGTTTCAGGCTCCTGGGTCGATCCTTGTTCCTCTGCTGCGCTATATCAAGGCTTGTGTTGATGAACAGCATGTGGGTGTCATACCCGGCGGCCTCTAGTTCAGCCTTCTTCTTGGCCATCTTCTCGTACTTATCGCCAGTGCCATCCATGATGACCCCAACCCTCCCCGAGACCGCCAATCGTTTCTGTTCGTTCCTAGTCAACTTCGACAGCCCTCGTTCTGATTCTGGGCCCTCTGTGTGCTTCAACCATTCCTCTTCGGGCATATCACGCAGGGTGGATGGATCGACCCCTGCCTTTCTTAGGAGGTGTTCGAACCCGATATCCGAGCTAATGATCTTAAGACCGCTGGCTGTCATTGTTGCCATGACTGATTTTGGGTCAGCTCCAAAGGTCAATTTGGCCGTAAAAGTTTTTCCGCTGCCGGGACCACCTGCCATGAACACAGCCTTCAGGATGTTTGGGTCATACACCCCTTCCTGTAAAAGTTCTCTGATATACTCTCTTAGAAGTTGAAGCCGCATAATTCTCCTTTGCTATAACTATGACTCAACTCAGCGAGTGGGTGAGCGGTATACAAAGAGTATAAAAGTGGAACAATATTACTGTGGTGATTGATCAACATAAGACTCAGTATCGCTGTCTTTTCAATCTCATACTGTCACAGACGTGTTGGAAGATTAATGTGGGTTTGAAGATTTTATGGCGCAGGCCGATCACACCGGCCGGCGCGGATTTAATGGAAAAATTCTTAAGAAAAATGGTAATGAGTGTAATTTCTGATATTTATTGTTATAATGGATTTAGAGGCACAGCCTATGTCATTCTTTAGGGTAGGGGACAAGGTGATCACTTCCAGAAGGGTGAAGGCCGGCCATCGTGAGGATGGACCTATTGTTTGTGAGGTGGGCGTGCGAGGGGAGGTCATCAAGATCGAGCGTGATGAGTGGGATGGTATGCTAGTTCAGCTCGCGCCAGGACAGGAATGGTGGTTCAAACCGGGCCAGCTGGTTCGGGTGGAAGATATTTAGATTTGCAACGAGGAGTAATTGACATGAAGTACTTTTTGCCGTTGATGAAGAAGCCGGAGATTGACAACCGACCCCAGCTGCAGATTCCGTTGGCACCACCTGATTGGTATATCAACCAGATTCAGAACGAGAACAGCTCCCCACACTCTGATGCGGACCCATCCTCGGAAACACCGCCGCGCGGAGTCATTATTATCGAGCTGTAATCAGTGCAAGTTTTCCTGGAGTGTTGTATAATAGATACGTAAAGGACGGGAAACATGACACGCCGAAACAAGAAGCACATCCTAAATCAGGCCAAGGAACAGCGGGAGCTTGAGCTCTCCAAGGTCCTTGATGCGGCTGCCGCGGCATACGAGGCAGTCTATCTGTCTGAGACTGCGACACTGGAAGAACGAACCCAGGCCGGGCAGGAGGTGTCCGCAGCTCGAGAGGCCATGGAAGAGTGGCGCTCTCTGGGTAAGCGAAATCGCAAGAAGATCGGCCGTCGAGTTGACTGGGTCGCTCATCGGGAGAGTACACCTGGTCGAACGATCAATAGGGATGCTCTAAAGGAGCTCCGAGCTGAGCGAGCAAAGAGCAAGAAAGCACAGGTCGGGATCGAGTGGCTGCACGAGGGTGCACTGGTCACTCGTCGTGGCGAGTCAGACATGATGATCGTGACGCGGATCCAGGGCAATACAGTGGAATGTCTCAACGGTACAGCTACTCAATGGTATCGTAACGTCGCCCTCCGGCCGGCTGACTGGATGATGGAGGACTAAAGTGACCAAACCTATTAAACCCACCCTTAAAGCTCCGGATATCGAAGCTCTGCTTGAGACACTCAGCCTCAAGCTGGCTCGGCCTCGATCGGAGGCTTTCGCTGAACGAGCATGCGTCACCTGCAGTGGCGCTGCAACCGAGTTCGATTCCATCTTATCGCGGAAGGAATATTCAATATCTGGCATGTGTCAAGCATGCCAAAACAGTGTGTTCGCTTAATAAAGAGTGGACCGTAATGATGGCTGCCGACACCCCTATGGGCGGCCGATAAATATGCGCACAGGTGAGGGGGTCCGGAGGGTGTCCCGGGCCCTAGTAACCTTATTCTGGTTCTGAACGAATGCAATCAACTCGCCGGCTTCTGATCACGATGGCTTACTTGGACGAGGGCATCGTTCCTCCTCCCGATATCATCCTCGATGATGGTGACCACCTCCGGGAGTCTCTCGAGAGTCTCACTTCTGAGGAGGCTCGCAAGGCGAGGCGTCGGTTCCGCAAGATCTTCCGTCGTGCTGTGAAGTGGAGGATCGCGTACGAGCGAGCCTCAGCGAAGAATTTCGCGTGTTCGTCCACTCGGCGATCTAGAATCCTTGAAGATAAGATCCAGGTTTTTAAAGCTGAGGTCGGCATCGATCTTCGACCCACGCCGCGCGCAGAGAACCCGAGGCAGCAACGAGCTCGTCGACGACTGGTCTTCAATTACATAGAATACAAAAGCTCGGAGGATGCATGAACATAGGTCTGGATTTTCACGATACAATATCCTACGACCCAGAGTTCTTCGTTACTCTGATCAAGACTTGGCCCGGGAAGGTGTTCATTGTGACTGGCACTCCTCCGTCTAAGATCCACGAGATCGAAACGGCGTTAGAGGAGCTGGGCGTGGCCAGGGCGGACCTTGATGGCATCCTGATGGGGTACGAATACGATAAAGCGGACATGAGCTTGGAGCACTTCAAGCGGATGGCCAGACACAAACTCAAGCTGCTTCAAGACAACGACATCCGAGTCTACTGTGACGATAACCCTTTCTACGTGAGTTACATCAAGGATCACGGTATCCTCACTCTGCAACCCATCGTGAGCGAGAAGTACTTGAAGGAGTTTGAGGAGGCGGATCCTTTCTTCACGTGCAACCTGCAGAGGATGCAGTTCGATTACTTATCGGAGTTGGGAGACAGTGCGATGCTCAAGAAGAAACAATGAAGTAGGGCTTCGAGTATTCTAGTATTCTCAGTGTCTCCAATTTGTAGGACTCAATACTTAACTGTGTGGCACGACCCCGGAAAAAACTATGGAGTAAGAGCTCCGTGTACACGACCCAGGACGGCAGGGAAGTCCGGATGGACAGCACTTGGGAGGTAGCCATGGCCCAAAGGCTCGAGGAGCTCGGAGTCACATGGATAAGAGACGATACTCTGAACCTGGAATACCTCACACGCGCCGGCCGGAAACGAAAGTACATTCCTGATTTCTATCTGCCGGATTACGATCTCTACATTGAAGTCAAGGGCTACTGGACAGACTATGCACGCTACAAGATGAAAGCCGTGCAGGAGCGAAATCCAGTACGGATTTTGATTCTAGAATCTCTCCCGGAGATAATGGCTGCTGACCTCAAGATAATTTCAGCCGCCGGCAACGCGCTGTAAAACCACTCCCGTCTTAAACAATTAGCCTATGTTAATAGAATTGAATATGTTGCTATTATTGTACCACACAACGCTCACCAGCGAAAGAGAAGTGAATGTTTAAGACAGTTGTCATTGATCCCCCATGGAAAAAGTCCACCGGCGGCGTCGGTCACGCCACCCTGCAGGTATCCACACACTATCCAGTGCAGACCCGAAGGGAAATAGTTGAGACAGTGGAGCAGTGGTTCAGGCAGCATCTGGTGGCTCCGGAGGCCCATCTCTATCTTTGGACGGTCAACTCCTTCACCGCCGGCAAGCACCAAGGTATTCTTCCGGCGATGTCGGTTTGTGAGGACCTGGGCTTCAAGCCCATCACCTTGATTCCTTGGGTAAAGAGTAATGTGGGTAGTCCCACTCCGTACGGTATGCGCTATACAGAAATGTGCATTTTTGCAGTGCGATACGATAAGGGAAGAGGACAACGCACTCGATACAGCGGCACAGCAGAACGACAGTCAGTGTCGAATGGGCCGGGACTTTGCGCCTCGAAGGACTACATCATTGCACCTCGACGAGAGCACTCTAGAAAGCCCGATGAGTTCTACAAGTACGTCGAATCGAGAAGCAAAGGTCCCTACTTGGACCTTTACTCTAGAACTTCTAGGGCTGGTTGGACCGCAGCGGGAGATCAGACGGGAAAGTGGCAGGTTTAACAACAATGGTGCACTGTTAAAATTGAGTGTGCGCGGGCATCGTATAAAGGCATTACCTCAGCCTTCCAAGCTGATGATGCGGGTTCAATTCCCGCTGCCCGCTCTGTGGTATGACTAACTCGAACGAGGATAGGCTCAAAAGGTTTGGAGATCACGAGAATGAGGAGCCCAGCAGGGCTCCTTTTTTTATGCAAAGAGAGAGATGATATCATGACCAAAGACAGTACTAATGAACAAAGTAATAATCGTTACACTGTGAAAGTCAAAGAGACACCCAAAGGTGAACTGTTCATTGAACTACCTCAAAAACTAATGGATCAACTTGATTGGAAAGTTGGTGATGATGTTGAGTGGGAAGAGACAGAGATCGGTGGGGTCTCGGGTGAGCACAAGGAGCTCACCTTATCGAATCTAACGAGGAATCCTAAAAAGGAAGATGGTGAAACCTGAACTACAAAATAAACTGTTTGAGAAGTACCCGAAGATCTTTCGACAGAAAGACCTATCCATGCAAGAGACTTGTATGTGCTGGGGGTTCGATTGTGGGGATGGGTGGTATAACATCATTGACACGCTATGCCACCAGATCCAGTGGCACATCGAACACAACTTGAAGAAGTACAACTTGAAGAAGTACGAAGCCCCGGAAGTAGTCAACGTCGAAGCCACCCAGGTGAAAGAGAAATATGGAGGGCTACGCTTCTACTACATCGGAGGCAACGACTTCATTAGTGGGTTAGTCTCGATGGCCGAACGTTTGTCAGGGAAGACATGCGAAGAATGTGGCGCACCTGGTGGCCCGAAGAAAGGCGGGTGGATTTCTACCTTATGCCAGCCTCACCACGACGCTCTAGAAGAACGGCGTAAGCTTCATTGGGAAACCGGTCGACTGGCCGGAGACCTGGGCCGGGTACCCACGCAGAAATTAATGAAGGGTAAATTCGATCTAGTAGAAGAGTCACAAAATGACGACGGGACTTGGAAGTTTGTCTTTGACGTGGATGATGAATTTCAAGAATGGTTCAAAGAGTGGCAAGGACTGAAGCGCTGGAGTCATAAGCGATTTCAAAAGGTGCTCCATGAAGCACTGGTGAGTGCTATTGAACGAGGAGAAAGCAATGAGGACAACGAGTCTCAAGACAATCTATCTAACGATCCCTGAGCTGAAGGAGGCGATCGCAAGATACATCCACAGCGAACTAGTCTCAGAAGACTCAGAAGACCTGTGGGTACACTTGATGGATAATGAGTGGTCAATGGGCTGGGCATCCGAGGACAAGGAGTTCGCCATCTCAATAGACGGAGAGCTCAAGGATGAGTAGTTTCATGAAGGTAGAAGACAAATAAATGATCATTTGTTATAAATGTGCCAGATCCTGGTTACTATTACTTCAGTAAAGAGGTTAAAAAATGAAAAGTACAAAGTTCTTGCAGACCATATATGGACTAGCCAGTACCACACCTGTAACCCAGTTGGGTGGGTGTGCTGATGACTATGATGAGGTGGGTTCGATTCCCGCTGCCTGCTCTTTAAAACAAGGAGATCATTGTGTTTAAATCTAGATCCTCAAGGTCAATTATAGGTTTCTTGGTCAATTATAGGTTTCTTGCTATTGGTGTTGTTCAACTTTGCGTGTTTTTGGAGTATCACCGACGACGCCACCGAAGCAGCCAAGGGTTTGTTGCTGCTATACTTCGCCCTAGGCGGAATGGCAACTACTTGGATCGTCGTTAGTGACTGGATCGATAAAGGAGAAGAGTGATTAACACGAGCACCAAAACATTTCTAATCACGGTGGCGATGGCCATCGTTGCGCTTCTGATCACGTGCAGCGCTTCAACAGCTAACGCTCAATCTACTAATTCGCTGGGCTTTGCTGCCGGAGGTACGTACGGCCTAGGCCTATCTTATTCACATGACACGCCCACGTGGGGAGTGCAGCTCACAGCATTGCCATTCTGGGATTCTGAAGACGGTGGCCAAGTCTTTGGCGGCGTCAACGTCAAGAGGAATTTTCACGAGAACGGCAAGGTAGGACTCTATGGTTCGTTCGGCGTAGCGGGTGGATTCTGGCGTGAGAACGAGTTCGAGTGCGATTTTATCGAAGCAACACAGACCGATAACTGCCGAGAGTTTGTGGATGAAGGTTGGGGGGTAGTCACTGGTCCCGGTATAGGAATGCAAGTACTGTTTTGGGATAACATGCTTTTTAGGTTTGAGTTGCCTGTGGCGTTGAGATACAGCAGTGATGGAACGTACGGCTTGTCTCCAATTCCTAACACAGCCCTAATGTATCGTTGGTAAAGGAGGAAATATGCCAAGGTTCAATTTTAGTTCTCTGATTTTTTTGTTGATGGTCTCTAACCCGGCTCTGGCCGATGGGGAGGGGGAGTGTGCGGACGGCCTGTGCGGAACGCCGGATGAGTCCGGAGGAGGCGGAGGAGGCGGAGGGAGCGTTCTAGTTGCCAACACCGACCAGGGCGACACCTACCAGTACGCCGACGACTACGATGAGGACGGGATCGAAGACAACTTCGACAACTGCCCATGGCATAGTAACTCCCAGCAGATGGATCGCGATTCAGACGGCTGGGGCGACGCGTGTGACACGTGCTTCAGTATGTGGAATCCCAACCAGTTTGATCGTGATAACGATGGCCTTGGGGATTGGTGTGATGAGGATGTAGACGGAGATGGGATTCCTAACCGAGAAGACAACTGTGACGCAATTTCTAACCCGAGCCAGCTGGATACTGACAGTGACGGTTACGGTAATGCGTGTGATCCCGATGATGACAATGACAGTATACTAGATGCGTCCGACGAGTGCCCTTTGCTGCATCGGCGCCATTACAACAAGAACATGGTGTGTGCTCATGACACAGACAGAGATCACATCAAGGATCACGTCGACAACTGCCCATCGTCCTACAACCCATACCAGGGAGATGAGGACAGTGATGGCATTGGTGACATGTGTGACATCGACCTGGATGGTAACGGCATCGCTGACAGAGCTGAGTGGCGCCCCGCGGATGATAATCCTCCTGCCACAGACACCCCGGATTCTGCCGGAGGATGCAACCTCAGCAGCAAGACATCTTTTAACCTGGACTGGTTCCTTCGACGCTAGATCGTGAGTCTCAAGTCTCCGTACATAAGCATCCTTGATCTGTTGCTTTGGTTGGCTTGTGCAATCTCAGCGGTTTACTTAGGCCGGGAATTGGCAAGGATTGAGTATGGTCAGGCCATGGAACAGTGCGCTCGGGACTTGGATGAAGGGTGTCCCCGGCTCTTCGAGTATGCTGGAATGTTAGAAGACGAGAATGCAAGACTAAACAAAAGGATCAGAGGATTGAAAGAAGAACTAGATGCGAGATGATACAGCTCCTGTGGTTTTGGAAGATATGATCACAGAACATCGAGAACTGGATGAGGAAGCTCTCCACTTAGCAGAGCGAAGGATCCTGTCCACACCAGATAGAATGAAACTCAAGGCCTTGAAGGTGAAGAAGCTTCGACTAAAAGATGCCATCCAGCGCATGCAAAGTAGATGGTAATCAAGCTGATCGGAGTGCTCTGTCTAGGAGCAGTCTTGGTGTATTCATTTTCGCGTGACGATTGGGATGAGGGTCTCTAATATAGGATGAATGGTAAGATACGATGATATCAGCAGAAATATTATGCATGGCAGCATTAACATTGAATCTAGGTGATGGTGGAAAGCGTGCTGACTTTGCATGCAGCAACATGCCATACCTGGTGGAGGTCTCCAAAAAGTATGAACTGGATCCTGCACTGCTGCTGAGTCTCATTCACCACGAGAGTAGGTGGATACCCACGGCTTTAAGCAAATCTAAGGCATGTGGGTTAACCCAGATAATGCCTAAGTGGACAGGTGCGTCCACCGGTGGCAAGAAATATACATGTGAGGAGCTGTTTGAACCACAGACCTCAATTAAGGTGGGCGCCCAAGTGCTCTCCTCCTGGATCCGTAACTATGGAAAGGGAAACTTGAGGGTGGGGCTCTGTGGTTACAACGCAGGGTACCGGTGCAAAGGAGACAATCCAAAGAAGTCCGGTCTGTCTTACGCGGATCGGGTGCGAAGGACAGCGAGGAAAATAAATAGGGTTGCCAAGCGTCTGAAGCTGCAAGAGCAAGAATGAGAAAGTCGATGTCATCCCGCTCTGCCTAGTGCAAACTCTGTATTTCCATGATAGAATAGAGATGTAAGACACAGGAACAACAATCCAATCTGTCTGGAGCAAAAATGAACGACAGCACTCGAGATTCCATCATCGATGACCTTCTGAAGAAGCGCCCCGCAGGGCCAGCCGGAGTGACGCTGAAGTACACTGAACAAGACAAGTACGATTACAACGTGGGTCGATATCGCACGCTTCAGATTCCTGACGATCCCTCGTTCGGATACAGCTCAAAAGTCTTATTTCAACTCAGCCTCCGTAATCGTGGTGACGTTGAAAAGTATATCAAAGGTCGATTTTTTCCTGATGGTTACCTCGGCCGCAAACAGTCGACGGTCACTCGCCGGACAAATCGCATCTGGGATCGGATCAACTCACATGTGGAAGAGATCGCCCTCGCCGGCGGTGTGGGCATCTATGGGGTCAAGCGCTCTCGTTATTCCAGCGAGGTGTTGGCCTACGTGCACGCGTTGAATGCTGAGGAAGCCCAGACCCTGGCTGACCTATTTCTGCCTAAGCGGGATGCCCACTCTGAGTTCTCGACCCAGTTCATTGAGTACGGCAACGCTGATAAGCTTCGTGCACACAATAATAAGATTCGGGCTGCCAATGCCTCGCGTGTGGAGTCCTATAAGCAGTCGATTGCTTCCGCCGAAAAAAAGATCGAGAATCTCACCAACCTAAGTACAACCCTCGAGATCCTGGAGAACCACCAGATCGCCCTCGAGGCCTGACAAGGAAACATGGCTGACAATTATCTGAACATTCCGCCTATCCTTTATCGTCAAGTGTTGGACTTCTTAAAGGCAGGGCGGAAGATCAACGCCATCAAGGCGTTGCGCGAGGGCGTCGCCGACATCAACGCTCAAGTCGGCCTGAAAGAAGCCAAGCTAGCCGTTGAAAAGCTGGCTCATGACAAGGCGATCCCAGACATCCGCAGTGCGGATCATCCGGATGCGATGATCATCGTCTCTGGCCCAAAGATCATCAAGGTGGTTCTGGATTACGGCGACGGACCGGTGGAGCTGGACCTGGAGGGCATGCAGATCAAGGCTCTCTCGGAGATGCACACCATCGGGCTGGATGCATGCGCTGACATGCTGGCGATGGTGGACGTCTTCAAGGCCCTCTCAGAAGGACAGCGAGTCGAAATAGTCGCCGCAGATTAGCCGCGCCCTACTGACACACGTTAACATGTGTGTTGTCAATACTATAATGTAAAATGAGGGCGACCGATGTGGAAATATGCCATGATTATGTGCAGGAGGGGAGATTTTGAGGAGGATCCCATCCACCTTTTGGTTGAGTTGCATGATCTTCACGGCAGCCTGTCCTACTCAGATGCGCGTCTAGCAACTCCAGCGGAACTGGAGATGGCATATAATGATGTCAAAAGAGACGGTGTCAATCACTGGTTCTATGATAACGGTGAATTCGAGTGGAAGTGCTGCGAAACGACAGGCGTCTTCCGGTGGCACTGGCAGAAGAATGAAACAGCCCGATTAGCCACATAGTATAATGAGTCAAAATCAACGGGTCGAAATTATTTTGAGGAAGGCCACGTTTGACGATGGGACCTTTCACGAGTTAACATTTCTAGTAATCATTGAAGGGAGAAAGAAATCCCTGATGTGGAGTGTTGCCTCGAGAGGGACCAGTTTCAGACCTGTGGTTTTCTACAATTCTTTCGACGAGGCCCACGAGGAGTTCGCCCGATGCTGTGGCATCTCATCTCTCATAAACAAAAAGCTGTTGACCAACGAAAAGTTCGGAGAGATTAAGGGATATTATGGCCCGCAGAAGCGGGGATTCAGGGTGAAAAATAAGTATCAGGCACCGACAGTCGAGTTGAAGTCTGACGACTAGCAGTCGATATCTAGATCAACACACTTATCATTTCTTAAAAGCCAGTCACGAGAGTGCAAGAATTCTTTGGGTGAGGTATAATATCTTTGTTGGGAATGAGGAGCGTCCTCATGCACGAAGATAATCAGTGAAGGTCGGTGATCACGTGACGACGAAAGAGCAGTTCGAAGCACGGCATGCGATGACACCCGGTGATTACGTACACAACGTGCCGCATCAGAAGCACGGCATCATCATCGAAGAGTTCGATCCCACCGTTGACGCCCACGGCCATCTGATCGAACGAGTCTTCATGGTCCTGTACGACAACGGCAGCGGAATGCACATAACCGGTTCAGGCTTCTTGGATCTGACAGTGAAAGCAACATGAAAGTCGGTGACCTGGTAAAGATCAAATGGATCACCGGCGCTCAGAAGCGCCGGGCCCAGAAGACCGGGTTCCCCCCGATCGAGACTCCCGGCTTGGTGATCAATAAGCTCGACCCCACCGAGCTCCCCGTCGGTTTCGGCGCCGTCGTGGAGATCATGTTTCCGCAGCGGCCGGGCAGGTTCGCGTCTTTTATGGAGACCGATCTAGAGGTGATCGATGAAGATCGGTGATCTGGTTGCATTCGGCAAACACGACGGTGTCATTGTTCAAGACTGTACGATGATGTGCTCTCATGCTGTTGAAGTACCCTACCGAATGGGTGCCATGATGGTTCTATCTGAAGGTGAAGTCAAGTATGTTGTATACGCGAACCTGAGGCCAGCAAATGAAAGTCGGTGATCTAGTGAGACGAAAGAAGCCTCTCACTCCCCCTTCCCACGGCACACACGTGGCCGATACCACCCGCCTAGGAATCGTGATGGGACTCAGGAAGGGCTACAACGGCCCGCGGCACGAGATAGCCTCTGTGTTCTACTCTGGGGCATTGCAGCAGTACGACATTGCTGTCGCTCTCATCGAGGTGATAGGGTGAAAGTCGGTGATTTGGTCAGGTGTACGACTAACGGTTACCGATACATTGTGGGGATCGTCCTAGAGTACCCAGAGCAACAGTGGAATGTCACGAAGCGCTATGTGAAAGTAATGGTGGCTGATGACAGCCGCGTGCTCAACTGGACAGACGATGAATTCGAGGTGATCAATGAAAGTCGGTGACCTGGTGAAGATGAAGCGCAGAATGTTTTGGAACTTGAAGGGGCAGCACCAGCAGTACACAGAACAGCCCATGCTCATCGTGGAGATTGCGTATAACGCTGTGAAAATGCTAGATCCCAGCAGTGGGAAGGTGGTGAAAGGTCTACAAGAAAGCTATGATGTGATCAGTGTAAATGAAATTCAGTGATGATAAGATATCCATGACAGGGAGATCAGTGTGAAGATCGGTGACCTGGTAAAAGACGATTACGGTAATGTCGGCTTAGTGTTAGCGCAAGGAGTGCCCCGGAACGAATCCGGAGCCAGATCAATGCCCTACCTCCCCGACGGTGCACTCGAGCTCGACGAGGTCATCAACAATTTTGGAGAGTTCTATTTAGTGCAATTCTCTCCGGATACATTCTATCCTGATGCCATCGATTGGCATTACGAAAGGGACTTGGAGGTGATCGCATGAGAGTCGGAATCGTCGGTAGTCGTCGTTGGCAAAATCGTGAGATGGTCGAAGCTCTGGTCAACGAGCTCCCGCTGGATTCAGTCATTGTCTCAGGTGGCTGCCGCGGTGTGGATTCTTGGGCAGCATCAGCTGCTCATTCTCGAGGCCTAGAAGTCGTGGAACACTTGCCCTGCCTTCCAGCTGGCGGTGGCCCTCGCTGGGTCTACACCCAGGCCTATCACGCGCGCAACCTCAAGATCGTCGAGGACTCCGACATCATCTATGCGTTCGTCGCTGCGGATCGGAAGGGCGGCACCGAGAACACGATCAAACACGCCCAGAAGCTGGGTATTCCTGTAGAAGTAATCACCGAAGGAGAGTAAGATGAGGAAGCAGTATCAACCGGTAGTGTGTGCAGACGGACTGGAGATGAGCGTTCAAGCGAACCATGGGGCCTACTGTAGCCCTAGGGACGACGAAGGACCGTATGAGAGTGTCGAAGTCGGATTCCCCAGCTATCCGGTGATGGAACTCATGGACTATGCTGAAGATCCCACGGAACCGGAGGATACTGTCTACGGCTGGGTTCCTCTCGAGTTGGTTCGGAAGATCATCTACGTGCGAGGTGGGATGGTGGGCGGCGAGTTGCCTCCGCACGTAGAGACTGACATAGAGGTTTGATCTAGGATGGTAACAATCGCATGAAAAGGTTTCTCTCAAAACTAGGTCCATTCAAGTGGACCCTGCATAATCTTGTAGCCCACCCTCTGAGTGAGCTAGTGTATCTGATTGGGTTGGGGACAAAACGAGCCGAACGAGCCTCGAATTGGATCCATGATAATACCGCTCCCGAACACGAACCCGGTAACCGGGAGGGGATAAGTGAATGCTAGGATGCCACGTGTAGGGGACCTCATCGTCCACAAGGATCCCAAGTCTGGAATCACACAGCGTGTAGGCTTGGTACACAGGATTGATATAGGGCCCTGGGGGCACAGTACTGCATTCATCGAGTGGTCAGGCGACGATCCCCAGCAGCGCCACCGGCGGGATTATGGGTACCCTTCCACCAACATTCACAACCTGCGTCGAGAGTTCGATGTGATCAGAAATGGTGTAAATATTCCATGAGCCCGGCCGGTCATAGTCGATCGAACTGTTTACTTGGCGCGATTGCCATCAGGCGGAGATTCGGCGGAAGACTTGACTGGCGCGCCCCGTGGGGTGAGCCCGGCCAGGGGTGGCGAGGATTCTTAGGCAACCCATGGGGTCACTGGCGGGTGATGATGCCTAATGGAGATGTTCTGAGTTACAGCGCGTACAATAAAGATATATCAGTCTTTCGACAGCTTTGGTTCCAGGGTCGCATTAAAAGGGTGAAGAATGAAGGTCGGTGACTTGGTAAGACCAATTGAAAACCACATCACCAAGGATTTTGGTGTGGTAATAAATATTGTCACTGACCACATGACAGGCCTCAGTTACTTAGACGTTTTGTGGGAAGAAAAATTTGTGAGACTCCCGGAAGCCAGCTGGGAAAAGGTGATCAATGAAGATCGGTGACCTGGTGAGGACAGACGATTCCTCTGGCCCAGTCGGTGTGGTCTTGGAGCTCACCAAGCGTCTTTACATTCCTGCCGCCAAGATCCTTGTCGCCGGCGAAGTGATGGAATTTGATGTCGAAGAGCTGTGGGCGTTTTATGAAAGCAGGTGATCTGGTCCGATGGAAGGCGACTGGCAAGCTGACCATCTATCTCGGCACAAAGGAGGACCTCCACCAGTTCTATTCGGCGGAGTACGGCCTCATCGAGCGCTGGGTGAAAGCTTCTAATATATTCGGCCTGTGTGAGGTGATCAATGAAAGTCGGTGACCTGGTCGTTTGCAAATGTGCTGCAGCCGTCTGGTACAGGGGCTTGTCTGGAATCCTTATAGGGTTTGCGGATTGCACTAAGGATCCCATGGTAATGTATGGGAACGGCGAGGTGCTCCGTTTAGCTAGTTCTAGTCTTGAGGTGCTTTCGTGAAAGTCGGTGATCTGGTGGTATTTCCGACAGTCGACCCCGACCCTTATGAACCTTCGCTCGACCATGGCATCGGAATGGTCGTCGAGATCTATGAGCATACCACCGAATATCCGGGCGTCGTCGAGATCGGCTGCGAGCTCGTCGATGTCCTCTGGCCTGATGGCGACCTGATCCACGGATACATCGCCAGGGATTTTGAGGTCATCAGTGAAAGTCGGTGACTACGTGCGGACGTCCGATCCGAGAGACGATGACCTCTTCCTGCCGCATGATGGAACCGCACGAACGGGCATCATCATCGATGCACTCGAACTCCCGGACGGCTTCTCTGAGTACGAAGTATTATTGGAAGATGGCAACGTTGTGTGGTTCAGCGATCTCACTCTAAAGGTGCTCAGTGAAAGTCGGTGATGTGGTAATCAGGGCGTACGCCTACGCTACAGATGCGGAGTACGGCATTATTATTGAGAGCGCTAAGGCAATGCCGCATCAAGACGAATTCACGGATGATGATTTTCTGGTCTTTTGGTCAGACGGCGCGATCACACGCGAGATGGACCTGGAGCTGGATCCAGTACTACAATGGGAGACCGCGTAGAAATGGGAGCAGATATTCACGGATTCTGGGAAGTCAAGGACCGACACGGGATCTGGACAGCAGTCAAACCTATCAGCAATGGTCGAAATTATCTGTGGTTCAGTATTGTCGCAGGAGTGCGAGGAAAGGTTCCGTGGGACGGAGATGCTGAGCCATGGGATCGAGGCATGCCTGATGATGCCTCTGACATGTGGAAGGATTTCAACCAGTGGGCCGCCGGGCAGTGGGTGGGACTTCACAACGTCACTTGGCTGTCTCTGAGCGAGGTGTGTCAGGCTAATGAGATGTGGTTCAGTTCGTCGCGGGATCATTACGAACATGAAGTTATTGAGGAAATTCTTTCTCTTGAATCGTCAGACTATGAAGAGGTCATTGATCTGGATTCGACTGTCGATATACTCTACATGGGTCACGGGGAAGACGAGGAGATTCGAATTCCATGGTGTGGCACAGTGGGAGATATGATAGCCACAGATGATCCGACAGAGGAGTGCGTTCGGATGGTCATTGCATTTGATAGTTGATACACGAGCAGAGAGATAGTTACAATTAATTTGAGATGTCGACGATGAATCGAGACTACTACGAGATGTTGGGGGTTTCAAAATCTGCTTCTGTGAAGGAGATCAAGAAGGCCTACCGGGAGATGGCGATCAAGTATCATCCGGATTACAATCAAGATGATGCTGCTTCTGAAGAAAAATTCAAGGAGATATCCTCCGCTTATGAAATTTTGAGTGATGAGCAGAAGCGCGCTGAGTACGATGCGTACGGGCATAATACACCTCACTCCGGACGCACTCCGACTGAGAATCCGTTTGGAGGTGATTTTGATCCGTTTGGGAGCGGTATTTTCGATGAGTTCTTTGGTCGACCGCGACGCGGTCCTGCAAACCGTCGAGGTTCCGATCTCGTACTTGAGATGATGATATCCTTTTTAGAGGCGGCACACGGTGTCACCAAACACATTACAATTGACGGACACACTAAGTGTGAGACCTGTAGGGGGTCCGGCGGTACTGGTATTAAATCGTGTAGTTTGTGTGGTGGGTCGGGATTCATATCGCTCAGGCAAGGGATGATGATAGTGCAGACATTGTGCAAGGGATGCTCTGGATCGGGAGAGGCAGTTAAGAATGCGTGCGCGACGTGTGACGGCAGAGGGAATGAGGTCCAGCCGTCCAAAATAAATGTGCGTATCCCCGCGGGGATCGCCTCTGGGAATCAGCTCAGGCTGATGGGCATGGGACACTACGACAAGGGCGGTTCGGGCGATCTCTACATTAACGTGAGGGTCCAGGACAGTCCTAAGTTTAGAAAACAGGGGAAAAATGTTCACAGTGGGCTCGAGTTGACTGTGTCCGAGGCAGCACTCGGATGCACTAAAATAGTTGAGACTGTGCACGGTGAGAAAAGTGTCAATATTCCGAGCGGCAGTCAGCCCGGATCGGTGTTAAAGTTATCTGGTTTGGGGACCACGGATTTGAACAATACTCCGCAAGGAGATCATAAGCTGGAGATTGAGGTTAAAGTACCAATAAGTCTCATACCAGAACAACGTGAACTGTTCGAGAGGCTCAAAGTGTTGGAGAAATAATTAGTGGCGAAGAGAGAATGGAGTGATGTGTCTGGGCTTAAGACAATCAAGAATCCGACCCGTGGAGCTTATGAGATCAAGATAAAGAATCCCGAGATCACATTCTTGGGTGCACGTGGCCAACCGGACTTTGCCTCTGCTTACATTACTTTTTATCCCGGGGAGCAGGTGATTGAACTCAAGTCATTGAAAGAATATTTCTTTCAGTTTCGGTCTCGGCTATTCTCTTATGAGCGACTTATCAATGTTGTCTATGACGACCTGATGCAGGTCTACGATCCGGCACGGCTAAGATTGGTGATGACGTTCAACCCTCGAGGCGGCATGAGCTCTCGTTTAACGATCGATTCCGATTGGGATTCTCGAGGCGGACAAGAAAAGTTCAGGGATTGGGTGGGTCAGGAGGAGTTGTGGTGAGAGAACAGTTCAGAGATTAATTTGACAGAGTGCCTCGTTGACTCTCTTAACGAATTCGGTATGCGCCGGTGACCATCCCGGATACTTGTCGCCCTCATGATCCGGATCGCCATCAGTTTCCTTTATTGCCCAAATTGCAACATGGACGAGTTCGTGCACGAAGGATGTGCTGCAAATATTCTTCCCCGGCTGTATTTTAATCCAAATCCACCTGGGTGATAGGGCTAAGCCCACCACCTCCCTGTTGACGTAAGGCTGACCATTTAGATAGTAACCTGAGATTTTCCTGATTGCGGGCGACCACTCCACCATGAGATCGTGTAACGCATCGAGGGTCTCACAGGATTTTCCAAAAGTCACTGCCCACTCGTCCGCAAAGACGACGATTGCTAGGGCGACGTCTCTAGGCTCGGGCAAATCACACTCATGAACGACCTGCCACGTATTTTTTAGGATGGGCAGCTGTGTCATCTGTGGGAATGTTCCAGTTTCACAGTCCGAATTGCCAGATTGATGTGAGACCAATGGGTACTGCTGGGATATGCACGTCCCTAAAGGGAATGTCAGCGCCAGTATAGTCAGTATTGTGATTCTCTTCATGCGCATGAAAAAATTACTACCGACATTTCAAACTCCGGGAAATAGTTATACATGAATTGTTTATGCATATGACATAGCGGCTCTACCTAATAAGTATGGAGCAGAGGATTCATGAAGATCACCGAACACCAGCTCAGAAGGCTCATCAGGGAAGCAGTTCAGAACCATATTGATGGTCACCCCTTCCCCGGTACACTGGAAGATCTGGCAAAATGCCATGCCGGGGCGTGGGGACACGGCACTGTAGTAGATCCATCTAGATCCATCGAAATGGAAGGAGAGCGTAGAGTTGGGCGGTCTCTACACTACAGGATATGCTCCAACACCGCTAAGAGGCAAACGAAAGGGTCTCACTGAGTTATTTGAGCCGGAATATGATCCTGAACGACTTGCGCTCGAGGATGTTGAGAGCGCGCTGAGAGACACAATGGCTACCTACATTGAGGTTGTCGGCCGGGACGGAAAGGATATAAGTCCGGCACTGGACAAGTTGTCTGCCAGCGTTGCCGATTGGGTAGAGGGTGAGCGATTATTGTTGAAGGCATATGACTGGTGAGGGGACATGAAATTTGAAGATGTGAGAACACTCTGGCCACTACTGGGTGCTTTGGTGATGTTAAGCGGATTTTATTATACAACCCAATTGAGACTGGATCAACTTGAGGCCGACGTGATCACGCTGCAGAATCGCGCGATGATGATAGAAGGTCGAGAGAAGAAGATCGAGCAGGATCTAAGAAAGTTACGAAAACATAATATCTCTAGAAAAAAGAAATAGATGGTTCGTTACGAGCTAGGCGCACTAGTTAAGATCAATGCGCTCAGGACATCGTCCACCGATGGGTTTACCCTCGCTCAAGCCGCATCTGATGGCTGTATCATCGTACATGAGATCATTGATCTCGAGACTTACCCCTCTCACAATGACTTTCGCGGGGCCCAGATCGTATGCCAGCCAAATCAGGCAGCTACGGTGATGTCATTCTTGGGCCGGCCGATGAAGATCAACATAACTGATAAATTCCAGGAATATGATGTCTACGAGGTGTTGATCAATAAGTCCATCTGTCATATGTTTGCTGCAAATCTACTCTCACTACATGCCGATCCGAAAACAACTGAGTCTGACCAGGGGTGAAATGACCGCTGCAGAAATCATGAAGGCAATCAATCCGATCCTGGAGTCAAATTGGTCTAAGCAACAGATAGTCAGGGGAAAATGGTTTGAGATTCAATCGACCTGGGAGCCTAAAACTATTCAAACACTAGTGGTCAGGTACCGCAGCGCAGGATGGAGAGTGTCGCGTCAGGCTGAGCTGACACAGAAATGTACTCGAATATTTCTGGTGATCGGTCATCCGAGCTACTACGGAAAGAAGTTTTAAACTAGTTCATTCTCGTTAGTTGATGATGTAGATATTTTTAGGGGTGGAACTCGGGCACGATAATGTGCATCGCCGGAAATGTGATGCTCTCAATACACGTAAACTCTGAACCACAGCTAACAGTGGACACAACGTTGCCGGGCGCTTCATTATCAACTGCTGTGTCTGAATAGTCAGACGCGATTAGACTAAAGAGCACGATTGCGATGATGACGGAGACAACAGAACTCTTTTTCACTCGATACATACTTTCCTCCTATGGGTGATATCATATATTAGTCTTCTACCAAAAAAAGTACATTTATTATTGAACCAAGCAAGCCCAGCTGCTATAATTGATTATATCGGCCACAGTTCAGGAGAAAGAAATGCGTGTAGGTGATCTAGTAAAAGTCTATAATGATCCCCTGGAGGGCCCCAAATTCAGAATCCCGCCGGAGCATCTCTGTGCAATTAGAGAGATCACGGGGACGATCGTCATTGTGCAGACCCCGACAGGTCAAACGTTGACCTTCAATATAATAGACGTGGCGACCGTTGACTCGTGAGCCATACCTTAAGCAGCTGAGCATACTTAAATTTTGTTGTGTATATTTTAATTGCCGCACTCTGTCTCACTCCAATTTCCCAAACACAAGGTAAAATAACGTCTCAATACGGTTGGCGTCAACTCCCCGGAGATTTACATAGGACATTCCATTGGGGGATTGATATCGCTGCCGACTTGGGCACTCCGCTGCGCGCCGTGCAAGACGGGACGGTCACATTTGCTTATGAGGATCTACTGAATGGTGGTGGGAAGATGGTTGATATAACTACACACCTGACAATCGGCAAACAGGTTACAAAGTACGGTCATCTGCATAGAATTTTGGTGAAAAAGGGTGACATCGTGTCGCGAGGTCAGGTGATAGGTTTGGTTGGCTCCACTGGATTTTCCACTGGGCCGCATCTGCACCTTGAGGTATTAACGATCCTCTCAAACGGTGTTACTACTCATCATGATCCTATAATGTGGGTCTGTGAGTACGACCAGGATCTCCAGGTGCCACATTTTAAGTCACCAATTGGGTGGTCAACGCCCTGGATTATTAGAGGAAAACGAAGTGAAAGAGCAGAGTGAGGCGAAGGTTGTGAGAATCGGATTCACATGTGGCACATTTGATTTGTTGCATGCAGGACATGTGTTGATGCTAGCAGAGGCCAAATCGGTGTGTGATCATCTAATTGTGGGGTTACAGATTGATCCTTCAATTGATCGATCGAATAAACACCGGCCGGTGCAGACATTGGAAGAGCGCAAGTTACAGCTAGACGCGATCAAGTATGTTGATGAGATCATGACTTACAACACAGAAGAGGACTTGCATGCACTGCTTAAACTGATTACGCCGAGTATACGAATTGTGGGAGCAGATCATCAGGGTATGTCTTTTACGGGAGACGATCTAGTCATACCAATCCACTTCAACAGACGAGATCATGACTGGAGTACTAGTGACCTTCGTAATCGAGTGTATCAAGAGGAATTTAGGCGCAGAGTATTGGATGGTACAGATGAACCGGGTACAGGGTACCGGAATGAGACTTGGAACTAGTGCACAGTAATTACCGATATTTGTCTCGGTGGTGTCGACGACTGCAGCGCAGCGCTTTTCGATGGGACACGCGATTTGGGCGTATGGCTAAACGACTAGATGAAAAGGCCCATGTACATTGGGCGGCGAAGAATATCATTCGCATGCGAAGCGACAAAAAGAGTCAATAAGATAAATGAGGGCCACATGTGTTCTCGTTGACGTGTAATTTCTCTGAATCCATGATATAATATGTACATAAAGGAGGACATCTGTGTCTAAGCTTAAGAAAGGTTGTCTGGTTCGTCTCAATGATGATGTCTGTTTTACCAAGGAGAACGGTGGCGAACGTCTTTATCCCCTCACAAATTATTACAATGATGAGAAGGGCACTGTCATGGCCTCTCGGCCGACCTCGGCCGAAGAGACCCGCCAGTGGTATGATAGCGCTGCGAGTGAGGGGATGACCTCAGGCGGCGATAGTAAGCTGCCCCCGCAGACAACTCGAGTGACCTTGAGCCGGGGCCACGTGTACCAGGTGTTACGAGCCCGGTGTCGACCATCCCTCGGATACGGTAACCCCGTGCCGGGCATGCTGCAGCTTCTCGATACAGAGACCGGGGAGTCAGCCTACATCAAGCGTGACCTAGTGGAGGTTGTGTAGTCCCGAGTGCAAAAACATCTCGTGTAGGGTATAATGGACATGAAAGGAGGAACTGATGACCTTTGAGACCCTGACGAAGCTGGCCGCGAATAAGATCCACTATGACGGCCTGACCGAGCAGCAGGTGACGGCAGAGTTCATCAGTGAGGGTCACTCCGCGCAGCTCGCCTACTTCGCGGCTAAGGGCGGGGCGATCCTGTTGAAGCCCATCCCTGACTACGCGTCACCGGCGAAGGAGGCTAAGCTGCAGCACTGCGCTGACTGTTTCGTCGTGGAGCCTGATCACCACCCCCTGTGTCCGACGGTCTCGGGAGGGGTGAACTGATGCGGGTCGGTGACCTGGTGAGACACCCTAAGGGAGTCATCAACGTGTCTGCGTGGAGATACAGTTGTGGACTCGTGATAAGGACAGAGCCGGCCGGCCGGCTGGGAGATCAGGTGACATGTCTGGTTCTGTGGCGTGGGAATCTCTCGCCCTGGGCATATAATGCTGCTAATTTGGAGGTGATCAGTGAAGGTCGGTGACCTGGTGAGAAACGTGTGGCTCGTCCGCAATAATCCGGTTGTCAACGAGAGTCGCGGGTGGTCACCCATCGAGCCTGGCTACGTAGGGATCGTGCTGGATGTGCGCCCCGATACGTTGAATGACCCACCGCTGATGAATTACGTCGACGTGATGCTCTCGGTGGAGGGAGCTCCGATTCGGTGTGGTAATTACGCGCAAGATCACTTTGAGGTGATTGCGTGAACATCGGTGATCTGATTAAATCGAAAAGTGCCTTCCCAAAGTACGGACTCATTATTGATGCAAGGCTTCGTAGCCATGCGGATCTTCCGAAGACTGTTTCGAGATTCCTGACTGTTCAGTGGGTTGACGGTCCCACGACCCCATGTTGGGATATAGATGTCGAGGTGATTAGTGAATATCGGTGATCTGATTCAAGTGCGAGAGGACATCCCCTTCGGCCCTTCCATGGGAGATATCGGAATCGTGGAGTTCACTGAGATGCAGAGGGTGTGTGTCAAGAGCGGCATCCTCGGCCTAGCACCCGAGGACGGCGGACCGGTCCATGATTACGAGCGGTGCATCGTGGCGATGTTCAGCGATAAGTCACACAGGGTCTCGACCTACTACGATCGCTACGATATCATTGCGGAAGCCTCATGAAGGTCGGTGACCTGGTGAGGTATACAGAGCCGAAGGGCGTTGAGACGAACATAGGCGTGATTGTGGACATCTGTGTAGACACAGAGACAGTGGATGTCCTATGGGACGATGGGGAGATCTGGGCACACGACACTGATGGGATGGAGGTCGTCAATGAAAGTCGGTGACCTGGTGAGATATGTGCGCGAAGAGAAGCTCCGGGAGTGGATGCAGCTGGATCCGGAGGGTCCTCTCTGGGAGGAGGAGCCAGACACGGACGTGGCTCTAGTTGTGGGACACCCCCCTGAGAATCGGGGAGAGTTCGTCGATGTCCTGTGGAATGATGGTGAGATCTGTTCTCACGCCGTCGATGAACTCGAGGTGGCATATGAATATCGGTGACATGGTGCGTAACGTGGTGAAGCTGCACATCGGCCCGGTGTCTCCTGATCCACCCATCTCCCCCGGTCACCTGGGCCTCGTGGTAAGTCAGGTCCCGGAAGGCGGCGCCGGCCCGCTTTATAGTTACGTTGACGTCCTGCTCTCCGTCGATGGCCGGCTCGTCCAGAGTGGCTACCACGTCACTGGTCACTTCAAGGTGATCGCGTGATGGCCGGTGACACCATTCAAGCCCGCGGCGTGTTCGCAGTAGGCGGATGTGAGCTCGGTGACATGATCCATGACTACGCGCTAGGGAAGAACGGCATCGTCGTTGACACCGCGTGGACTGAACTTTATTCGACCAACGGGCTCGACGCCGACCGGGCCACCGACTGGGAATGGCTCGTGCTCTACGATGACGGCGAGTTGATGGGTGCCGACACAAATGATCTGCAGGTGATATCATGAAGGTCGGCGACCTGGTCCACCACCGCCTCGCCCCCTGGCGCGGCGATTGGGGCATCGGCATGATCGTCGATCGTTGCGAAGCGGGAGCCTGTGAATCTCGGCCTACCGAGCATGCTCACTGGGTCATCCACTTCCCCAACCGAGTCCATCCGCACGCCACGTCAGCGTTCGTGCACAGCGGCCCGAGGCCCGGTCGAGAGGACAAATTCAAGTGGTTGGAGATAGAATGAATGCCGACGACCTAGTGCTGAATGCCGACGACCGGCATCGGCCTCGACCTGTTTCCACCGTAACGCTGAATCCCGGTGACTTAGTGAGGCTCCCAGATTGTGATGCCCTCCCGGGTGATGAGGAGTGTGGCTGCTTCTTCTGCCACCACGACTTCCCTCGCCACGGTGTGGTGATAGGCTACAATCTGGAGGAGAGCATCGTGCGCGACCTGTGGGACGTGGCCTTCGGTGAGGCAATCTGGCCGGTGGCGCCCGAAGAGGTGGAGGTGATCAATGAATGAAAGCGAATGGAGTGTGATCGCTGTAACTGCCTTGGACATTGGATGTGATTGCAAGAAGGAATTCCAAGTGCGATCTAAATCCTTGAGAGGAGCGGCTGTTAAAGCGGAGAACAAGATCAAGAAAGAGATGGGCGATAGTTGGCAGATCAGGTCTATCTGGTGGCTAGATCCCAATCGATCTAAAGTTGGGAACAGCAAATGAAGGTCGGTGATCGGGATCGCATATGCGGCCGCCACTCTGGCATTCCGGAGTGCTGCATCGACTGGTATACCGGACCATGGCGTAACTTAGTATTGGTCGTTCCGTATCTTTGGGACCTACATTGGAAGGCGAATTATAGATCTGCAGAGCCGGACTACATCAGATGTCCTCCGTGCGTCGAATCGAATCGAGTGGTGGAGATAAAGGAGTGTGAGTGCCATGAAGATCGGTGATCTGGTCCAATGGGTTTACCACCCGCCGGCCTCGAGCGACATCCCGGCGGTGCTGGACGTCGGAGTGGTCGTGCACGTCTACACTCCGGCCGTAGACCCTGCTAGTACCAGCATCGACGTCATGTGGGAAGATGGTGTGTACACACTGGTCGCGGGACATGTGGAGGTCATCAGTGAAAAGGGTCGTATATAATGCCTGTTTTGGCGGATTCAGCATTTCTAAGGAGTGCGCTGAGTTCATGGCGGACCGCGGAAGTAGGGAGTGTATCGAATTGCTTGAAAGCAGTGTACACCCCGGCGACGAAACCTTCTATGGTTATCTTTGGGACACCCCTCGACATGATGGCATCCTGGTGTTAGCAGTTGAGCACCTGGGTGAAGCCGCTAGTGGGGACTGCTCCGCACTGACAATCTATGATCTACAAGGCGATCGATACAACATCAGGGAGCATGATGGCAGCGAGACCGTCGTGGAGCCGAGTGATATCAAGTGGGTGGTGGTGTGAACATCGGTGATCTGGTAGAGTACAAGCACGACGGCAGTCGTGGTATGGTGATCGAGATCGATCCTGACCGTCACAACAGCGCTCCACTCTTGGTGCTCTGGAGCCCAGAAGTCCTTGAGCGCTACCAGCTGGATCAAACCGGCATTTGGTGGGTCGATGCGGACTCGGTGGAGGTGGTCAATGAAGGTCGGTGACGCAGTGATGGTGACTGACAAGTTCGTCGACCTCTACATCGGCTGCAAATCAGGCTACCTGGGTATCATCATTGACGCACACGAGTTGGAGGACGGCTTCTCCGAGTACGAAGTGTTACTGGAAGACGGTGACGTCACGTGGTATAGTGGTATCATGCTAGAGGTGATAAGTGAGAACAGTTAAACCAGATGTGGGTCATCTTGTTCGCGCCAGAAATAGAAGCGCGCTTGAGCGTGACATTGGTACCACAACTTCGGCGATTGTTGTCGATAAACGAGGGATTGAAGTGAGAGTGCTCCTTCCAGTTGGAACACTCTCATGGGTACGTCGAGATCAAGTGGAGGTGATAAATGAGTAAGTTGACATTCTCGGACGGTGTATCATTCGATACCCGAGGTGAGCTTCGAATCGAACATCGGAGCGACGGTCTGTATGTGGTAGGCCAGGGCATGCTCTGTCCGATAGCTACCCGGAAGGAGGGTCTCGAATTGATTGAAGAAATAAAAAAGGAAAGAAAATGATGAGAAGCTATCTAGCGAGCATGGTATTGATCGCTCTGACTGGTTGCTACATTCCCAGTGGGTTGTACAGAATTACACACAAAGTTACACATGTGCGCCCCGATGGCGGGGAGTGTGACGTTGACTTGACAAAGAAAAGATCGGATGGATGGACAATTATCCCACCGTGTGAGGACAAGTACACATCAACGGATCCGTTGTACGGTCCAGGACACAGTCTAGAGGGCGCATCGAGACCTAGATGAATATTTGGGCCTCTAGCTCAATCGGTTAGAGCAACGGTCTCATAAACCGTAGGTTCTGGGTTCAATCCCCAGGGGGCCCACCAAAAGGAGAGGAAGGAAAGACAATGGCAACCATTACCAACATTCTAGTGACAGTAGCCTGTTCGCTAGTAATCTATGACTTCATCAAGAGATCTTACAGAAAGTAGACACATCGGAGGTAGTATGATTGAGAATCAAACGGAGCAGAGTTCAAGTTGTTTGGGAGCGCCAGTCCAGTACGACGCTCTGAGTGGCAAGGAACAGGAGGCATATAATGCCGCTCATCTTATGGGCGTCATGGCCTGTAGGGGTTATCTGGAGTCCTTTAAAGTCAATGGTGATAAGCATGGGGCGGATCTACTCTTTTACCGATCCAGGGATGCACATGTGCTTAAGGTGCAGCTCAAGGGCCGGCCGACGCTGGTAAAGGAATATGAAGGCAAGGACCTCCACATCGCTTACCTGGACCGGCAGCACGATTGTTGGTACATCTACCCCCACGACGAGGTGATGCAGGCCACACTGGCCATGGGCAAGATGGCGGGGACAGTCAGCTGGGCGATCACCGGCTGTTACAGCTGGCCAGGGCCCCCGAAGTGGATGAGGGATATCCTACTACCGTATCGAGTGCAGAAGTGATCTAGCTCTAGAGCACAAACGTGGTTACTATCATATTTAGTAGTGTTTATATGGTGAGGTCAATGAAGATTACAAAGAGACAGTTAAGAAGGATCGTTCGGGAATCTCTTCTGAGGGAAGAGTTGCTCCCATTAATCGCTAGCGACTACGAAGATGTCGGGTTCTTCAATCGACTGGCAAACTACGCCCTCACCAACGACATCCAAGGTGCACTCGCAGACCCTGGCATGCAGACAGAGGACGGCTACCTATCGATCGAGGAGGCCCGCGGATGGTTCGAGGACGTGGCTGCAGAATGGGAAGGACCGGGAGGCGGATCGGCTCCAACCGGGTGGGACGAGGACGCAGCGTACAAGTTCTTGGACAAGCTGGAGGATGCCTGGTACAACGACCAGCGAAAGAGGGATGCCACCGCCCACTCAGCCGCGCCGGGCTCTGCGGAACGCGAAGCCATCGGCGATGTGTTCACTTCAGGTCCCATCCTCCCCCGCGATATCCCCTACGTCAACTACCAGCCTCACAGGTCAGGCGGGGTCGTCGTTGCCCTTCGGTTGACAGATGCTGACGGAAGACTGGGCCACATGGAGGTCGTGATGGACGAGCAGGACGCCCAGGGCTTTGGCACCACACTGCAGGCCGTCATGGATGCCTTAGAGCAGGGCGGCGCAAAGCTCGTAAAGAAACGCAAGCCCGTCAAGTATACTCCGCCGTTATACGATTGATCAAAGGGTTAAGCAGTGAGAGTCACCAAGAGACAGTTAAGAAGGATCATTCGGGAAGAACTCGAGCGTGAAGATCCTGAAGTCGTCCGGGCCGCCAGGGCAATCGCAGCTGCGATTGACGGTTCTAATATTAAGCCCGATGCCGCCGCATGGGCTTTTGATAATGTGATCGGTAATGCTCTTAAGGATTTTGATGCTGATAGAGACTTTCTGTTGGCACTTGAAAATCATTTTCGAACGAATAAAAAGTCTGGACTTTACAGCGACCGTGCCGCGTGGGCCGGCCCGGCTTATATTGGTTCAAAGATTGCATGGAGCACACCCGGTTTTGCCGCCGCCCGCGCCTACGCAGATATATATGGATCATAAGGAGTATATAATATGAAGATCACAAGACATCAGCTGAGAAGGATCATCAAGGAAGAGCTCGGCCGCACAGGTCTAGATGAAATGCTTGATGTGTCCCCTGAAGAACAACACGACGTCGGCTATAAAGACTGGGGGAGGCCTTCGGGCGCGCTCTCCAAAGAAGATGACGATTACGAAGACGATGAGTATGAACGCGGCTATCAGGATGGCTTAGACGGGATCCCACCGGCTGATAGTGCCACCACCGCTTACGACGCCGGCTACGAGGACGGCAGCAGCGACCTTCACCTGCCTGTTCCAATCGAGACCTATATGGGCCCGGATCCGACGCCAGAAGAAGTGGCTGAAAATGAGCGTCTGATGCAGCGCCAGGAACCTTGGAAGCACAATTAAAGATGAGAGTCACAAAGAGACAACTCAGAAGGATCATCAAAGAAGAGATTGATATCATTTTTGAAGGTTCTAATGATTTTGTATTGGGGGATCGTGTGCAACTTCGTGACAGCGACAAGACAGGTAGAATAATTAAAGTTGCTGATTTGAGTAAGTTTGAATTTAATTTCGTAGTTCAATTAGACCATGGTCCGACGGTGGAGCGTGAAGCTTCACAAATGATTTTGCGAAACAAGTAAAGGTAAATTAAAGATGAGAGTCACCAAGAGACAGCTCAGAAGGATCATCAAGGAGGTGACCAGGTCGCAAGGGGTGACGGACTGGGTCGTTACGATTGAGTTCAATGACGGGACGAGCGAAGAGCACGTTGTTCGGGAGACCGACGAAAAGTCGGCAGAGCTAGCTGGGCTTGAGCGGCTGGATGGAGGAGGGTCGAAGAAGTCAGCGTTCCAAGTCCGGAAGGTGACGGCTGTCGACACCGGGACTCGGTGGCGGCGGGGTTGGCGACCATGACGAGCGCGGCATCGAAGGTGCCTTGACGGAGAACAGAATGAGAGTAACAAAAAGACAACTAAGAAAGATCATCAAAGAAGCGATGATGGCTGATGCTGAAGGTGGGAGCTGGGATCTGCGCCCGGCAGGACCCCTCGATCGCTTGAAGCAGTTCTTCGAGGAGATCGAGCACTACGGAAGAATGAGCGATGCTAACGACGAACTCATCGGGTACCTCACTCCCGAGGATGCGGTTGCGTACGGCTTGGAGTCCGGCGATCCCATGGAGTGGCAGGAACGCGGTTACAATTTCTACGACATTCTGGATGGACTGGCCAGCAGTGCTCCAGCGACGATCGATCGCCTGGCGGCCCAATTGACTCCACCGGGACGGTTCGAGGATGACGAGCGGCAATAACCATGAGGATCACTGAACACCAGCTCAGAGGGCTCATTCAAGAGACTCTGCTCAGCGAGGCTTTCGGGGGTGGGGAAGCGGACACCAACTGGGACGAGAAAGTCGCGGAACGAGAGGCTGCCCGGATCGCCAAGGAGATGAAAAAGAAAAAGAGGCCGATCTCCTGGCACAAATCCCTGACACTCGATCAGATGCTGGATCCCACCTACAACGATCAATGGACGCCTGAAACTGAACACAATGTCAGCACGTATACGGTGCCTGGCTTGTATCTAGTCACGATGAATGGTGATCTGTACAGACATATACTGCCGTACGATAACGAGGGTTTTCCGGCAGTGCAGGCCCTCGCGTCTCTGATTGCCGATCCGTCCGTCCGAGGCATCGAACCAACAGGCAACTCCATCGCCCCGGCCCCGATTGCGGGCAAGGTCTGGTGGGAAGACGTCCCCGGCAGGAATCCAATGATCATGAAAAAGGACGTCACCAAGGCTGTCAAGGAGATCGCTGCCGTCGGCACCCCTGAGGCGCTGGAAACTGCTGCGGAGGTAAAACAAGATTGGCGCCCGGGTTGGCATCTTCATAAATTCAATTTCTGGACGAGATCCAAGAAAGGCATCGATGACGATCCTGAATATCGAAGAGATGTCGAAGCAGCGTTAGACCGGTGGAGGGGAAAGTAATGAGAGTAACAAAAAGACAATTGAGAAGGATCATCAGAGAGAGTCTGCTGGGAGAAGGCCAGCTGCGGCCTGGCATCCGATGGCCTCCCGGCGCCTGGTCCGGACCCCATCTCCGATCGGCATCCGGAGAGACTTTGGATGATGTTGCTTTGGTAGTCATCAACGCCATCGACTCGGGCGCCATCGACCTTGCTGACGAGGATGCGATCCAAGAGCTGATCGATACCCAACTGGGTATGGCCGGGGTCAGCGACGATGACTGGGTGGAATGGGGAGAGAAGGTCTGGTCCCGGCTGCCAGAGACGTTCTGATCAGCCCTTACCGGTAACCGGGACCTCCACCTCACAGCCCTCTGATGGTCACCCACACACCCCTGCAGCCTTCCTGTTGATGGACTGGGTCACTCCAACACGCGCTGTCAACAAAGGAAGTAACAACACATGGATCACATACTTAATACTATCATACGAGGGAGATGAGATGAGAGTCACAAAGAGCCAGCTAAGACGGATCATCCGCGAAGAGAAGCAGAGGATCACGACTGAGCGCAGAACACGACGTAGAGTTCGTAATCGACTTCATGAGCAGCTTGCCCCCGACCCGGATGCAATTGCTCAGATCGCCGGCGCCATCAAGGCGGGCGACCACCCCGAGGATCTTGCATACGAGCACTCTTCTGCCCAAGTATTCAGTGATGCGCTGTTGAGCTTTGACCTCTATGGCCCAGAGGCTGCAACTTATATGGATCGTATTGGGGAGGCACTCACATCCGCCGGAGTGGACAGCAGTGAGGCTGAGAAATTCGTGACCACACTGGCAAATGCATAAGAGTAGGAGATGAGATGATCATCACACGCAGACAGCTGAAGAAGGTCATCAAGGAAGAGAAGGCACGACTACTACGCGAGCTGGAAAAACCCGATTGGAAGCAGGGTTATGCCGGCGGAGCACCAGATAGACCGGGCCCTATGACAAACGTAAGCCGAAGCCGGCCCGTCTTCCCCCGGCTAGGACCTCCGGATGCATATAATCGACTTGAGAGTGCCATTGGTGCTGCAATGGATGAATTAGGCGAGCGACAAGTTCGAGATTACCTCGAAGCATTTGTCGAAGGTTACTAAGGAGATGCTGAGATGAGAGTCACACGCAGACAATTGAGAAGGATCATTCGAGAAGCAGTGTCATCCCGTAGTGCCGGTGAGGTCTTCCGAACTGTCCTCGATAGAGCCGTCGAGATCGCTAAGGAACGCAGGGTGGGAGCCCATGAGCTCAATGCCGGCGGGTTTGATGCTCTCATCGATCAGGCTTTCAAAGAACTGGATCCTCCTGAATTCGCCTCACGTGAGGACCTCGACGCGCAGCATGCTCAAGAGACCGATAGCCTTATTGACCGGGTTCGTGGGCAAATGACACATATGACGCATAGGAGACGAGGAGTAAATTAATGAAAGTAACACGCAGACAATTGAGAAGGATCATTCGAGAGCAACTCGGCCGAGGTGGCGGAAGGACAGTCATCATTGACGCCGGTCAGGGTGGAATGGCTGATTCGAGTCCCCAGTTTGGACGATTCACAGACACAAATGAGCCTGTCCTTTGGAGCGATCTGGGACTGCGCGATGACTCCTGGGAAGAGACTGACGCCATCCGAGACGGTCTTAAAGCCTTAGGAGCCTCGGAGGTGGAGGATCACAACAGTGACCAGTACTCTCCGACGTGGCCCGTTTTTCCCATAGATAAGTGGTAATAAGGAGACAGAAATGAAGGTCACACGTAGACAATTGAGAAGGATCATCAAGGAAGAGAAGGCCAAAGTTCTGGTTGAGAATAGAGTTCGACGCGTCGTTCGAAGAAGATTGATGGAGCAGGCCGGAGGGCCTTCTCTTCTCGATGTACAGAGTATGAATGCATACACCCGAGAGATGGGAAGTCAGGGGGCCGGCCCTCGAGTGGAGTTTAGGGTCATGTTGCTTCCACGAATCGGTGGACCAATCGACTCACCGTACGGAGGTATCACGAAGGACGTGCTGCACCCTGAGGAGCTTGCTGAGCTGCGCGCAGCTTTTTCTGCTAGCGGCGGCATTAAGTACTCTCCGGGTGGCGGGCCTGGTGCTCCTGCAACTTTTCGGGTTGCCGATGCCTTCGACACACTACAGGATGCCGAGCAGGCAGTTTTATCTGCTGAATCCCAATTGAGCTCACAACTACTCCAGGCGGTCGTCGCCGTGCCGACGGCCAAAACGAGAGCACGATGAAAATGAAGATCACCCGCAGACAATTGAGAAGAATCATTCGGGAGCAGATGGAAGCCACACCGGTCGTATTTGATGAAGAACGATTCGGGTACACTATAAACGGACAGCGCGTTCCTGACGAAGCGATGGGTAATTACACTATAGCAGCGGAGAATGGCGATGTCCAGGCCATGGCGATGCACCTCAAAAAGATGGGTGTGACACATGCGGCAGGCGACATCGACACTCTCGATGCCCTAGGACTCGGACCTGATGATATCATCACTGTGGATGAGTGGCTCAGCTTTCGCAATAGTGTTAGATAGGGAAAAACTAATGAAGATCACACGCAGACAATTGAGAAGGATCATCAAGGAAGAGGTCGCCCGGGCACTACACGAGCAGGACACCTACACCATGCACGACGCTGCGGGCAACTCATCACCACCCAGCTCATCGAACTGGTCGGACTTTGCTACTGAACTGGACATCGGTGTCCTTGACCTAGACGAGATGGCATACGACCTAGGCTTTTCTAATTTCCACGACATGGACCAGTCCATCTCGCCGGCAGTTCTCGCGGAGAGAGACCCACAGAGGTTCGCCGCAGCCGCCCAGGGCTCCTCCATGAGGGCGATGGACATGAGCCATGACGATATCTTGGCTGCAGCGTCGCATGTCTCGAGATCGGCTGTTCCCAAGACTCGGAGACACGGACGCGGCATCGGGAGAGAGTGAGCATGAAGATCAGTAAGAGACAATTGAGAAGGATCATCAAGGAAGAGCGACAGAGATTGGACGTCCGCGATATCGCGTCGAGGGACGTGGGTCTCTCGGCCATCAAAGCTGTGCGCAGCAAGCTGGAACACTCCCTGGAAATCTTAGAGGACATGGGATACGATGAAGCCGCAGACCACGTCATCCAGGCACTGGAATCGCTATGAGTGTCACTAGACGGCAGCTAAGAAGGATCATTCGGGAGCAGGCAGCCACTGATCCCGTGTCAGCAGCTGTGTCAGCGGTGAGGGATAGGGAAATTCTGATACAGCATCCTGGGTCAGGTCCCGGTGGTGCTGAGGGATTCTCAGTCTTGGACGCTGACAGTGGTGAAGTGCTCATTGATGGTGCCCTCTTCAATGCTGTCCTCGACGCAACTGATGGAAGGCCTGATGATATTTTGAAGTCAGCCTGGAAAGTGACAGCAGGATCTGATGTGCTGTTAGACCTAGGTCTGATAGACTGATTGCGTAGAGGGTCTCACCTCTACCCACCATCACCCATCACAGGGACCCGGGATCATCATTCCGGATCATCATCCCTGACCCATGCTGCGGTCCCACAGCAGTGGCTAAACATACTACCCACCCCTACATGATACTCTGAGCTCATCATCGGGCGATGATGCTGCGGTGATGAGGAGGGGATGGAAGTGAGCCCGGTGGGGGCTAGACGACCTTAGCCCGGGCTCGTGGGAGTGTGTGGGTGTGTGTGCACGCGTGCCTAGTCTATACACTATCGATCACTACACTTACTCTGAGGGTTAACCGCATTACACGCCGAGTGTAATTGCTGCCACAGATCAGGATATACACCCTGGGTGTAATTGCGCTAAGCGCGCTAGTGTGTAGCGTGCAGCCTGTTCAATACACTATGGTCAATGCATGTGACTCTCCTCGTCCATGTGTCTATTGTATCCCGCCGCGGGTCATCTTGCACTCGGGCGCGCACAGTGAGGTCAGCATCCTGATCGTCAGCATCAACCGCCGCCGCCCCCAGAGTCAAAAAAGGCGCATGCGCACCTGTACATTCGGGTGGGGATGATTACATTAGATCTATAGGCAGAAGGGATTGCCGTAACGGGATCTCGGAAGCCGGTGTTACTCGCTTAGGAAAAGGAGATATCATGAGCACTGCACTTACCTCTTACCGTCCCAGCCTGCTGGGCAGCCGCGTCCTCGATGACGTGTTCACCACTTTTTTCTCGGACTTCCCGTCGCACTTGCAGCGGAGCACGTCTGGCTATCCCGTCGCCGATATCTATCGGGGCGATGGTGGCTGCACCGTGATGGAGTTCGCGTTGGCTGGGTTCAATAGGGACGACCTGTCCGTGGACATCCAGCCCGATAAGCGGAGCATCACCGTGTCCGCTGAGTCCGGCGCTGAGGATGAGGATGGGAAGGCGCGCCGCATCGCGCGGCGCAGCTTCAAGAAGACGTACGTCAACTACGATGACAACCTGGAGCTGGGCGAGTCGACCGCGTCGTTCGAGAATGGGCTGTTGACTGTCACTGTGCCGGCTCGGCCGGTGGCTGCTGCAGTCGCGATCCAGATCCAGTAGGGTCGAGCGCGGGACTCGGTGCCTAGGCGGTGCTGGGTCCCGCGTGGCTATAGCCAGAGGGCGAAGAAAGAAATATATATTTATTGGGTGCAGCGTGTGCAAGTTATCCCGCGCCAGGGTATAATGGTTCTGTTGATGGGGACAGACTAGCTCAACGGAGAGATAACCCAAATGGACATCAAGACCTTCACCACCGTCGCCACTAAGCTTCCTGCCGAGATCGCCATCCTGATGCGCGGTCCCACCGGCGTGGGCAAGTCCCAGATCGCGAAGCAGTGTTCAGTGGAACTGGACCTCCCCTTCATCGACGTGCGCGGATCAACCATGTCCGAAGGTGACGTCGGTGGTTACCCAGACATCGAGGGAATGAAAGAGACAGGTGTGATGACCTTCTGCATGCCCTCCTGGTTCGTGCGCTCCTGCCGCGAGCCGGTGGTCCTGATGCTCGATGAGTTGAATCGCTCTCTGCCTGGTGTGCAGCAGAGCTTCTTCCAGTTGGTCCTGGACCGAGAGCTCGGTAACGATAAGGACGGCAACCCCTACCGACTCCACCCCCAGACCCGCGTCTACGCAGCGGTCAACCACGGCTCGGAGTACGACGTCAACGAGATGGACCCCGCTCTCCTGCGGCGCTTCTTCGTCGTGGACCTGGACCCCACCCATCAGGACTGGATCGAGTGGGCCATCCCGGCCGGCATCGACCCGGTGACGATTGATTTCATCCGGAACCACCCTGAGCACCTGCGGGTCGACCCAGGCACAGTGGAGCCCGGCACGGTCATTCCTACCCCGGCTTCCTGGCACCGCCTGGATGAGTCACTCCGTCACATGGGGATGGCTCCCAGCGACATCTCTGGTGTGGGCACCTCCAGCCTCTACCCCCTGGCCACTGGCTTCGTGGGCACCGAGGCGGCGATCTCCTACTCCGAGTTCATCAAGCGGTACGAGCGGGTGATCTCAGCGGATGACGTCCTGGCCGGACGCATCGACAAGAAGCGAGCCACTGAGCTGCCGGCCTCCGAGGCGCTCGGCGTCCTGGATAAGCTGGTTGAGAACAGCAAGGAGAACGACTGGAAGAAGAAGCAGGTCAAGCACGTCGCGGCCTTCGTCAACGCACGAGGCGGTGAGCAACTGATCTACTTCTGGAACGCAATCAGCAAGACCCAGCGTCTGCCTAACATCAAGGCCCTCCACGAGGTGATCGGTGCTAAGGTGGTCGAGGTGGTCCGAGCTGCTCGCGGGCTGCAGAGCTGACAGTGAACAACTTCATCACCATCGATACAGCGTGGACGACCCCATGGGGCAACACGTTCCCCGCGGGCACAGTCTTCTTCAGAGGGAGCACTTCCCGCAAGGGCCGGACCCAGTACAGCTATGGCACGCCTGGCGGCGGTGAGGGATGGATCGCTCTCGAGTCTGATCAGAGCCCCGGAGATTAGATCAAGGATGACAAGGAATCAGAAGATGACAACCCCATTGCAGAACTTCGATCTGTACGACGAGCCTAGCAGCACAGCTGCTGACGTATACGTCACATGCCAGCACGGTGATGCACAGTGCACATGTGCTAGCACAGAACCAGAGGCCGTCGACAGCTTCGCCGATGAACAGCTGATCAAGGCGCTCACGCTCTGCTACTGGAGCGGCCGCAAGGATGCTACTGACTTCGAGCGACGTTACGATACGGAGGACGAGCGTGCCCGGCGCACCGAAGTCATCGTTGACGCGGCGCGGACAGTGGCACTAGCGCCGAAGGCGCAGTAGGTATGTACATTCCAATCGGAAAGTCAGCGTTCCTCTTCGTGTCGATCAATATGCTGCACTTCACCTGGTTCTTCTAGACTGACATGCGCTCGTAACTCAACTAGGCAGAGTACCGGGCTTTTAACCCGATAGTTGTAGGTTCGATTCCTACCGGGCGTACCAAAAAAGATGATGATATCAGGTGGTTGCAGTACGTTGTACATCTCCGGATCAACCCATACACTTATTATGAGCTACGGAGGCAGGCCATGAGTCATTGACAATGGCAGATATTAAGAGAAAAGGCAGCCACTCCTGTTGGGGAGTGAGGTGTGCCGCTATTAGCGGAGATCACTCACAGGGCCCTGTTGGGTTAGACTGAAAGAGTTATTATGATTATTTTAGGTGAACCGGCGACCGACATTTCCGTAGTAACCGGTGTAAGATACCAGAAGTTCATGATGTGCGCGCGATGAATCATTCCACCTGCCCCCGTAGCTCAGTTGGATAGAGCACCGGCCTTCTAAGCCGATGGTCAGAGGTTCGAGTCCTCTCGGGGGTGCCGCCTCCTTATACAAGCAGACCGCTGTACTTATAGTCTACTCATCAATCCGAGGAGAGTCTGATGCCAATTGTGAGAGTGAATGACAAGGGAAAGAAGCGGGTGCGTGTCTTGGCGCTCTTCATCGGAGCAGTGTGCTCTGGGGTCGCCATTGCCGGCGTGGTGCGTTACGTCCAGGGCAGTGGGTGCAGTGAACAGATGACCAGCCTGATGCTCGTGATGGTTGCCGGCGCTGTGGCATCGATCTGGAATCTGGTGGACGATAGCTGAACCGGTGCAAGACTCCCCTAGCTGAGGTATAATGTACTTGAGATGGAGGAGAGGATCCCAATGTTCAAAGCCCTGGCAACACTCACACTAGTGCTCATCGTCGCGATGACCCTAGCAGGGGCCCGACCTGGTCGGGTGAGGAGTGGTTCGATTCTACGTTCAGCCGGTATTACAACCCGTATCGCGTGATGAGTGCAAAAGCTCCCGCAGTGGGTTATAATGATCATGTAACAAGGGGACGATAGGTCCTCACAGTCCGTGTCTACAGCCTATTTATAAGGAACAACCCAGATGGCTACCATGAAGCTCAGCGTCAATAACGAAGACATCCAGTTCGGAACTAACATCCTCAAGATCGAGGTGCCCAAGAAACTGCGTAAGAAGATTCGTTGCGGCGTGCCCTACATCGATGCTGCCCTAGGCGGCGAGGGCTTCACACCCTCCGCGGTCACCCTGTTCACCGGTACCCCGGGTTCAGGCAAGACCACGATGATGCTCGCCATGGCGGACAACCTCACCAAGCAGGGTGCGGTGGTGGTCTTCAACACTGCTGAGGAGAGCCTCTACCAGGTCAAGCTGGTCGCTGAGCGCCTCCGGCTGAAGAACGGCTTCCACGCCGGGCAGGAGACCAACGTCCCTAAGCTGCTCGAGTACTGCGATGTGCTCCGCAATAAGCGCGGCAACAAGAATAAGCCCTTCTTCCTGATCGTGGACAGCCTCCAGACGCTGGATGACGGGAAGTACGTTAACGGCGGAGGCGGGAGAGCTAAGGATAAGCGATCCCTGGGCCTCATCACTGACTACTGCAAGGAGAACTTCTGCAACGCCATCGTCATCGGTCAGGTGAATAAGAGCGGCGAGATGGCCGGCTCTAACGTGCTGAAGCACATGGTGGACGCGATGATGACCCTGTGTGTTGAGGAGCGGGATCCCGACCTCCGTGGCTGCCGTGTCCTCCAGATGGTGAAGAACCGCTTCGGCGGCTCTGGCGGTACCTTCTTCCTGGACCTCAAGAAGCGAGGCTTCAAGGAGGTCGCTCGGTTGTCCGCCGCCTAGGCTGAATTCAAGCGCTAGTAAAAAAGAAAAACACTACTGATGACACTGCTACCCAACACTACTCAACACAATCCGAGAAGGAGACAGTCAGACATGCCACGTCAACCAGACGACCAATACCCTAAGCCGCTCGGTCGACCCAGGTACGAGGACCCACCCGAGACAGATGATCTATACGATACCTACTGCGCTCGATGCAGGGAGGAGACTGAGCACAGCCTAGGCACGTGTCTGGAGTGCGCTAAGCCCCGTTACCGGACCGCGGTCACGGGATCCCTGGAGGAGAAGTGAGACACGGACTGACTGATCGAACCCTAGCCCTGTTCGCCCTGAAGGTGGCGATCCAGCGTGCGGAGACTGATGAGGACCGGTCCCTCCTGCATGAGGTCCTGCTCCTGTCGGACCTGGGTGCAGTGGTCGTGGGGTTGAGTGAGGGTGAGCTGGTGTTCTCTCCTGGACCTGCCCTGACTCCGGGGGCCCCCTCTGCGGCCCTCCTGTGGAACTGACGTCCCCTTAGAGGGGGCCCTATCAAAGGACGGTAGGGGGCCCCTCAACACGGGGCCTCTACAGGGACCCCGAGGGCCCCTTCCAGAGGGGCCCTGCAAACTCAGTGGGAGCCCTGGCAGGGGGGTGGGGCTAAGGTCGTGTATTTTTTTTCTACATTTAATTTCGGGAGCTTTTTCCCTTTCACCCCCAAAAAAAACCCCCAAAAATTTCCCGGGATGATCTCGGAGCTTTTTCTCATACTTAAGCTAGCATGCGCCTCAGGATCAACTTCCCGGATAATCCATGGGTCCTCATCGCGATCAGTTGCATCGCCGCAGCCTCCCTCTGGTTCTACACGCATACGAGACCTGTGATGATACAGCCGCAGCAGCAGCATCACGAGTGTCCCATCCCCCGGCCGGATGTCACACTCCAGTGTGATCCTGATGATGACCCGGAGACACATCGCACCGGGCGCGTCATACTACAACATTGGCTAAAAAGTCTTGATCATTAGAGCCCATCAGGCTACAATATTACTGAGAGGAGACATCTCAGGAGCTCCATGTCATCAACCGGACCGAATGCCGTGCGTGATCGTCAACCTTCCCGTCACCGGCTGATCCCGGGTGACCTGGTGCGTACGCCGCTTGGTGTGGGAGTGATCACCGACTGGCGCGATAACACCGTGTATGACCCCGCCTCAGCCCAGGTGTTGATCAATGGACGACAGGTCTGGTTCACCTACCGAGACATCAGTCACCACTTAGTCAATCCAGGATGAACTACCGCCAGGAGCCCTACCATCGCTACCACCCCGGGGACTTAGTCATCCCAGGCCTCAACCTACCCTCATACCCGAGAGGCATAGGCAAGCCCGACGGCATCGGCATGGTGATTGAGGTAGCCATGTTCCCAGGTCCCGGCGGGGATGACAGCCTGGTGTACGTGCTCTGGTCCCAGGGAGAGGTGTGTATGTCCGTGTGGGAAGTTGAACCGCTAGCGGAGCACGAGTGACCTCCCTGGCCCACATCACCGCCGGCGACCTGGTCACCGTGACGTCACGTTCAAGTCGTGGTCACGCCATGCCAGCCTACGGAGTGGTACTGGACTGGACGGATCACAACTACCACGGCTCACTGAGCGTGCTGGTCATGGTCGACGGCGCGCAAGTGTGGTGTGATCATAGAGACCTGATCAGGTTGAATGACCACCCCGGGGACAGCCCATCATCTCGCATGCGAGATGATGAGTGACCCATGATCACCACATCGGTGACCTGGTCGTAGATGACGCCGCCCACCCGTACGGCCTCATCCTCGAGGCCGAGATGACCCCCGAGATGACAGCGGTCATCGGCATCGTGGTGGATAAAGTGCCAGGCTACGGTCCCGAGTTCAACGTCAACGTGCTACATGTACTGTGGTCAGATGGCACCACCCGCACCCGTTGGGACTACCAAGTCCTGCCCTTAAAGGAATGATGAGATATGGCAACTGTTACTTTCGACTTCGATGACACTCTAACCCAGACGCAATGGGATGCAGCCATGGACTGCTTCCGTTTCACGGGTCCTAACCTAGTGATGATCCAGTGCTTACGCACCCATCTGGACCTGGGCGATGATGTACACATCATCACCTCCCGCATGGGCCCGGATCACTTAGATGACCCCGCGGCGGTCATCACTGGACAACCCAGCGTGTCCGCCTTCCTGACGGATCACCTAGGCGCTGACCGCCATCGTCTATCCGGGGTGCACTTCACTGCGGGGGACCTGAAGTGGCGTCTCTTACATGAGTTGGACTCAGGTAAACATTTCGATGATGACCCCTGCGAGTTAGAGGCTCTCCCGCCCGGCTGCGTGGGTGTGCGAGTTCCTACTCTCCATGGACTAGAGTGATGACCGCGCGTGATGACTGGACCCGCTCACCTGCCGCGGCGGTGCGCCACATCCAGGGTCTACCAGAGAAGGAACAACAGCACATGTTGACCATCTTCCGTAAGATGATGCGAGGCGGTGACGCCGGTCAGATAGAGCCCTGGGGCCCATCAATTCGCGCAGTCATCTACCCCGACTGGACGGATGAGGACTTCGCCCTGGCTGTGGCTGCCCTTCTCGATGTGCCTCCCGGGCCGTGACCCCCGGTCACGACCACCCATCAGACCTCGCGGGAGGATTGGACCGGGAAGCGGTCCTCCCGAACGCGCTCCCACCTGTTCCGTCTCCGTCGTTGGTCCCGGTAGGGCATCATGTGTGCAGTGGATGGCCGCTGCCGAGGCCTCGAAATCTCGATTGGCTCGGAGCTGTTGTAGAGTCATGGCCTGGGCAGTAGGCCCGGGGGGTGTTGCGCACCACGCGGTGAATATCATGAGCAACATCATGCCTAAGAGAAGCATGGGTGTGCTCGGAAGTCTATCAGGTCTCGCCATAGATCACATCCTTCTTGATGCCTCTCATTTCCATATATAGGGGAGGCCCCTGGAGGCTGTCAGAGACACCCGAGGCACCCGTTTGATAGTATACCTATCTTCATGTCACCATTAATTCCTGGATCCCATGGGACTGCACAATATTGTGTCCAGGCCTACTAGCCAGAATCATACTTATCTACTGCAAAGTCGTATACTCTAGTTGTGGATGACTCGGAGAAGAGATGAAGATCACAAAGAGGCAGCTGAGAAGAATCATCAAGGAAGAGATGAGCCAATTCCAACCACAGAAAAGGCGCAGCTATCACCAGGTATCTGATTCGATGAAGTCAATGGCGAATGCAGCTAAGCGAAAGTTCCTCGAGCTCTTTGATGCTGACGTGCAGATCGACGGCCGCGAGGGATGGATCATCGTTGACGGAAAGAAAGCCGTCAACATATCTTCAGCATCAGGCAAGCCGATGAGCATGGACGACATGATAACGCAGATGCAAGACACAATGTGGAGCAATCAATGAAAGTAACAAAGAGACAACTGAAAGAGATAATCAAGGAAGAGAAACGCAGACTCCTCGGTGAGGGTTCCTTACAGTCTGCCGAGGAAAACGCTCACAACGCGCTGTGGGAACTGTTGGACCGGTACCTTGATGAGCACCTAGATCTCGGCGAGACGAATAGGGAAGAGGCTCTAGAGAACGCGCTTTACGACATCAGGAATTTTGTTGATGGCTTCATCGAGGGATCAATATATGCCTAGGAAGCGGCCGCATCGGAAGAAACGCCATGGAGATAGAAGCACTAATATGAAAATCACAAAACGACAGCTGAAAAGAATCATCAAAGAGGCATTACAGCTGCGCGGGCTGGCTGCTGTGCTCGGTAGAAGAGGTGTCCGAGGCCCCGCGACTCAAGACAATTTCGAATCGGCTCTCTTCACCGCATACCATGAATTCGAAATAAGTGACCCTACGGATCTAAAAGACTTCATCGAAGAAGGGGAAGGTATTCCAGTCAATTTACCAGTGGATGCCTACGTGGAGATCCTGGGTCTCTTTCAAGCAGCTCAACGTGCAAGTTCTAGACGGGTTTTTAAGAGGTAAAAATGAAAGTAACTAAAAGACAACTAAGAAGAATCATCAGAGAAGAGAAGAGCCGATTGGTCAACGAGCAGAACGTCTGGGCCCGCGGAGAATCAGCCAATGCGCTGTTATCATTCGGTCGGGCATACGCCGGCCTGGGTGCCGCTGTCCAAGAGCAGACTGATGCCCTCGTGGAGGCCTACCTGGCTGGCGGCGGCCGAGAGTGGGATCCGGATCAGCATTTTGTTGATGCGGTGTACGAGCAGAATCCCAATGCGATCGAGACAGCACACAACACCCTCCGACAACCGCTCCAGGCCCTCGACGGACAAGATGCGGAATCTGTGCTTGATGCTCTGAATGAGGCCATGGAGATAATCAGACAGGGCGAAGTGGCTCGGGGCGAGCCGGGGGGAGAGACTTCCACTCTCTACTCTCCCGGAATTGACGATGGGGTTGAATAATGAGGGTCATAGAATGAAAGTAACAAAAAGACAGTTGAAAGTAACAAAAAGACAGTTGAAGAGGATCATCAGGGAAGAGAAGTCCCGGCTACTACGCGAGCAGCCGAGCGCCACCGACGCAGCCTGGCGGTACGGCTCGCACAGAGCGCAAGCAAGGCAGCAATCACCACAGATGCTCAGAGGCAAGATCAGGGATGAAGAACAGCGTCTAGAGGCGAGAGCTGCTGAACTCTTCGGGGAGGGAATTCCATTGCCATCAGAGGACAGTATAATGGATGACCCAGACCAATTTGCGGATATGCTGATGAATGCAATGGAGAAGCTGAAAGCAGCATCCAGCGCATTAGAAGAATACGCAAAAGCAGGGTGGTAAGATGCGAGTGACGAAGAAGCGATTGCAACGGATCATCCGAGAAGAGGCAGCCGCACTCGAGGTGGAGAGCCCAGTGGATGTCGAGGCAGTCGAGGACGTCTGGGGCGGTGACCCCGAGGGTAAGGATAGGAATCTCGTCCTACCAATCGATCACGCCAAGGCAGTTAAGGAACCTCCTGCGACGCGTGAACCAGAGTTCCTTCCTGATGCCGAGCCTGTGCTCAATAGGGAATCTCTTGATCGACTACAGGTATATCGAGGAGAGAATGATCTCGGTAGGAGTTATAAGCTGCCGCCCATCGTGTTCGAGCGCTACTACGACGCGTACGCGCACGGCCGGGTGAATCGGGCTAGAGATATCCTAGAGGAACACCTAGACGCCCGAGTTCCGGGCTGGATGGACTACGAATGGAGAGGATGATATGAATAACAATCAATTTAGAGACTTGACCAGAGAGTTCCTGCAAAACTTAGGCGGTGGGCTCCCTGAAGAGGATGCTGCACCTTCCGGCGTGCTGACTGAGCAGGGCGGAGCACGGCCGGTCGACGGGCAGGTGCGACAGTCGTGGGATCAGCTGATGGCAGCCTTGGAACTAGTCAAGCCGCTAGCTGAAGCCTTCAACCGTACGCTTGATTCGTCCCCGCCCGGCACAGCTGTCGACGAGACCGGCTTCACAGGCACCGAGGCCAATCAACTCAGCGATCTGCTACAAGACGTATGGGAAGGTGCCGGCTTCCACGCTGACGAGCTATTCAAGGGACATCGTTAGAAGATATGAAGATCCCCGATCGCCATTCTTGGAAGGAGCCGCAGAGATATCTCGTCCGGAAGGGTATACCCTGGAAGGAAGCAGCTCTCGTCGGCATGTCGGCTGGGTTTCTGACAGGAGTCACGGGAGTACTGGTATTTGCTGCGCTCAAATCGGTCGGCTGCTCAGGTGGCCTGTGGTGATGATGACGGAATCCCAATTGAGGCACGTCATCCGCGAATCACTCTCCCCTGAGATCTGGGCCAGAGAGAACGGCCTGCCGGTCGA